>Ga0256839_1004512_pt1 | contig 13529 bp, 8 predicted proteins | sample 354166metaG_FD_185968 | JGI IMG/M metagenome (GOLD analysis project Ga0256839, IMG submission 185968) | Hydrothermal vent microbial communities from Mid Atlantic Ridge, Atlantic Ocean - 354-166 | ecosystem: Environmental > Aquatic > Marine > Hydrothermal vents | place: Atlantic Ocean: Mid... | reverse complement strand
GGGTCCTAATGGCGCAGGCAAAACCACCACCTTGTCTATGATAGCCGGTTTGTTATTGCCGGACAGTGGCCGTATCGAACTGGCTGATGGCATGTCACCGGATAACCCTCAGGCCCGTTGGTACCTGGGTTTGGCGCCCCAATCCCTGGCCTTGTATGAGCCATTAAGCGCCCGCGAAAACCTGCGTTTTTTCGGTCGCATGCTGGGCTTGTGCGGCCATCATCTGCGCGTTGCTGTGGATGATGCGCTGGCATTGGCGGAGCTGAGTGAGCGTGCGGATGAGCCGGTTCGGCAGTTTTCCGGCGGCATGAAGCGGCGTTTGAACCTGGCCGTGGCCATGTTGCATAAACCCCGGCTGTTATTGCTGGATGAGCCGACGGTGGGCGTGGATCCCCAATCACGTAATGCCTTGCTGGAGAGCATCCGGTTTTTGCGCGATGCTGGCCACAGTATCGTTTACACCACGCACTACATGGAGGAAGCGCAAAAAATTTGCGACCGCGTGGGCATCATGGATCATGGACGGTTGCTGGCTGAAGGTACGGTGCCAGAGTTAATACGCGCTTATGGTGGTGACTATCTGGTGCGGTTACAGCGAGGGGAAAAAACATCCACGTACCGGCATAGCCATCCCATGGAGTTGTTGACGGATCTGGGCTTTAATCCGGATTTGGATATTGTTGCCATTGAGCCGCCGAATCTGGAAAGCGTGTTCTTACACCTGACCGGTCGGCATTTGAGGGATGAAAAATGAATCAACCGCTACCCGTTAAACCGGAAAAACTGCCAAGCCGTCCACGGCTGTGGTGGGAAGTGGCCAAAAAAGACTGGCTGCTGCTTTCCAGGGACAAAATGTCGTTGTTTTTTACGTTGGTGTTTCCTTTGTTAATGGCCGTATTTTTTGGTACGGCTTTTTCAGGCAGTGGCAGTCCTGCAAAAATCCCCGTTGCCGTGGTGGACAAGGACAACACCAAAGTGTCGGAAGAATGGCTTGCTTCACTGGAAGCGCATGCTGCATTGGCGGTGCGCCGGATGCCGGAAAATCAGGCGCGAGACCAGGTGCGTCGGGGAAAACTGGCTGCAGTGGTGATTGTGCCTGAGGGGTTTGGGCGCGCCATGGCGGGTGTTTTTGACCCTGATATACCGGTGGTGCAATTGGGCATTGATCCAAGCCGAAAAGCCGTTGCTGGCATGCTGGAAGGGGTGCTGATGCAATTGGCGGCGAAAAAAATGCAACAGGCATTCGACCAGCCGGAATCAACCTTGGCGCAATTTGACGAAAACCTGCAACAATGGCGGCACGACCAGCAGGTGCCTCCGGACACGCTGGCGGCTTTGGAAGACTTGCGTCAGTCCCTGGATGTGCTTCTGCGTACAGAGGACTCATTGGGAGATGACAACCAGCAGGCGGAAGCCTTTGCGGGCTTTACCCCGTTGCGGATAGAGCCTTCAACCATTAAAAAGCAAGACAACGGGCCGGCGAACGCCTATACCGTGTCCTTTCCCCAAGGCATGGTTTGGGGTGTGCTGAGTGTGCTGATGGCGTTTGCCCTGTCTATTGCATCGGAAATCAGTCAGGGAACCTTGGGGCGGCTGTTGTCCATGCCGGTGCGCCGCGGGGATGTGCTGGGCGGCAAGGCGTTGGGATGCTTTGTGACCATTGCGGGAACCATGCTCGCCATTTTGTTGGTGGGCGTGATGGTGTTTGATATCAGCATGGCCAGCCCTGGCATATTGGCGTTAGCCATTTTTGCCACAGCCTGGGGGTTTACCGGGCTTATGATGTTGCTGTCCGTGTTTGGCCGTACCGAGAAACAGGCATCGGCGCTGGCCTGGCCGGTGATGATGCTGATGGCCATGTTTGGTGGCGGCATGATTCCAGTCATCGCCATGCCAAAATGGATGGCGGATCTGGGCAATTTCAGCCCGGTAAAGTGGGCCATTATGAGCCTGGAAGGCGGGTTGTGGCGTCAGTTCACGCTGGGTGAAGCCTGGCCCTGGCTGGCTTTGTTGTTGACAATGGGAACCCTCGCTTTTGTCTTGGGCCGTTATTTGTTTCAGCGTAAAGCGGTCTGGTAATTTTTCAGGCGGCCTTTTCGGGCTGGCAGCTTTGGCGAATATATTCGCCCAGCATATAAAACTCTTCTTCGCGGGCACTGCCCTTGCGCCAGGCCAGGCCAATCTGGCGCGCTCCGGCCTCTTTTAACGGGGTGGTTTTGACAGCGGTATTTTCCAGAAAGTGGGAGTTTTCCACTATTTTTGGCAAAAAGGTAATGCCCAAGTCGTTGTCCACCATTTCGATCAGGGTCAACAGGGAGCTGGCCTCAAACCGGCTGACTTTGTCCAGGTGTTTGATATGGCAGGCCGCCAGTGCGTGGTCGCGAAGGCAGTGGCCGTCTTCCAGCAGAATAATGCTTTCGTCTTCCAGGTCGTCAAAGGAGTAATTGTCCGGATCCACCAATTGCGAGCCTTCTCGGGAAGCCAGCAAAAAGGGATCATCAAACAAGGGCATTTGGTCCACCCCCCGCAAGTCATAAGGCATGGCAATCAGAATCAGGTCCAGCTCGCCCTGCATGAGCTTTTCATAGACGCGCTGGGTCTGGTCTTCGCGCAAATACAGTTGCAAATTGGGGTAGTCCTGCATGAGTCTGGGCATGATTTTGGGCAGGACAAATGGCGCAATGGTGGGGATGACGCCCAGTGACAGTTTGCCGCTGAGTGGCTCGGCATTGCCAGCGGCCTTTTCCAGCAGTGTGGTCATGTCTTCCATAACCAGGCGGGCCTGTTGATAGACTTCCCGCCCCAGGTTGGTGATGGTGACCTGTTTATTGGTGCGATCCACCAGTTGGGCATCCAGGGTGCTTTCCAACTCCTTGATGGCTACGCTGAATGCGGATTGGGAGACATGGCAGGCTTCGGCGGCTTTGCCGAAGTGGGCATGTTCGACCAGCGCAATGAAATAGCGCAGCTGCTTGATGGTGGGAAAATTCATAAATCGTCTCCGGCAGTCAGTTTATCGCTATAGTATATCAAAAGACAACAATCATTCGTCCGCGTTTCTTGAATGGTGGTTAAAACCCTTGGTTTCGCGTGCAGAGTCATTGAAAAAGGGAGGTGCTGACCTTAAGCTGGGTATGGTTTTTATTACATGAGCGGGAGAAAGATCATGCGAATGGTGCAGAGAGGTTTCGTGATTTGGCTGCTGGCTGGTTTGGGTGGCTGTGATCAGAACACCATCAGCTCCCATGAGATTCGCCAGCGTATGGATGCCAGCCGGGATGTGGTAAAGGTTTTTGGTAAAACCCTCAAAAGTCATTTACAGCAGGCCATGCAGCAAGGCGGGCCGGTGGCGGCCATTGAAGTGTGCCATGAAAAAGCCCCGGAGATTGCCCGCCAGCTTTCTCAGAAAACCGGCTGGGATATTCACAGAACCAGTCTAAAACCCCGCCGCCAGCCGCCAGATGAATGGGAACGGCAAGTATTGGAAGAATTTGAAAAACGCAAGGCAGCGGGTGAGCCGGTCAAAAAACTGGAGTTTCACCAAATTGTCGAAAAAGACGGGAAACCGGTCTTCCGTTACATGAAGGCCATCGAGACCCAGCCGGTGTGTCTGGTGTGCCATGGCAAGAATGTGGCCCCTGTGGTGGCGGAAAAAATCCGGCAGCTTTACCCCAACGATCAGGCCACCGGCTTTGATGTGGGTGATATACGCGGCGCTTTCAGTGTGATTCAGCCCCTGGATAAGCCGTTTACGCAAGTGTCTGTATCGCTTGAAGACAATTCCTGAAGCATAAAAAGTGTCAGACGATTAAAAAAGCCGGCAAGTACCGGCTTTTTCGTGCTATTTGTGGATTGAGTTAATCCCAGGTCAGTGCCCCTCCGGTCTGGTATTCGGTGACACGGGTTTCAAAGAAGTTTTTCTCTTTACGCAGGTTGGCCTGTTCATCCAGCCATGGCAGGGTGCATTTGGCGCCGGGGAAGGGTTCGTCCAGCCCCAGTTGGCGGGCCCGGCGGTTGGCCATGAACCGGAACTGTTCGCTGTGGTCTTCGGCGTTATAGCCGAGGATGGGCCGTGGCAGCAGGAAGCGGGCATAGGATTTTTCGGCGGCTTCGGCTTCGTCCCACATGTCGCGGATGGCGTCAGGGTCGAGCTGCACGTCATTTTCCACCAGGATGTGTTTGACCACACGGATGCCGAAGGAGGCATGCATAACTTCATCGCGCATGATGTATTGCAGTTGTTCGGCGGTGCCTTTCATCAGCCCCCGGCGTTGCAGGGCGAAGATGGGGGAAAAGCCGTTATAGAACCAGCAGCCCTCGAAGATGGCGGCGAAGAAGATATAGGCCATGACAAAGTTGGCCAGTTCTTTGGGGTCTTCCAGGTCGATGTCCGGGCGCAGAATGCTGTCCAGGCGGCGGTTGGCAATCTGGATTTTGGCGTTGATTTCGGGAATCACCCGGTAGCGGTTGTAGATTTCGCCCTGATCCAGGTTAAGGGATTCGATGCAGTGCTGGTAAGTCCAGGTATGCAGGGCTTCCTCGTAAACCTGCCGGGCCTGGTAGATTTGCAGTTCCGGGGCGCTCATTTTTTCCATGACGGCCAGGCCGATGTTTCGCATGGCCAGGATGTCGGATGTGGTCAGATAGGCCAGCACATTGGTATAGACGTGTTTTTCGTCTTCGGTGAGTTTGTGGTTGAAGTCGTGCAGGTCCTGGCCCATGTTGATGTCGGTGGGCGTCCAGTGGTTTTTGTTGGCGTTGAGAAAGTATTTCCACGCCCAGGGGTACTTGAATGGCGCCAGTTGGTTGATGTCGGTTTTGCCGTTGATGATGCGTTTGTCTTCGGCGCGCACGGGCTCGGCCGCAGCGCCCATGCGTAATCCCTGCGCGGTGGGCGCCTTGATGCGCGAAGCCAATGCGGCTTTGGATACTGTGCTGAGGGGTTCAGCAAGGGATTCGCCGCCAGTATTAATGCGGTTTTCCTGCGTTTTTTTGGGCGCTTGCGCGGCTGTTTCAGCTTTATTTTTCTTCAAGCTGCCAATGGGGTCGTCCCAGTTAAGCATGTCCACATACCTTTTGTTGTTTGTTGATGCGATGTTCCATTTTCACTGAGCTGTTATAGCGCAACTCGGTTTTGGTCTCAAGGCCGGCTTGGTCTTACTGACAGGCTTCACAATCCGGGTCCAGCAGGCTGCAGGCGCTGGGTGCTGCCGAGCCGACAGGCTCGCTGCCGGATACAGCGCTTTTTTCGGGCACGGAGGTTTTTTCCACACCGGTGGCGCCTTTGGAGCGCAGGTAGTAGGTGGTTTTCAAGCCACGCACCCAGGCCAGTTTGTAAAGGTTATCCAGTTTGGTGCCGGAAGGTTCGGCCATATAAAGGTTCAGGGATTGGCCCTGGTCAATCCATTTTTGCCGGCGGCTGGCGGCTTCCACCAGCCAGCGCGGGTCAATTTCAAAGGCGGTCAGATACTTGGCCTTTATTTCGTCCGGAATCCGGTCAATAGCCTGGATAGAGCCGTCATAGTATTTGAGGTCGTTGACCATGACATCATCCCACAGGTTAAGGGCCTTGAGTTCCTGAACCAGATAGGGGTTGACCACGGTAAATTCACCAGAAAGGTTGGATTTGACAAACAGGTTCTGATAAGTGGGCTCCACCGACTGGGACACCCCGCAAATATTGGAAATGGTGGCCGTGGGCGCAATGGCCATGGTGTTGGAGTTACGCATGCCCTGGGTGATGACTTGCTCCCGCAGGCTGTCCCAATCCAGGGTGCGTGACTTGTCCTGCTGCAAATAATCGCCACGTTCTTTTTCCAGCAAGTCAATGGAGTCAATGGGCAAGATGCCTTGCGACCACAAAGAGCCTTTGAAGCTGGGGTAAGAACCGCGCTCGGCGGCCAGGTCGCTGGACGCCTTGATGGCAAAGTAGGACACCGCTTCCATGGAGCGGTCGGCAAATTCCAGCGCCGCTTCGCTGGCATAGGCGATATTTTGTTTGAACAGGGCGTCCTGAAAGCCCATCAGGCCAATGCCGACCGGCCGGTGGCGCAGGTTGGAGCGCCGCGCCTGAGGAACGCTGTAAAAATTATAGTCGATGACATTGTCCAGCATGCGCATGGCGGTGGTGATGGTTTTTTCCAGCTCCGCCAGGTTGAGGCCGTTTTCGTCGGTATGGGCCGGCAGGTTCACCGAACCCAGATTGCAGACGGCGATTTCGTCATCACTGGTGTTCAGGGTGATTTCTGTGCACAAATTGGAGCTGTGCACCACGCCCACATGTTGTTGAGGAGAGCGGATGTTACACGGATCCTTGAAAGTTATCCAGGGGTGCCCGGTCTCAAACAGCGCGCTGAGCATTTTGCGCCACAAGTCCTTGGCTTTCACGGTTTTGAAGTTGCGAATTTCACCACGGGCGGCACAGGCTTCGTATTCTTCATAGCGTTGCTTGAATTTCTGGCCGTAGAGGTCATGCAGATCAGGCGCTTCGTCGGGGGAGAACAAGGTCCAGTCCGCATCTTCGACCACGCGCTCCATGAACAGATCGGGTATCCAGTTGGCGGTGTTCATGTCGTGGGTGCGTCGGCGTTCATCTCCGGTGTTTTTGCGCAGCTCAAGAAACTCGTCGATGTCGATGTGCCAGGTTTCCAGATAGGCGCACATGGCGCCCTTGCGCTTGCCGCCCTGGTTGACGGCCACGGCGGTGTCGTTGGCCACTTTCAGAAACGGCACCACGCCCTGGGATTCGCCGTTGGTGCCCTTGATGCGCGCACCCATGCCGCGCACGCGGGTCCAGTCGTTACCCAGGCCGCCGGCGTATTTGGACAGCATAGCGTCGTCCTTGATGGCGTTGAAGATGCCTTCCAGGTCGTCCGGCACGGTGGTCAGGTAGCAACTGGACAGTTGCGGTCGCAATGTGCCGGAATTAAACAAGGTGGGCGTGGAGCTCATGAATTTGAAGCTTGATAACAGGTTGTAGAACTCAATGGCTTTCTTTTCCCGCTGGACTTCGTTGATGGCCAGGCCCATGGCCACGCGCATGAAAAACGCCTGGGGCAATTCAAAACGCACATTGTCGTGGTGGATAAAATAACGGTCGTAAAGTGTCTGCAAGCCCAAGTAGGTAAAGGTGTGGTCGCGCTCAGGTTTAATGGCTCGAGCCAGGCGGTCCAGGTCAAAACGGGTCAGTTCCTTGTCGATGTGCTCCAGTTCCGCGGCTTTGTGAATATAGGTTTTGAAATAATCGCCGTAGCGTTTTTTCATTTCCTTGTAAGTGGCGCTTTCCGGTCGGCCGTACGTGAAACTCAGGGCCTCGCTGCGCAAACCGTCCAGCAGCAGACGGGCGGTCAGAAGGGAATAGTCCGGATCGCGCTCAATCAGTGTGCGCGCGCTCATAACCAGTGCCGTGCCCACATCTTTCTCGGCCATGCCGTCAAACAGGCTGCGGCGGGCTTGCTCCAGAACCAGGTCGGCATCCACGCCCTTCAGCCCGGCGCAGGCTTCCTTGACCACTGCTTTCAGGCGATCTTCATCCAGGGGCTCACGGTGGCCATCGGCCGTGATGATGCTGATGGTGCTGGGTTTGTCGGGGTTCTGTTTTTTCTCACGAGCTGCGGCGCGCGCCCGCTTTTCGGCCTGTTTGGCGCGGTACAGCACATAGGCGCGGGCCACTTTATGGTGCTCGTTGCGCATCAGCGCCAGTTCCACCTGGTCCTGAATGTCTTCAATATGGATGGTGCCGCCGTCCTCCATGCGCCGGAACAGGGCGTCGACTACTTGCTGGGTCAGGTTGCGGACAGTCTCATGAACCCGGGAAGAAGCGGCGGCTGACCCCCCTTCAACGGCCAGAAAGGCCTTGGTCAAAGCCACGGAAATCTTGGAGGAGTCAAAGGGTGTGATTTTGCCGTTACGGCGAATCACCTGGAACTGCCCCGGCGGTGTGATATTAACCGTCCGGCTGACTTCGTCCAGGGTTTTTGAAAAGCGTTCCTTAGGGCTTTTAATGGTGTCCGAATCTGGCTGCTGCATGATTACTCCGGCGTAAATTGTCTTGTTTCTCAAAGGGTTGTGATGCGCCTGCCTGGTCGTGTTTGACTCGCAATCGGCAGGTGCTTCCCAAAAGGCAAACGTGGTGATGTGTTTCCCTTCTGGTTTGCGGGCTTCAGGGCGTTGTATCAATTATGCCAGACCCAATGGTTGTAAGCCGGCATTGAAAAATAAGGTTATTTTAAGCCCCCGCATCCCGTCTCTCCAGCTCATACTCTAGCATAAAACAGCCATGAAATAGTGACGGTTTTCTCAAAAACCGGCGGGCTTTGATGGGTGAGTTTTTCGGCTGTCAAAACAGCCGGGCAGAGCCGCACACTTGTCTACCAAAGTTAATGTATTGCATGAAATAATGGGCAAAATTCGGCCAAAAGCAGGCTGCGGCTGTGACAAAGGTTAACAAAACAAATGCCTCTGCAGTAATCGGTGAGGGGCGGGCTGGTTATTGGTGTGTGGCCGGATATTAGTGGTGCGGGCTGATATAATGCCCTTTTTCCCACCGGTAACCTTGCCATGAGTGACACCAGCCGCCAGAAACCTGGTCATGAGGGCCGTTCACAGGAGACGGACAACACCTTGTATTTGGTGGATGGTTCATCATATTTGTACCGAGCATTTCATGTGCCTGCCTTGCAGCGTCTGCGTAATGCCCAGGGGCAGCCCACCGGCGCCCTGTATGGTGTCATCAATATGATAAAAAGCCTGCTGGAGACAGAAAAACCGCATCACATGGCGGTGGTTTTCGATGCGCCTGGGAAAAACTTTCGCCACGAACTGTTTGCTGACTACAAAGCCAATCGGCCGCCCATGCCCGAGGAACTGAAATCCCAGATAGCGCCGCTGAAGGCGTTTATTCGCGCCATGGGCATCCCTTTGATTGAAGAACCTGACGTGGAAGCCGATGATGTGATCGGAACCCTGGCCCGGGTTGCCAGCGAGCAGGGCATGTCAGTGGTGGTGTCCACAGGTGACAAGGACATGGCCCAGTTGGTGAATGATCAGGTCAGCCTGGTGAACACCATGAGCGGCACCACCATGGACGCCATGGGTGTGGAGGAAAAGTTTGGCGTCAAACCGGATCAGGTTGTGGATTTTCTGACCCTGACCGGTGACAAGTCCGACAATATTCCCGGGGTTCCCGGAGTCGGCGCCAAAACGGCCGCCAAATGGCTGAAGAAATATGACACTCTGGACGAATTGCTGGCTCACGCCGATGATATCAAGGGGAAAGTGGGCGAGGCCCTGCGGGCCCATGCCGAGCAGTTGCCCCTGAGCCGTGAGTTGGTCACCATTCGCACCAACCTGGACCTGGATATCGACCCGCACAGCCTGGTTATCACAGATGGCGACCCGGAAACCCAGGAGGCCATGATTGAGCGTTACGGCATGTTTTCCCTGCGTAAAGACAATTCTCCGCCACCGCCACCGGTGGAGTACGTCACCATTCAGGACGAAGAGACTCTGGACGAATGGTTGTCTGCAGCCAAAAAACACGGGGTATTGTCTCTGGATCTGGAAACCACCAGCCTGGACCCCATGCAGGCAGAAGTGGTGGGTTTTTCTTTGGCCTATGAGCCAGGAAAAGCGGCTTATATTCCCGTGGGGCACATCACTGACGAAAAACAGCTGCCTGCGGAACTGGTGCAGAAAAAAATACTGGCGGTGGCCAATGATCCGTCGGTCCAGCTTATCGGCCAGCATTTCAAATATGACATGAATGTATTGGCGAGTAATGGCGCATCTGTACGGGCGCCGGACTTCGATACCATGCTGGAGTCCTACGTACTCAATCCCAGCACCACGCGCCATGATATGGATTCTCTGGCTCGCCACTATCTCAATCGCGAGACCATCAAATACGAGGACATTTGTGGCAAGGGTGCCAAACAAATCTGTTTTTCCCAGTTGCCCTTGGACAAAGCCACAGCCTATGCGGCTGAAGATGCGGATGTGACCTTACAGCTCCACCAGACATTGTGGGACAAGCTCAAGCGCACCGAGGGTCAGAAGCGGGTTTTCGAGACCATCGAAATGCCTCTGGTGCCGATACTGGCGCATATGGAGCGAACCGGGGTGCTGATTGACAAGCAGGAGTTGCAACGCCAGTCTGGCGAGCTGGCGGAAAAAATGCAGCAATTGGAAAAAAGGGCCTGGGAAGTGGCTGGTCATCCGTTCAATCTCAATTCCACCAAACAAATCAAACAGGTGTTGTTTGAAGAAATGGGTTTGCCGGTCCTGCGGAAGACCCCCAAAGGCCAGCCTTCCACGGCCGAAGATGTGCTGGAAGAGCTGGCCGGGGAATATGAGCTGCCCCGGTTGATTCTGCAATATCGTTCACTGGCCAAGCTCAAGTCCACTTACCTGGACAAGCTGCCTGAACAAATCAACCCGAAAACCGGCCGGGTGCACACCCAATATCACCAGGCCAATACCAGTACCGGGCGTTTGTCCTCATCCAATCCCAATTTGCAGAATATTCCCATTCGGACACCGGAAGGAAACCGCATTCGCAGGGCCTTTATTGCCTCACCGGGGAATAAAATCGCCGCGGCGGATTACTCCCAGATTGAATTGCGCATCATGGCGCATCTGTCAGGGGACGAGAATCTGCTGGACGCTTTCGCCAAGGGTCAGGACGTGCATGCGCGCACGGCGTCGGAAGTTTTTGGTGTCCCCATCGAGGCGGTGACGCCAGATCAACGGCGTGCCGCCAAAGCGATTAATTTTGGCCTGATGTATGGCATGAGCGCCTTTGGTCTGGCCAAACAACTGGGCATTGGCCGTGAAGAGGCTCAGGCCTATATGGACAAGTATTTCGCCAAGTACCCCAAAGTTTTCGAATTTATCGAGGGCTTGCGAAGCAAGGCCCGCAAACAGGGTTACCTGGACACCATTTTCGGGCGGAGAATTTATTTTCCCGATATTAACAGCCGCAACCGGCGAGTGCAGGCGGCTGCGGAGCGGGCGGCCATTAATGCGCCCCTGCAAGGATCGGCGGCGGACATTATCAAACGCGCCATGATCCAGGTGGACAAAGCCTTGCGTGAGCAACACCCGGATGTCAAAACCATTATGCAGGTTCACGATGAGCTGGTTTTTGAAGTGCCCGGGGACAAGGTAGAGACTGTTGGCGCGATCATCACCCGTGAAATGGAAAATGCCGCCAGCCTCAAGGTGCCCTTAAAAGTGGATCTGGGTGTGGGTGATAATTGGCAGGAAGCCCATTGAGTCTTGTTCCTGTATTCTTAAAATGATTTCTTTTTGCTTAAGCGAGTCTTTAACCCATGTACGATATTTTTAAACACACCCACCTGAGCCTAATCACGCTGAGCATTATTCTGTTTGTGTGGCGGTTTTTGATGCACAAGCTGCGTCGTCGCCGGCCGGGGCGCTTTTTGCGTGTGGCGCCGCATGTGATTGATACGTTACTGCTGTTAACCGGCATATTGTTGATTGTCCTGAGTGGCGCCTATCCCTGGCGAGTAAGCTGGACAATGGCGAAGTTGTTGGCTGTGCTGGTGTACATTGCGCTGGGGCTGGTGGCCATGAAAAGCCGTGGGCCGGTGAGTGTGCTGGCTTTTGTTCTGGCCACCCTGGTATTCGCTTATATGGTGCTGGTGGCCATTAGCAAGTCGCCAGCGCCCTGGGGCTGATGCCCCGGGATTTGTCTTCACAATTTGTGGAGGCGGCATACAGTGGAGGCGGCATACAACGGTTCTCATCGACTGTTTTTTGCCCTATGTCCGCCGGTGCGGGTGCGGGCGGCAATCGACAGGTTTTTACGGCAAAATCCGGCCAGGCATGCACGGCCGGTTCCTGTTGCCAACTGGCACATGACATTATTGTTTATCGGCCCGGTTTCGACGCCGGTGTGTGAGCGTCTGGCGCGTTGGCCGTTCCCGCAATCACCTGCTTTTGACCTGATACTGGACCGCTGTGGCCACTGGTCCTGTCCCCAGGTGGGGTGGTTGGCGCCATCGCATTCACCACCGGCCTTGCTGGCATTGCGTCAGCAGGTGGCCACGGCCGTGACCGCTGTGGGCTTGAAAACTGAAACCCGCCCTTATCGTCCCCATGTCACGGTGTGGCGAAAGCTGCGCCAGCCGTGGCATTGTCAACATCCCCCTGACATTCTTTGGCCGGTGTCCCGGTGGCATCTGGTTCGCTCTGTATCCTGCTCCGGGGGCGTCCGGTATGAGTCCGTGGCCTGCTGGCCTCTGGCCCAAAGGCCGTGAAATATTGTCTCAGTTCAAGTGGGGTTCAGTTTTTTCGCATATGATGGGGCTGAATGAGTCTTAACCTAAAGGAGGGGACATGTACGCTTCACCAGAAAACAAGGGCTTTCCGCAGTCCACAGTAAAACACGGCTTGCCCATGGCGAGAATATTGTTGATTGTGCTGGTTGTGGCGGGACAGGCGGCTTTTCATTCTGCCTGGGCCGACGACAAGAGGAATCAGCCATATTCAGACCAGCCATCTCAGCAGCTAAAGGCAAAAAAGCCAGGGCGGGAAATCCAGCAGAAAGCCGCGGTTCCCATGAGCAAACAGGCCCGGGAAACGCTTGATAAGACCTATGCTGACAAATATCACTATCGGGCCGATGAAACACGCCTGCTGCGCTGTCAGTCGCGTTATGGCCGCCGACAATTTTGTCCGGCAGATACCCGGTTTGGGGTCAGTCTGGAACGCCAGTTAAGCCGGGCCAGTTGCGCGGGTAATTGGGGCTATGACGAGCGAGGCATTTGGGTTCGCAATGGCTGCGCGGCGGATTTTTCCATCAACCGTGACTGGAATACCGGCGCAGACTGGAGCGGTAACCTGATTCGCTGTGAATCTGAAGGCTATCGCCAGCGCTATTGTCCGGCCCAGCTGGGCGGGCGGGATGTGATTTTGGTACGTCAACTGAGTCGTTCCCCCTGTGATGGTCACTGGGGATACGATCGCAATGGTATCTGGGTCAGTGAGGGATGCCGGGCGGAATTTGCCCTGGATGACCGCTATTACCGGGGCGATAACCGGTTGTTATGCAGCTCCGAGCGTCACCGGTTCAAACGTTGTCCGGCAGATACGCGCTGGGGCGTGGAGTTTGTGCGGCAATTGTCCCGGGCGTCGTGCCGGGGTAATTGGGGCTATGACCAGTATGGCGTTTGGGTGGATAATGGCTGCCGGGCAGAGTTCAGCGTTACGCCGCCTCCACCACCACCGCCGCTGGTTGAGGATAATCCTTATCCGGATCGTATCCGTTGTTCTTCCCGCAAGGGGCGTTACAAGCTGTGTCCGGTGGATACCGGGGACGGTGTGGAATTGCTCAAGCAACATTCCCGCGCCACCTGCCGGGGCAACTGGGGATACAACGATCAGGGCGTGTGGGTCGATAATGGCTGCCGCGCCACTTTCCGCATCGTGCGCCGTCATCAGGGTCATTCTCCGCCTTATGGCAACCGGCCTTACACCAATCCTCGCCCGGGGGCTGGCTATGACCC
>Ga0256839_1004510_pt1 | contig 13532 bp, 12 predicted proteins | sample 354166metaG_FD_185968 | JGI IMG/M metagenome (GOLD analysis project Ga0256839, IMG submission 185968) | Hydrothermal vent microbial communities from Mid Atlantic Ridge, Atlantic Ocean - 354-166 | ecosystem: Environmental > Aquatic > Marine > Hydrothermal vents | place: Atlantic Ocean: Mid... | reverse complement strand
TTGTACCAGTCGAAATTCTCGGCGTATTTGTTGGCACCTTCGGCTTTGCCCGCCTTGATGATCTTTTTCAGATCGTTGAAACCGGCCAGCAGGGCCTCGGGGCGGGGCATACATCCGGCGATAAACAGATCGACCGGCATATAGTCATCCAGCTTTTTGATGGTGTTGTAGCTGTCCCAATACATGCCGCCATTGATGGTGCAAGACCCCAGACCGACCACATATTTCGGGCTTTGCATTTGCTCGTAAGCCCGAATGGCGCGTTTCAGGGTTTTCACCGACAGATAGCCGGAAATCATCAACAGATTGGCCTGACGCGGGGTCGGCCGCCACTGGATGCCGAAACGGTAGGCATCAAAGCGCGGCGTCATCAGGGGGCGCATTTCAATCGCGCCACAGCCAGTGCCAAACCCCAAAATCCAGATCGATTCCGCGCGTGCCCAGTTGAACAGCCCTTCGACGATTTTCGAGTAGACCGGCAGATGCGCCTTGGGCGCCTCGGCACAGTAATAGTCCTGTAGCGGTTCCACCTCGAACTCAAAGCCATCCGGCCCTTTGACGACGCGTTTTTCCAGTTCTTCTTTCATAGCGACCTCACACAAGCAGAATGGACAGGATGCCGATCGGCACGGCCCATATCATGAAAAAACGGATGCTTTGTTCCACCCGGAACCGCGGAAAGGCGACCCCGACAAAAGCCGAAAACAGGTAAAGCAGGAACACCTTGATTGCGAATTCCCCCCAGCTACTGGCTCCGCCAAAGAACAGGTTCATATAGATGACGATCTTGGCGACCGGAAAAATCACGCGGTTGGTCTGCATCAGGGCCAGATAGGCGCTGTGGTATTCGGTGGGCGGGCCAATCGGGATTTCCTGCGGCGCGATCACCACATCAAACGGCGGGCGCATCATTGATCCAAGGAAGGCCAGCATCGCCGCCACCACCGCCAGCGGGTTGGTGAACAGGGTCCAGTGCAGGATGCCGCCCTGCTGCGCGGCGACAATTTCGGTCACCGACAGGGTTTGATATTGCAACGCGATGGCGAACACCGCCAGCGTCAGCGGCAATTCTGCCATGGTCACCTGTGACAGCCCGCGCGAAATACCGATGGCCGAATGGGGTGATCCGCTTTCCCCAGCCCCCAGCGCCATGCCAAGCGTGCCGAAAAAGATGAAATACAGCGCAAGGATCAGATCACCCGAGAACGACAGGTTCGAGAACATCTCCGAGCCGTAAATCGTTGGCACGAACAACAGCAGGCCAATGCCGCCGGTCAGCCGGAACACCGGCCCGAGGTAGAACATATAGCCATGCGTGATCTTGCTACGCAGGGCATAGTTTTTCAGCAGGTCGATATAGTTCTGGTAAAACGGTATCCCGATCCTGCGCCCCGCCCGCGCGCCGATTTTGGCGATGATCGCGGTCATCAGCAGACCATAGTTCAACACGATGAACAGTGTCAGCAGCGAATAGGGGATTTTCATCCATTCAAAAGTCATCAGATCATCCCTCTTGAAACGAAATAGGCCAGCACAACAAAGATCAGCATCTGGAAGGCATAGGTCTGGCCATTGCCGGTATAGAGGCGTCGGCTAAAGTCGCCCAGATTGTGCAACGCCGTGGCGATGCCTTTCCAGAAGTTGGTGACATAGGGTTGCACCATGAACCCCAGCGCCTTGCGATAGGGCGCATAGAAGTTCCACGCATAATGGGTGGTTTCGGGTCTGTATGGCCGCTCGGCCGAATAGACGATATTGAACTGTTTCACCTTTTGGGCATTGCGGTTCAGGAACAACATCCACCCCAGCACCACACAAAAGATCACGCTGACCACAACCATGATCGAAACCGGCGCCCAATAGCCGTATTCGCTGGTGATGGCAGGCCCGCTCCAGTCCAGACCGAATTCATTCGGGAAGAACCGGGTCAGATAGGCATCCACCCGACGCAGCGCCAATCCGGGCACCACGGCAAATCCCAGCAGGAACACCACATAGATCATTTGCGGCAGGATGATCCAGAACGGCGCTTCTTTCAGGCGGCGGTGTTCGTCCTTTAGCTGTCCAAGGAAAATCGTGTGCACCAGCCGGAACAGATACAGGAACCCGATCGGACCCGACAGGAAGATCAGGATCATCGGCAGCCGGTTTTCGGCCGACATGATTGCGTTATAGAAAATCCAGCGCCCGCCATAACCCGAGAGCGGCGGCACGCCCGACATGGCAATAATCCCGATCATCACGGCGATGAAGGACAGTGGCATCAGGGCAATCAGTCCGCCCATCTTGTACATCGCCCGCGTGCCGGTGCGTTTGGCCACGCCGCCAACCGACAGGAACAACATGGATTTATAGATGTAGTGGTTGATCACAAACAGCAGCGCCATCAGCCAGCCCAGTTTGTTCATCAAGGCCAGACCAAACAGCGCATAGCCCATCTGCCCGATCGAGGAATAGGCCAGCAGGCGTTTTGCGTCCTCCTGAAAGGCGGCCATGATGTTGCCCAGCAGGGCAGTCAGCGCGCCGATCCACAGCAGAACCAGCGTCAGGTCAACCGGCCCCAGATGCTGGCGACCCATGGTCATCAGCAGGGTGAACAGCCCGAACAGTCCGGCCTTCAGCAACACGCCCGATACCATGGGCGACACATCGGTTTCGGCCTCGGCGTGGGCGCCGGGCAACCAGATGTGCAGCCCGATGGCAGCGGTTTTGGTCATGAAACCGACAGCCAGCAGGATGAACACATAGGGGGCCACATCCGCGCGCACATCGGCCAGCGAGGCAACCTCGAACGGTGCCTGCCCGTGTGCCGCCAGCGCAAAGCCGGTCAGGATGGCGAACGCCCCGCCCAGTGAAAAGATGATGTAGGACAGCGCATGCGGTTCCGACGCTTTGCCGCGCAGGATCAGGAAGTAAGAGCCGATTGTCAGCATCTCCCACGCCGCGAAAAACGCGAAACTGTTCCCGGCGATGATCAGCAGCGCCAATCCGGCATACATCAGCATGGCGGACGGATAGAACCCTGTGCGCCGCCCCTCGGCATGGAAACTGGCCAGCAGGATCACTGCCCCGCCCAGCAGGATGATCGAGCCAAAGATCAGTTGCAGCGGATCATAGCTGGAATAGCTGGCGACGAAATAGGCCACCATTCCGGCAATCGCGATGATGTTCTTGATCCGCGCAGGCAAGCCGTCGATCACAAAGAACAGCAATGCAAACATCAGCGGCAGAACCACCAGCAGGTTGTCCCCCGCCAGTGACAGCAGGTTGCGATAGGCCGACATCTCGCCCCAGACATAGGCCAGACCCCAGCCCGCAACGGCGGCCAGAACCACCACCAGTTCCTTGTGAAAAGGCGTGTCCTGAACATAGCGCGGAACGTCGCGTTTGATCACATAGCCGAACCAGCGCATCAGATAGGTGACCTCGATCAGCGCGCCAAACAGGATCACCCCGACCAGCCAGAAATGGTTATGCGCCATCAACCCGTGTACCAGTTCCCATTTGGCATAAAAGCCGGGGAAAGGCGGCAGCCCCGTCAGCATGGCGATAAAGGTGATAAAGATGCCGACCATCAGCGGTTTTTGCCGCAGCACGGTCCAACCCTTCAGATCGCTAGCCCCGAACATGCCGGACATCCAGAACAGACCGGCCTTGGCCACCGCATGGGCCAGCAGGATCCCGCCGGCAATGAACAGGTAACTGTCGCCCAGCACCTCGCGTTGGCCGATGATGGCCAGCACCAGCCCGACCTGCGCGATGGAGGAATAGCCCAGCAAGCGGCGGTCATTATGTTGCGCCAGCCCCATGATGTTCGAGGCAACAAAGGTCAACAGGCCGATGCCGGTTGCCAGTGGCAACCAAGTGGTGCCGCCCATGAGCAGAACCTTGTCCACGGCGAACAATGCGCCGGTGGCAAACACCGCCGAAAACAGCGCCGAAAAACCGGGGTGGGCGGATTCGTAAATATCCAGCGCCCAGCCGTTGGCGGGAAAGGGTTTCAGTTCGGCAATCAGGGCGATCAGGATCAGAAAGAACGCCAAGGCCCCGCCCTGTTTGGCCAGCATATCGCTGGCCGCCATCGTGTCGATATTCAGGCTGCCGCTGGCGTGATAGGCAAAGATGATGCCGATCAGCAGGAACACGGTGATGAATTCCGAAACCATCAGGTATTTGAACCCCGCGCCCAGCGCGCGTTTGTCTGTGGACATCAGCACCAGACCGCCGCTGGCGATCACCACCAGTTCAAGGAACACAAACAGGTTGAACACGTCGCGGGTCAGGATGATACCGGACACGGCCATCACCGCAATCAGGAACACCGCCATAATACGGCGCCCCAGCCGCAGCATGGTTTGCTGCATATAGATGGCCGACAACAGCGCCACCAGATTGACCAGCAGCAGGCCCGTTGCCTCGGCCAGACCCATTTTGAAGTTGATGGCAAAGGGTGCGGGCGTGCCCGCTGTGGTGACTTCGACGGGCGCGGCTCCGCCAGCAAAGGCGATCAGCCACAGGCCGGAAATCAGGCTCATGAATGCAAGGGCGGCAAGGGTGATCAGATAGGCGCTCAGGCGCTTTTCCTCGCGCAAAAGACCCAACAGAAATGCCGCACCCAGACCGGTGGCGATGATAAGAATGATATTTGGCATCACCATTTCAACTCCGTGAATTTGGAAATATCCAGCGTGTGACGGCTGGCGAACAGACGCAGCGCATAGGCCAGCATCAGGGCCGTGACCCCAAGGCCGATCACAATCGCGGTCAGCACAAGGGCCTGTGGCACAGGGTCGATAATCAGGGCATTTGCCTGATTAACCGGCACCGCGGCATCAAGGATGGGGGCAGTGCGCCCGGGCATATAGCCAACGGCCACCAGCACCAGATGCACACCCGTATTGGCAAGGGTAAAGGCAATGATGATGCGCAGGATATTGCGGTTGTTCAGCGCGCCATACAGCCCGATCAGGATCAGCGCGAAACCGCCCGCCAGTGCAAGGGTTACAAGGCTCATTTTTCATCCTCCGTCTCGGACAGGCTTAGCAACATCGAGCTGAATTCGGCCCCCACCTTCAGACCGATCAGGGAATAGATCAGCGGGATGGCACCGGCCGAAAACAGCGCCCCAAACCAGCCCTGCGGCAAGAACCGCGCATCCAGAAATCCGCCCGCAAACAGCAGGCCCAGCAGGCCGATGGCCACGAACAACAATCCGGCGGTGGATTCGATCCGCGAGATCAGGCGATGCGAAAAGCGGCGCATCGGGTCGGTTAGCAACAGCAGCAGAACGGCCGAGGCCACAATCGCCCCGCCCTGAAACCCGCCACCCGGTGTCAGGTGGCCATTTACGAACACATAGATGCCCAGCAGCAGGATCATCGGTGCCAGCAGGTGGCTGCCGGTTTGCAGCAATTCACCGGCGGGAAAGGGTTTTGGGCCGCGTTCGGTTTCTATTGCGCGGCCATGCACCAGCACCAGCGCCACGATGGCGGCGGTCAGAAACAGCACGGTAACTTCGCCCAATGTATCCAGCCCGCGATAGGTGACGATGATGCCGGTCACGACATTCTGCGCGCCCAGATCCGGCGCGGTTTGGCTGGCGTAATAGCTGGCAGTCAGGTTCAGGTCGGTGTCAGGCACATAGCCCGACAGCAACTGGATGAAAATCACAGCCAGACCCGCCAGAAACGCCACCGTCAGCAATCGGTTAATCATCATCCTGCTCCTCTTTCACGCGGCCCAGCACAAAGAAAAACAAAAAGGTGGTCAGCCCGCTGCCAATCGCCGCTTCGGTCATCGCCACATCGGGGGCCGCCAGCAGCACGAACAGAACCGAGGCCATCAGACTGACCAGCCCCGCCGCCAGAATGGCAACCGCTGTGCTTTTGCTGGCCACGGCCACCGCCGCGCCTCCCAGCATCGCCGCCAGCGCCAGAATGGCCATCATTAGTGTCAGCGTGCTCATGCCTTGTCCCCCTTGTGATCCGGTTCAAACCGGTCAATGCGGGTGCGGCCGGTTTTGTGAACGTGGGTGCGTTCCGCCGCCCGTGCCAGCACCTGCGAGGACAGCGGGTTGCTGAACAGCAGGAACATGCCGATCAGCAGCAGTTTCAGCGCCCAGTCGGGGTGCATCATGGCAATGCCGGTCAGTGTCAGGATGGTGCCCAGCGTGGTGGCCTTGGTGCCGGCCTGAATACGGTTGAACACATCCGGCATCCGGTTCAGACCCAGCCCGCCCAACAGCAAAAACGCTGTGCCGGCCACCAGAACCAGGCCGCCCAGAATATCGAATAACGCCCCCATCACGCGCCCCTTTCCAGATAACGGGCAACCACAATCACCCCGAGGAACGACAGCAACGCATAGACCAGCGCCACATCCAGATAGATCACCCTGTCGGCCACCACCGCGGCCAGAATAATGCCGGTGATGGCGATCACGGTCAGCACATCAAAGGCGACCACACGGTCAACCGGCGATGGACCACGCAGGAAGCGAAGCAGCGCAAGCAAAAATGCCCCGCCCGCCAGAACAGCGGCCAGATATACCAGAAAATCAGCCATAGATTACCTCTAGATATTTCTCGAAACCGGCGACGATACTTTCGGTCGCCGCGTCGATGTCGTCAGATTCAATATTGACCCAGTGGATGTACAGATATTCGCCCTCGATCTCGACGGTCAGGGTGCCGGGGGTCAGGGTGATCGAGTTGGCCAACAACAGCCGCCCCATTTTGCTTTTCAAACGGGTGCGCACCTTGACGATGCCCGGGTTGATCGGCAGGTCGGGCGACAGCACAACCCGCGCCAGCGCGATGTTGGATTTCACCAGTTCCTTCAGGAAATAGCCAATATAGTTAAAGGCCGCGATGAACGCCTGCGGTGTGGCGCGAAATTCGTTCAGGAACGACATGCTTTCGCGCAAGAACCAGACAATGGCGAATGACGCCACCACCCCGATCAGAAGGGTATCGGGGGCCAGCGTACCGTTCAGCAATATCCAGAAGAACAGCAGCGCCGCAAACGGTTTGATGAATTCCCCAGGTAAGACCATAGTTGCAACTTCCGTTTATCCAAACCGGAAGTTTGCAACGTCCCCTCTTTGTCGATTGCCCACAAAGCGGGGCCAAAACAACCGTGCCTGATCAAAGCAGGCGGCGGGTCAGATTTTTCAATTGTGACCACCGCCACTCGTACCAAGCCATCCGATCTGATGACTGTTATTACAGGATCATCATATGCGAATAATCGAATAGCCAGAACGCACAATTATGCATAGCTGGATTGCGGGCAAAACCGCAAAAACCTGATCTATATCATTGACGATGGCCAAGTATATTTGTCACCAGTCGGGGCCTGAAAATTGCATGCCTTTGTTTCGCGCATATGACGATGCTGGCAGACAGCATTCCCCAATTCATAAAGAAGACCTTTGACGTTAAGGGGCGAAAAAGAAAACCGAATATGGGTTTTCTCAGCCAGGTTAATAATCTCGGGAACGGTTCTATTATCGCTAAAATCCGAGTGAATGCCCTGGCTCTGAATCAAGGGTTCTCTGACAGATCTGCATGGCTCGATAAAGAACCATGCAGTCTATCGGGCGACATATCCTGCCGCCTGATAGTAGTGCTTTGGTCTAGGCCCTTTCTATACGGGCCGGCAATGCCTGACGCGCAGCCGATCCTACGACCCAGTCCCCCAATGTGGCATGCCCCCCGCGATGCGGGTCTTGCAGTCCGAGCAGGTTCAGGGCCACACCGGCGGCCAGCTCGGGCATATCCGGTTGCTGCACCCCGTCAATGTTGTGCCCGCGCGCCCCCAGTTCCCAGTGACCATAGCCATGCGGGATGGCCACCACACCGGGCGCAATACCATTGCGCACCAGCGCGGTTGCCAACTGGCTGCCGCCCGGCGTCACGATCCGCACCTTGTCGCCCGATTTGACCCCTGCCTTTTCGGCGTCCTTCGGGTTGATCGACACCGGATTATCCGGCTGGATCGACCGCAACACAGGCGAAGCCATCGAATAGCTGGATTGCAGGTTCGATTTGAACGAGGTCAGTTGCAACGGCCATTCGTTTTCGGGGTAAACCGCGCGCAGGGGGGTGCCATCAGCCAGTTGCTGCGGATACCACGTCGGCACCCCGACAAACCGCTTGCCGCTCATGGTGTTCACCGATGTGCCGACCTTCTGGTTATAGACCAGCAGGGGTTTCGGATAGGCATGGGTCAGCTTTTCGCCATCATAGGCTTTGGCGTAATCCTCCATCCTTCCGCCGCGGGCATAGACATAGGCAACGCGGCGCTGTTCCTCGGGTTTTAACGTCTGTTCGATGTCGGGCATAATCCGCCCTACCCCCGCCAGTTCGATATCGTCATCACTGGCTTCGGCCACCGGTTTGCCGGCAAAGGCCACATTGGCACCGGCGCGCAGATACCAGTCCTCGGGCCGGTTCAGCGGGTGCAGGTTGCCGTCACTGTCGGGGATCACCTTGTCGCCGAATCCGGGCAGATCCATGCGCTTGCCAATCGCAATCAGGAACATTTCCAGCGTCACCGGCTGACCATCCGCCGTTTTCGCCTGTTTCGGATCACTGATCGGCCAGCGTGCAGTCGAGCATTTGGTGACGGTGCCGTTCCACGGCATTGCCCAGCCCCATGCCTCGTACATCACGCTGTCAGGCACGATGTAATCGGCCAGCGCCGAGGTTTCGTTGATAAACCCGTCAATCGCCACATAAAGCCCCAGCTCTTTGGGATCTTTCATTTTTTCGCCAATCGCCGCGTTCAATCCGGCCTGACCATACAAAGGGTTGGTCATAAAGCTGATCATCGCCTTCAGTTTGTAAGGGTAGCCGTCAAAATGGCTGGTCAGATATTCGGTGAAAATCGGCGGCGAAAACGGATACCACGGTGCCTTGGTGGGATAGGGGCTTTCCCCTGCCGCCGTGCGGCGCTTGAACTCGCTGGTCTTTTTATACGGGAATTTCGAGCGCGACAGGAACACCCCTTTGGGTTTCACCATATCCGGGAATTTCTTCATGTTATAGCGCGGTCCCTTGCCAAAGGCCGGAAACGCCCCGCCCGACACGCTGACGCCGCCTTTCCAGTTCCAGTTGCCGATCAAAACGTTCAGCATCAGCACAGACCAGGCGGTATAGAAGCCGTTGCTGCTCATCATGCCGCCGTGGTTGTTGATCGCAGCGCGCTTGCCGTGCGAGGTGAATTCCTGCGCCAGCGCCTCGATCATTTCGGGCTTGATACCGCACAGATCGGCATATTCGGCGATGCTGAAACGTCGTGCCTCGTCGGCCAGAATTTGCAACGAGGTTTTGGCCGCCACCGGCCCGTTGGCGGTTTCGACCGAACCGTCAAAGAACAGGGTTGCCGCGGTGGCCAGTTGTTTGTGGGAAACGGCGGTGCCGGATGCGTCCAGCGCCACAAAATCCTTGGCCTGTTCTTCGGGCCAGCCCATATCGGCGCCGGTCAGCAATTTGCCCGTTTTGACATTGACCAGATGGGCCGCGTTCGACCATCCCGCCTCGCCCGTGGCCTTGACACCTGCGGGGCCGGCGTTGGACAGGAATTTTGCGTCATAGCGTTCATTGTCAATGATCCAGCGGATCATCGCCATGGCAAATGCAGAATCTGTGCCCGGTTTGATCGGCACCCAGTGGTCGCGGTCCTTGGCGGCATAGCTGGTGGCGTTGGTCAGCACCGGATCAACCACCACATAGTTCAGCGCACCTGATGTGCGGGCCTCGGCCACCATCCGGCCCGAGCGTTTGAACGGTTTGCCCGCATTGCCCGGCGCTGTGCCGATAAAGATCGCGAATTCGGTGTTTTCGAAATCCGGCTTGCCGTGGGCAAATTTCTTGAAATCCCCCATCACGGCACCCGATCCGGCCCGCATGGCAAAGCCGCAATAAGACCCGTGGTGGCCATAGTTGCGGGTGCCAAAACAATTGAAAGCAAAGCGTTTGATGAACTGGTGGCGCCCGTCACCCGTGGCGTGAACCACGGCCAGCTGGTTGGCTTTGGGGCCGTATTCGGGGTTCTCGGGATCGACCGGCGTTTTCAGATCACGGATCGCGCGCAGGCCCTCAACCGGCCCTTCGCCAAACAGATCACCGCCTTCGACCACCTCTTCGACCAGTTGTTCAAAGGGGATGGATTTCCATTTGCCGGACCCGCGCGGCCCGTCGCGCTTCAGACATTTCAGAACGCGGTGCGGGCTGTTCATTTGCGACAGCATGGCATTGCCGCGCCCGCAGGCGGTCGAGCGGTGGTCCAGCCCGCTTTCGCCTTTGCGGGTCAGCGACAACAACGCCTCGCGCACCGGTGTGCTGTAGGGGATTTGCGCATCGGCCGACAGCGGATGATACGGGTTGCCCGCCACGCGGATCACCTGACCCGTTTCCTTGTCACTGCGGATGCGCAAACCGCACATGGTGTTACAACCCTGACACATGGTAAAACTGATCTGTTGGTCCGGATTCATCACCAGATCGCCGGTTTTTGCATCCACCCGGTATTCGGGCGCATGGGCGTTGATGGTGATATGATCCAGCGGCGGTGTGCCGCTGCTGCCGGTCGCCAGCCCCTTGGCCAGACGCTTGCCGGTTTCGCTGTAGCCTCCGACAAAGGCCGCGGCCCCGCCCAAAGCAACAGCCCCTTTAAGTATATTACGACGCGTTGTCATGATCTTGTCTCCTGCTCTGGAATTATTCTGCGGGGATTTCGGAAAGGGGTGCGGCGGCATCAGGCGTCCAGCGCATCACTACGCTTTCGATGATGATCACCACCAGCCACAGACCGAATACGCCAAGGATCCCCAGCAATCCGTCCGGCCCTTGCGGCAGGGCATAGTCGTAAAACCCGGCACCGGTTTTCGGGATCAACTGACCGTCGATGAACACGGCCCAGCGCAGCAGCCATGCCCCGCCCAGCGTGACCAACCCCAGCAAGGCACCAAACCACAGATTGCGGGCATAGATGCCGAATATCGCGCTGATGCCAAAGGCTGCCAACAGCTCCCACCCCAGCAATTGCCAATGCGGCGAGGCCGAGATCACCGCCAGCGCACGCGCTTCGGGGTTGGTGCCCCCGCCCATGCCCATCATCAACCAGACCGCGCCGGTCAGCAGGGTCAGCAGCGAAAACAACGCCATCACGCGGCCCAGATGGGCACCGGTGGCGCGGCGGGTTTCCGATCCGCTTTCTGCCAGCAGCGCATTGACCAGAAGGCCCATCGCAGCACTCGCCGAAACACCTGAAAAGAAATAGAACGCGATCAGGGTATAGCTGTTCCACAGCGGGCGCGATTTCACGATCATCACTTCCGAGCCGGTATATAGCGCCACCAGCAGGGCCAGCAGGCCGGTCAGCAGACCCATCGGTTTGATCAGGCCGCTATAGTCGCCAGACCCAAGGCGCAGCCAACGGGGCAGAACCGGCCGCATCACCAGCCAGCCATAAACGATTGAAACCGCAGCAAAGGCCGGCAGGAAATAGGCGCCCCAGCTCATCCAGCTCCAGGGGGTGAAATTGGCGTAGAAATGCCAGAACCGTGCTGGTTGGTGCAAATCGGCCAGCAAGGCCACAGGCGCGACCACCGCCGCCGACCACATCACCAGAATGTCGATACGGGCGGCATTTTCCCAATCCGGACGGCGTAGAACCGTCCACATCAGACTGGTCAAAGCCGCGCCAACCGCAATGGCAACGAAAAAGAAATAGGACACCGCCCAGGGCAGCCACGAAATCTCGTGGGTGATGTTCACGGTTTCGATGATGTTTGGAACGCTCATGATCTTGCCTCCTCATTCCCCGTGCCGAATTTTTCTTGCAGGGTTTGCAAAATGCCCTGCCCTTCCACCTTGCCTTCAAAGGCGGTTTCCAGACCGATGTAGTAAACATGCGGATCAGTGCCCATTTCCGGGCGCAGCACCTTGACGGCATCACCCGCCTCGGCCAGCACTTTGCTGATTTCGCTTTCGGGGTCGTTCAGATCGCCAAAGATGCGCGCGCCACCGGTGCAGGTTTCCACGCAGGCCGGCAGCAACCCCGCTTCGACCCGATGCACACAGAAGGTGCATTTGTCGGCGGTGTTGGTTTTCGGATTGATAAAGCGGGCGTCATAGGGGCAGGCCTGAACGCAATAGGCACAACCGACGCATTTGTCGGCGTCCACCACCACAATGCCGTCTTCGCGCTGAAACGTGGCCTGAACCGGACAGACCGGCACGCAAGGCGGGTTGTCGCAATGGTTGCACAGACGCGGCAGGGTAAAGCTGGCGACGGTCTGGGTTTCGTCATCCACATCCACCACATCGTATTGGGTGACAATGGTGCGAAAATCGCCAATTGGCGTCTGGTTTTCCATTGTGCAGGCCACGGTGCAGGCCTGACAGCCAATGCAGCGGCGCAAATCGATCGCCATTGCATAACGTTTGCTCGGATCCCCCCCGTGGCGTTCGGGTGCCAGCGCAGCCGCATCGGCGGGGGCGGCCACGGCGCAACTGACAGCGCCGCAGGTCAAAGCCCCGCTTTTGGTTAAGAAAGAACGACGTGAAATATCCATGGCCCGAAACCCTCCGAAAACAGATGTGTTCGCGGGCAGGATAAGGCAGGTGCGGCGGGTATGGTATTGGTGCAACCCCCAAGGGGGCTAGGGAAAACCCTAGGTGTCTGCCTGCGCCCATATCCGGGCCAGCGCAGCAACGCTGTCGACCTGCATCTTGTCCATCACATTGTGGCGGTGCAGTTCGACCGTTTTCTGGCTGATCCCCAGATCGGCGGCGATTTCCTTGTTGCGCAGACCGCAGCTGACCCGTTCGGCCACCTGACGTTCGCGGTCGGTCAAAGCGTTGATACGCTGGCGCAGTTCGGCCTGTTGATCCCGCTCGGCCAACAGACGGCGGTGTTCGGCGACGGCCTCTTGCACCCGATCCAGCAGCACCTGATCATTGCAGGGTTTTTCCAGAAAATCAAATGCCCCCGCCTTGAAGGCCCGCGCCGCCATCGGCACATCACCATGACCAGTCAGAAAGATCACCGGCAGGCTGCTGTTTAGCCGCTGCAACACCTGTTGCAAATCCAGCCCCGACAGGCCCGGCATACGGATATCCAGCAACAGGCAGCCCGGGCGTTTGTCATTGAACCCCGCCATGAAGGCATCGGCCGACACATGGGCACGACATTCAAGCCCGACCGAACCGATCAGCCAGCACAGTGATTTGCGCATCCCTTCGTCATCATCGACAACGTGGATCAGCGGGGCGGCGTCGGTGGTGCTCATTCGTTATTTCCTTGATCAACCGGCAGGGTAAAGCTGATGCTTAGCCCGCCATCAGGATTGTTATCGGCGTAAATCATACCGCCGTGCGATTCAATGATCGAATGGCTGATCGACAGACCCAGCCCCATGCCGCTGCTTTTGTCGCTGTTGAATGGCTCGAATATATGGTCCAGTGCATCCGCATCCAGACCCGGCCCGCTGTCGCGGATGGTGACGCGCAGGCGGGTAGCATC
>Ga0256839_1004508_pt1 | contig 13533 bp, 10 predicted proteins | sample 354166metaG_FD_185968 | JGI IMG/M metagenome (GOLD analysis project Ga0256839, IMG submission 185968) | Hydrothermal vent microbial communities from Mid Atlantic Ridge, Atlantic Ocean - 354-166 | ecosystem: Environmental > Aquatic > Marine > Hydrothermal vents | place: Atlantic Ocean: Mid... | reverse complement strand
ACGGTCATGTCGGGGCGAGTGCTGCAATCCATGGGCCATGCGCTGGTCCGCCCGCTTCCGGCGAGGTCGGGCCCCTTCGGGCCGTCCGAGGCCACACCCAAGGCATTTGACAGCGCCGACTGGGGGGGCGTGTGCATCATGCGCACCCTGGCGCCACCAGATCTCGACCAGGCGTTCTTGGGCGAGGAACCGCTTCCAAAGTGGCTCGGCTTGTCAAACTTGTACGGAGGATTACAATGAAGGTGTGACAAGAATTGTCCACCTGCGCCGTCGGATCTCTGACATTCCTGTCGTGGCCGATTGTGCCGAAAACTCGCTGAAGCCGGGGTTTCGCCGCAGAATTGCGGGCAAGATGCCCAATTGGCACCCGTCGCCCCAAAATGGCCCGATGTTTGCTTCCGTCTGGGAGCGCATGACCACCGACACGCTCTCCACGACGCTCGGATGTGGGGCGAACCCGGCTTCTTGCTGGCAGGCCGCGTCCGCGCCGCTGCGTGCGCCGCGCAGACGCCGGCGTGCGCCGGCCCCGCAGCCGCGTGCGCGCCTCGAACTGCCGGTGGGGCCGTGTCCCGAACGGGACGACCGGCCGGCCGCCACGCCGGGGCGTGACCCGCTGCCCGACGAGTCGGCGCGCGGCGTGGCGATCGTCGATTTTTACGTGTGACCGGCGCCGGTGCCGCGCCGCGCCATCCGGGTCGCCTTCTTGCGCGCACGGTCGGCGCGGCGCTCGGCGGTGGACCGGCCGAGCGTAAACCGCAGGTACAGTTGCACGAACAGGGTGCCCGACCCCCGAAAGCGGGGCGTTCCCACGAAGGTGGTGACGAACCCGCCCGAAAACCCCTTCGCCAGCGTGTGGACGTCGAAAAACAGCGAGGCGTCCCAGGCCAGGCCGTAGCGCTGCGGATCCGCCACGATGCCGCCGATCTGGAGCAGGTTGGAGCTTACGTGGAACACGCCGGCGCCACCTTGCACCCCGATCGCGAAGCGGCGGAAGGGGACGGCAAAGCGCATCTCCGCCGTGTACGTGTACTGCTGGAAGGGCTCCTTGCGCAGCACGCCGTCGTCGTAGAACCCCGACTGCAGGTGTGCCGCGACGCCCGCGGCGGCGTAGCGGCGGATCTCGTAGCCAAGCCGCGCCGTCGCACCCAGCGCGGGGCCCAGCACGCCATTGGTCGGACCGAGGGGGGCGGCGGGGCCGGCGGCCGCCTCGATGTACAGGCCGGTGGCGAAGTCGTCCGGGTTCGGAAAGACCGTCGGATCCTGCGCGGTCGCCTCGACCACGCCCACGTCCTCGGTGTCGGCCGGGCCGCCGGTGTGGCCGGGTACGGGTGGGGCGAGGGCGAGGGCGAGGATGGGGGCGATCACGGCATCTCCATGGGCGTCGGGCAGCCATTCGGGTCCATCGCTGCGTCCGCCGGCCCGGCCAGTGCCGCCGGGAGGAAGGGTTCGGGCACGAAGTCGTAGCGCAGGCTGTCGGCGTTGGCGTCGAACAGGCGCGAGGAGCGGTCGCGCACCCGGATCGCGTAGTCGAGCCGGGCGGGGCCCGTGGCACCCAGCGTCATGCGCACCATCCCCATGCCGGCGAACACCGCGCCTTCGGGGACCTCCTCCATCCCGACCGGGTCCACATCGCTGCGGTTGTACAGCAGCGCGAAGGGGCCGCCGCAAAAGCGGGTCAGGACGTCCAGGTCGAGCATGGCCTCGCGCAGGTCGTCCTCGCGAAACTCTCCTTCGCGTACCTCGCCGGGTTCGAGGGACAGCGGAAAGAAGCCCAGCAGCGAGGGGTAGGGCACCTCGTTGGCGTCCTCCCCACCGCCCATTCCGAAGAAACCGATGGGGTTCCAGTCGAAAAACTCCGTGGCTCCGTCCACCAGCACGAAGGCACGGATCGGCGCATCCGAGCGGTTTTCGAGGCGGTAGCGCACGCTCAGTTCCACGTCGTCGCGGCGGATCCAGGGGATCTGCTCCATCGGCGTCGAGCCCTCCGGGCGCAGCTCGGCCAGCTCGTCCGGGGCGGGCGCGCGAAAGTCGAGATAGTACTCCTGTTGGACGAAGTTGCCCACGACCGGGTGGACCGTCTCCGGGTCGAGGTCCTCGGACCGTAGCTCGAGGGGGGCGAACCCCTCGTAGTACCCGGTGGGCGGGGCGCAGGCGGCGGCCGCGAGGATGAGGGCACAGGACGTCGTACGCATGGCGGGGCCTCCTACTTCGTTCCGAACACGAATGGATAATCGACCTGGACCACGCCCCCTTCGGGCTTGGGGAAGCGCCAGCTCTCCAGCGCGCGGACCATGCAGCTTTCGGCGTCGCGGTTGCCCAGCGACGAGGACTTGACGCGCGCTTTGCGGACCGATCCGTCCATGGCGATGATCCAGCTGAGCACCACCTTACCCGACAGGTTCGGAAAGCGCAGCAGTTGCTTGTTGTAGCAAAACGCGATCTGCGCCCGATGGCGCCGGACCTCGCGGTCGATGAGCTCCTTGGACAGTTGCCCGCGGACGCTCGCTCGGCCCGGGCGCACGGTGACCTTCTTCTCCTTGGGGCGCCTGGTCCCCTTGACCGTGCGCTTGCGGTTGGCCGATCCGGCGCCGCCGACGTCCACGTCCCCCGTGCCATGGATGACGCCCTCCCCCTCGCCGCCGCCCCCTCGGCCGCCGCCCTTCGTGGACATGCCGAAGTTGCCGGCCCCCACCACCAGGTCCCCCTCGTCGAGGCCGGACAGCGCCTGCCCCACCTGGCCGCTGACGCCGAGCAGGTCCCCCATGGTGTTCGTCTGCGCCAGCTGGTTGAGTTCACGCACCAGGCCCGTGTTCGCCGCGACCTCGTCGGCCGAGCGCGGCACGTTGCTGGGGCCGCGCTTGTCCGGCCGGCCGAAGCGACCCTCACGCCCACCGGCCCGCTTGCGCGCCTTCTCCTCCTCCTGGTCGCGGTCGGACACCTCCGGCCGTGCCTCTTCTTCTTCGGGCGGCGGCTGGTTGAACAGCGCCCGGGCCATGCGATCGCTGACCGCCGGGGTCTCGATCATGGGCCGCGTGGGCTCGTAGGACAGGAAGGTGACGACCATGAAGGCGCCGAACAGCGCGGCGGCGATGGCCGTCGAGACCGCAAGCGGTGCACCCGAACGATCCCGGGGCAGGCGCGGCCTGGGCTCGGCCGCGACGCGCTGGACCAGGATGCGCAGCGTCGGCGCGCCCGAAAGCGTCAAGACCCCCCAGTCTTCGGGCTCGAGATCGACGGCCGCCCCGCCGTGGGCGCGCAGGTCCTCGACGCGGTGCGGCCCGGTTGCGAGGTGGAGCCGCCCGCCGAGGGGGGCGGCGAGGAACAGGCGGTGGCCCCGAAGGAGCACCACGGCCTCCGGCCCGCCCGCCGCCAGGGTCGGCAGGACGAAGGTGGCGTCGGCCCGATCGCCGATCGTCACGATCTCGTCCGGGGCCACGAAGCGCTCGGCGAGGACGGTGTCCCCGACGACGATGGCCACGCGGGTGCGGTAGTCGCTCACTAGAGCACGTCCTCGTCCAGGGTGGCTTCGAGCTCGGGCATGAAGCTGCGGTGGGGCAGGCCCAGGGTCTCGAAGGCGCCGGCGATCTTCGCGAGGAACTGGAGCAGGGCCGGGGTGCGAAGCTCCCCCTCGATGTCCAGGCCGGTGAAGCGGTAGCGGGTCACGTCCTTGGGAGCCGTGTCCGGGGTGTCTCCACCGTCGCCGTCGGCAGGCTCGCCGGCAGGGGTGGGCGCGGCGTCCGCGGGGGCACCGTCGCCGGCGGTACCCGGTGGCTGGGGGGCCGGGGCGGCGGCGAGCAGGGCGATCAGGGTTGCGGGCGAGAGCATGGCGATCACTCCTTCATGGCGTCCAACAGCTCGAGACGATCCCGCGCGTCCTTGGAGCGCGGGCCGTCCTTGCCGGCGACCGCGAGGTACGCTTCGAGGTGCTTGCGAGCCTCGGCCGGTCGTTCGGCCACGTCCATCTCCAACACGGCGAGGTTGTAGTGGGCGGCGGCGTCGTCCGGATCCATGTCGAGCACCGCCTGCCACTGGGCGCGGGCGCCCTCCACGTCGCCCGCAAGGCGCAGCGCGATCCCGAGGCCGAGCTTGGCGTCGGTGTTGCCCGGCGCGACCGCGAGCACCGCCTCGTACTCCGCACGCGCCCGCGCGTGGTCCCCGGCGCGCAGGTACACCGCGGCGGCGTCGAGGCGTCCGACGAGGAACCCCGGGTCGATCTCGCCGGCCTTCGCGAAGTGCTCGAACGCTTTTTGGTCGTCGCCGCGTTCGAGCAGGACGATGCCGAGGTTCGTAAGGAGCTTCGGGTCGTCGGGGTGCAGGGCGACGCCGCGCCGCAGCAACAGCTCCGCCCGGTCCAGATCGCCCCGGTCGAGCCATACGGCCGCGAGCGTGGCGTAGGCATCCACGTTGCCGGCGTCGCGCCCGAGGATCGCCCGCAGCTCCGCCTCGGCCTGCTCGTGCCGGCCCGCGCGGTGCAGGGCCACCGCCAGACGGTTGCGAAGGTCCAGGTCGTCCGGGTTGCCCTCGAGGGCGCGCTCGAACAACGCCACGGCGCGCTTGGGCCGCCCCTGGCGCACGTACACCTCGCCCAGGGCCTCGAGCGCCCCCGGGTCCGAGGACAGGGCGACCGCCTTCTCCAGTTCGGCGGCGGCCCGGCTCAAGCGGCCGGACCGCAACGCGATCACCCCGAGGTTGGCGTGGGCTTCCCAAAGGTCCGGCGCGAGGGCGAGGGCCCGGCGAAACAGGCGCCGGGCCTCCTCGTACCCCTCCGCCCCGCGGTCCATGGCGGCCACGCCCTTTTGGAACGTCACGCGCGCCTCGTCGGGCACCGGCTGGGTCGTCTTCGGGGCCGACGCGCCCCGCTGGCGCTTGCAGCCCGGGGCCGCCGCCGCGAGGGCGAGGACGGTCGCTGCGACGCGAAGGGGGCGGACGATCATCGGGACAGGCTCCGTACGGGGCGGCCGCCGAAGGTGGAGCCCTCGGCTGGGGTGACTTCGCCGCCCAGCTCCAGGATCGGTGGGAATTCGCGTTTGCTCAAGCGCCCGAGGGCCTGCCGGATCCGCTGGGTGTGGCGGTTGTAGATCCGCAGTTCGAGGGCCTTGGCGTAGCCGCTCTTGTAGGCCTCGATGGCCTGCTCCTCGAACGCGAGCGCGAACGTGTCGAGCTGCTCCGAGTAGGCGTCCTGCTGCTCCGGGGTCAGGCCCTTGGGGATCGGGTAGTCGCGCAGACTCTGCGCGAACTTCTCGTAGGACTCGCCGATGCGGTAGAGGGCGGCGGTGGACCACTCCGCGGCCTTGAACGACAGCACGTCCAGGTAGGTGTCCTTGGCCTCGGCCAGGAGCGCGGCCTTGCGCTCGAGGCTCTTGCCCAGCCGCTTGGGGCTCTGGTCGAGCTTCGCGCGCTCGAAGCGGCGGTAGATGACCTCTCCCTGCAGGTAGCGCGCCTCGGCGGCGAACACGCGCATGGCGGCCTCTGCCGTGCGGCCCGCGCGTACGGCAGCGGCCAGGACCTTGTCCGCGGCCTTGTCCTTGCCCAGTGCCAGCAGCACCCGCCCCCGCCGCGTGCGCGCCTCGATGACCCGCGGGTGCCTGCGACGCTTGCGGATGAACTCGGCGAAGGCGCGGTCGGCCTTCTTGAGCTTGCCGGCGTCGGCGAGCACCTGCCCCATGCGAAGCTCCACGTCCACCGCGTCGGGTCGGTCGCGGTACCGGCGGGCGTAGCGGCGGAACCGGTCCACCGCCTCGTCGTGGGCGCCGATGGCCTGGTAGAGGATCCCCGCGTTGTAGAGCGCCTCGGCGTGTTTGGGATGCTTCGGGAAGCGCTCGACGAGGAAGTCGTACCGCGCCGCCGCACGGTCGAAGCGTGCGATCTTCTCGAAGACCCGCGCCACCACGAGGGCGGCTTCGGCGGCGTAGGGGCTCTTGGGGTAACGCTCGATGAGCTCTTCGTACAGTTCCGTCGCGGTGGCCGCCCGGTCGGCCCGTTCGAGGGAGGCGGCCGCGTTGTGCAGGGCCAGGGCCGCCTGTGGGTGGTCTGGGTACTCCCGCGCGACCCGCAGGAAGTAGCTGGCCGCGCGCTCGAAGTAGCCGCGCTTCGTGAGCAACTCGCCCTGCGCCAGCAGGCTCTCGACGATGATGCGGTCGAGGCGGGCCTGTTCGGCCTGGGCGGCGAACGCCTTGGCGCCCTTGAGCTTCTGCGCCCAAAGCTCGATGTTGTCGTAGTCCTTCGCCTTCGCCAGGCTTTCGAGGATCCGGTCGCCGGCGGCGCCGGCTTCTTCGCTTTCGGGGTACTCGACGATGACCCGGCCGAAGCGTTGCACCGCGCGGTCGTAGTCGCCGCGGCCGTAGAAGAACTCGCCGAGCTTGTACAGCACGCGCCCGATCTCGTCGTCCTTCGGGAACAACGCGATGAACCGGTCGATGGTGTGCACGTACTTGGCGGAGATCCGCGCCTCGTCGGTGGGCTCGGGCCCTGGGGGGAGGTTCGACGCGGGGGGGCCGGGCGCCTCGGGGGCACCCGCCGTGGCGGGCGGCTCGCCGGTCGGCTCGGAGGACGCACCCGGCTCGGCCTTGGTGGGTTCGTCGGCCTTGGTCGCCTCGGATTTCGGTTTCTTGGGCTCGGGGGCGGCGGGCGCCGGCGCCTCACCGGCGCGTGCGAGCGCCTTTTCGTACGCGGCCATGGCGGCCAGCAGGGCGTCGCGGTGCAGCGGCCCCACCGGCGCCGACTCGCCCACCCGCAGGTAGGCGTCCCCCGCACGCTCGGGATCGTCGAGTTTGAAGAAGTAGATGTCGCCGAGCAGATAGGAGGTCTCCACCGCCTTTTGGGAGGCGGGGTGTCGGCGAATGTAGGCCTCGTAGGCGCGCGCCGCCAGTGCGTACTGGGCGCGGTCGATGGACTTCGTGTCCTTTTCGCGCAGTTGGGCGCTTTCGTGCAGCTTGCGCGCAAACTCGTACAGCGCCGCCTCGGCGCGCCGCCAGGCGAGGTTCGCCTCGCGCGGGTGGGCCTTGGCCCATGGGGTCTTCGGACCGAAGGTTTGCTCGTATTCGTCGAGGCTGTCGAGGGCCTTGGCGGGTTTGGCGAGGCCGCGGTAGCCGGCGAACACGTGCAGCATGGCGTCGGCCGCGTCCGGGTGGTCCGGATCCAGCTCGATGAGGAACCGCCAGGTGGGGATCGATCGATCGTAGCGGGTCTGGGACTCGAAGGCCTCGCCCAGGCGCACCAGCACCTTGCGCGAGTACTTGGCGCCGCCGATGGAGGCGAGGAAGTCGTAGATGCTCTTGGGCGTTTGGCTCTCGTCTTCGGTCAGGATCTGGACGAGGTATTCGAGCGCCTCCTCGCGCAGATCCGACAGCCGTTTGCGCCCGGCCGCGTCGAGGTCCTCGCTGCCGGCCTGGTCGAGCACCTGCTTGAAGCGCACGATGGCCTGTTCGCGTTCGCCGAGCTTCCAGTGGCACCAGGCCGCCTTGAACAAGGCCATGGCATAGGCGTCGGAGTCCGGGTAGTCGAAGACGTGCTCGTAGGCCGAAAGGGCCGCCCGCCAGTCGTTCTTGGTGTAGAAGGCATGGTCCCCGACGGCCAGCCAGGCGTCCGGCACGAAGACCGAGTTCGGGTGCAGGCGCAAGATGGCGTGAAACTGCGCCTGGGCCCGTTCGAGTTCGCCGCGCTCGCGCAGCGAGAAGGCGTAGAGGTACCGCACCGTGTCGATCTTCCGAAACGACGGGTACTTCGCGATCATCTCGGCGTACAGCGCCTCGGAGTCGGAAAGGTCGAGCGTGGGCTCGGGCGGCGGGCCGTCAGGGCACGACTCGGGGTCGTCCTTGCACGCTTCGACGGTCGCCGCCCAGCGCTCCATGGCGCGCAGGAAACGGTCCTGGCTGCGCTCCCAGTACAGGGAGGCCAGCCGGAACAGGGCCTCCGGCATGGCGCGCGACGACGGATGCTTGGCGACGAACTCCTCGAGCATCCCGATGGCGCGGGCGCGGTCCGCGGCGATGGATGCCTCCCGCTGCCGGATCGCGATCTCGACCCGAAGGCCGTAGGCGGTGCGCGGTGGGGTGTCGGCGCCCGTCTCGGGCGGGCCCTTCGAGGCGCCGCCGTCCGTCTCTTTCGCCCCATCGGTGCCATCGCCGTCGGTCCGAGGCGGCGTCTTGGCGCCGGGCCCGTCCTTCGTCGCGGCCGGCGGCCGGGTGGGGGCGGTCTCTTCGCCGCTGGGGGTGTTCTGCGTCGAAGTGGGCCCGTCCTCTTCGCCAACGGGGGCGGCCGGTGCCGCGAGGGCTCGGCCGGGCGCGCTCCCGCCGGCGACGAGCGACAGCACGGCGACCAGCCCCCACCGGGCCCGCGGGGTTCGCCCGACCGGATGGAGCGTGGCCGGGCGGCGCGTCACGACCCCCCCTCGTATTCGTCGGCCCAGTACTCGCCCTCGTAGGGCCAGTACTCCTCGTCGTCGGCGAGCAGGCCGGTCAGCTCGAGCGTGCCGAACAACTCGGGCGGGAAGCGGCCGGCCGCGAGATCCTGCACCTCGATCTCGAGCTTCTTCTTGGCGCCGAGGACCGCGTCGATCCGACCCATGCGCGCCTCGCCCAGCAGGTCGTCCACCTTCCCGCGCAGGCGTCCGAGCCGCGCCCGAAGCGCCCGCACCGCCGCCGCGTCGGCGCGCACCGCCGCGTCCACGGCCCGCGCCCGCACGCGGGCGAGACGGGTGCGCTCGGCCGCAAGGAAGCGCGCAAGATCCTCGGCCTGCGCCGCGCCCATGGGCGCCGCCTCCAGGAGGGTGCGCACGGCGCGGGTCCGCAGGGCCCGGGCGCGCTCGGCGAGCGCCTGGAGCTTGCGGCGTTCGGCCGCCACGAGGGCCGAGTCCACGCCGCGGGCCTCGGCCCGGCGCAGCTCGGCGGCGAGGCGGTCTGTCGCCCGCTCGAGGTCGTGCGCCCGCTCGGCCGCGTCGGCCACGGCCACCTGCGGTGAGAAGGCGGCCGCCCGGTCCTCGTGGGTCAGCCGGTCGAGGGCCTGCGCGGCGAGACGGTCCACCCGGCCGAGGAAGGCGGCCTCGCGTGCCAGCGCGTCCGCCTCGCTCGCAAGGCGCAGATAGGTGGGGTCGCGCTCCAAGATCCCAAGAAGGACGATGTGGGCCTCCAGATCGCCCGTGGCCGGCCGTTCGCCGCGGCGCAGACGCCGAAGCTCCGTGTGCAGCGCCCGCAGGCGCGCCGGGTCGCCCCGGATCGTGTCCACGTGGTCGAGGACCGGGGCCAGGTCGTCGATAAGGCGCGTAAATGCCTGCTCCGCCTGGCGAAACTCGCAGTCGTGGAGGATGATGAGCGCTTCGAGCAGGCGGGCCTCGACGGCCTGGGGCGCCCGCGGAAAACGCTTGCGCAGCTCCTCGATGGTGCCGCGGGCCAGGGCGTAGTCCCCGCGCTCGGCCAGGGTCCAGGCCGACTCGAACAGCGCCTCGGCCACGTAGTCCGAATCGTCCGGCACCTGCAGGTAGTGGTAGAATGCAAACAGGTGTCGGCGTTGTTCGTGGGCGATGCGGCCGAGGCCGAGCTGGGCGAGGTCCCGCACGGGGAAGTAACGTCGATCGACGAGATATGCCTCCGGGTCGCGATCGCCCCGGTCCACGACCCGGCAAAAGGCGGCCTCGGCCTCGTCGAAGCGCCGATCCAGGGACAGGATCACCCCCGACAGGTACGAGGCTGCCGTGGAGAAACGGCTGGTGCGGCTTATCTTCGCCAGGGACGCGAGGGCCCCCTTGCGGTCGCCGGCGGCGAGCTTGGCGCGGGCTTCGAGGTACGTGAGCTCGTCGCGGTCGTAGGGGGCGAGGCCGTCGAGCGCCCCGGCGCGGCGAAGGACCGCCTGGAGGCTCGCCAGACCGCGGGCGTAGTCGCGCCGCGCAAGTTCGATGTCCACGCGCCGGCGCAGGGCCGGCCCGAAGTAGGCGCCGTCCGCCCCGCGCAGCAGCACGGTGTCGAAGGCGGCGGCGGCCATGCGCGTGGCGCCGTAGCCCTGGAGCGCCACCCCCAGGTGGTACTCCACGGCGGCGAAGGCCGGCATGGCCCGCAGGTGGGCGAAGCGCGGGGCTGCGGTCGCCTCGTACAGCAGGGCGGCGCTGCCGAAGTCGTCCCCGCGCACGTACCGCTCCTGGGCGGCGGCGAGCAGGGCCGCGAGCTGGTCGAGGTCCGCCTTGCGCGGGTCGGCGAAGCCGCGGGCCTCGAGCAAGGTCAGCAGGTGCACGAGGGACGGGTCTTCGAGACGGTCCCCGGCCTCGGGCGGGGCCGGGGCGTCCGTGGACGTGGCCGGAGCCGCCCGGACCGGTGCGGGGGCGACGGCCCAGACCCACGCCAGGAGCGATGCCGCGGCGGTCTTCCTCCTCACGGAGCCGCCCCTTTCTTCTTCGGCTTCGCTCCGGCCGCCTTGGGCGCCGCGGCGGGCGCGCCACCGGGACGCCGCCGCGCGCCCTTGCCCCGCTTCGTCGCGCGCACGCGCACGAACGCGAGCCAGCGCGACACCCCCCGGCGCCGCTTGCCGAGCCGCCACAGGTTGCCCAGCTCGCGCAGGACCAGGCGCACCTTGGCGTCCCGGTCGGGGAGGATCTCGAAGGTCCAGCGGTGCGCCACGGACAGCCGGTAGTCGGGATTGCGACGCGCCGTAAGGTCCATGGACACGCCCAGCCGGTGGACCCCCGGCGAGGCCCGCACGGTTGCGAGGGGGTCGCCCGCGTTGGCCAGCCCCTTGTCCAGCACGACCACCGGGGCGCCGTCCACGGTCACGACGAAGTTTTCGATGGTATAGAAGCGCGGCAGGTTCGTGCGCAGGGACAACTCGACCTGCGCGGGCTCGAGGTGGCGCGTGGCGGTGGCGATGGCGGCGCGCGAGCGGAAGATCGCGTCGCGGACCGCCTCGCTCTCGTCGAGCAACTGGCGCGCCAGGGCCGGGTCGATGCCGGAGGCGGCCTCGCGGGTCGGCTCCGGTTGCGCGGGCGGTTCGGGCGCGGTCGCCTCCGGTGCGGCCGGGGAGGCGGGCGTCTCGGCGCCTTCCGGGACCGGGGGCGTCTCGCTGCTCGTGCCTGGCTGCGCGCTCGGTTCGGGCGCGGTCGCCTCCGGTGCGGCTTGCGCGTCGGTCTCGGCCGGGGGCCGTGTCTGAGGTTGCGCCGCCTTCGCATCGGCCGGGGCGGTCCCATCAGCCTCCGTCCGTTTCTTCTTGGGGGCCTTGCGCGCCTTCTTCGGTTTCTTCGAGGTTGCCGCGGCCGCGGCCCGCACGGGCGTGGAGACGGCGCCCGCGGCCGTGAAGGCGAGGGCGAGGGCGGCGGTGCGCAGGGCGGTGGGGGCGATGCGAGCCATGGCTTCCTCAGTTGTGCAGCGGGAGGAACAGGCCGATCCCGACCGTAAACGACAGGTCGTTGACCAGGTAGGACTCGGACAGGATCTCCTGGCGGAACAGGGCGTCCCGGACGTCGAAGCGCAGCGCCACGGCCTGGTGCAGGAAGAACCGGACGCCCACGCCAAAGTTGCCGGCGGCGCCGAAGCTGATCGGATCCACCACGACACCGGGCCCGGCCGCGAGGAAGAAGTCGTAGCGCAGGATCGGCTTGGCGAACAGGCGCACCTTGCCGTACAGCGGGCTGTAGACCAGCGTGCCGAACACCCGCACCACGTCGCGCCGGTCTTCGAGGTCGAGGTCGAAGTTGTTGGCCTCCTCGATGACGTCGGCGGTGCCGGTCCGCAGGCGGGACCACCCCACGGACAGCTCGCTGCCGAAGTTCTCGGCCATGAAGAAGGTATAGCGGCCGCCCACGCTGAAGGTGCCGTCGAACAGGTCGGATACGTAATAGCCGCCGAACACCGACAGCTCGTGGCGCAACTTCTTGACGTAGAGACGGTCGGCGGTCAGGCGGACCTTTCGCTTGGCCAGCAGCGCCTCGGCGGCCACGGTGTCCACGCAGCGCCCCCCCGCGGTCGGGGAGGTGTCGTGGCCGGTGGCCGCGCGGCCGCCGGCGCGGCTGCGGGGAGACCGGCGGCGCGCCGAGCCCGCCGTCTTCGCCTTCGCGTCCGGCGCGCCGGCCGGGGGCGTCGTCTCGGCTGCGCACGCGGCCCCCTCGGCGCCGGCCGACAGGCTCGCGAGGAGGAGGAGGGCGGGGAGCATGGTCAACGGAAGGGGATCCAGAGGCCGAGGCCGAAGGAGACCACGAGGCTGTTGGAGATCCGGCGGCGTCCCAGGATCTCCTGGGACAGCACGTGGTCCGCCAGGTCGAGGCGCAGGGACAGCCAACGAACCGGGTAGAACAACAACGCGCCGCCGAACTCGAGCCCGAGGCCGCGCCGCGAGTCGTGCAGCGTGGGGCCGGCGCCGGCGTAGAGAATGAAGTCGCCGTGGACGACGCGCTCGGGGTTTGCGCGCAGCTTGGTGTGGAAGGGGGCCCACAGCAGGTGGCCCAGGACCGTGTGGGACAGGTTGCGCACGACGCCGTCGGGGTAGCGGTCCGCCTGGGTGAAGGCCGTGGCGCTGCGCTCGAGACGCAGGGTGATCGGGGTCAGACGATAGGTGACGTCGATCCCGAACGCCTCCGAGAACCAAAAGCCCACGCGCCCGCCCGCTTGCCACTGGGTGTCGGACAGGTCGCCGGCGTAGGCGCCGCCGAACACCTCCACGAAGGCGCGCAGGCGCTTGCGGAAGGGGCGCTTTTGCACGCCCTTGCGGGTGCGGGCCGCGCCGAACTCGTCCACCGCCGCCGCATCGAGGCAGCGGACACGGCCGCCCGTGCGCCCGAGGGCCTCGGCGGCGGACGGGGTACGGCGGGACCCGCCCGGCCCGGAGGGCTTCGGCGGGCTGGCTTCGGGCTTTGTGCCGCCCGAGTCCGCGTCACCGGTGGGCTCCGAGGGCGCCGGGGCCGGCGTGCCCGTGGCCGCGCAGCCGTCCACCTTGGCGTGGGCCGATCGCGGCGCTCCGGCGGCGGCGAGCGTGCTCGCGGCGAGGAGGAACGCCGCCGGGGCAGCTTGCATGGTTGAGGTCCGGCGACGCACGGTCCGCGCGCGGCCAGCCTACCGACCGGGCCGGTCGCGCGTCAACGTCGCCGGCGGGGGCGAGGTTCGTGCGTTGGGGCCGAAAACCCCCACTGCCAACCGAACTGGGGGCCACGGGCCACGCGCCGCCGGGCCGGGGAGCCTGGTACGTTCGTCCCATGCACGAAGACGCTCGGTCGTCCGGCACGCAATCGACGGTGGTGGCCGACGACCCCACGGCCTCCCGGCACGAGGGGTACCGCCTGGTCGTGCTCACGGGGGAGCAGCGCGGGCGGGAGTTCGACGTCCTCGCCGACGAGGTTCGCCTCGGCAAGTCGCGCCAGTGCGAGGTCGTGCTGACCGATCCGTCGGTCAGCCGGGTCCACGCGACGATCCGCCGGGAGGGGGACAGCTACCGGATCATCGACCACGACTCCACGAACGGCACCTTCGTCGAGGGCGCGCGCGTCTCGGATGCCTTCTTGACGCCCGGGGTGGTGGTGCGCCTGGGCAAGGTGGACCTGCGCTTCGTCCCACAGAAGGCGCG
>Ga0256839_1004507_pt1 | contig 13534 bp, 14 predicted proteins | sample 354166metaG_FD_185968 | JGI IMG/M metagenome (GOLD analysis project Ga0256839, IMG submission 185968) | Hydrothermal vent microbial communities from Mid Atlantic Ridge, Atlantic Ocean - 354-166 | ecosystem: Environmental > Aquatic > Marine > Hydrothermal vents | place: Atlantic Ocean: Mid... | reverse complement strand
CCAAAGAACAGCTGAAAGATATCGAAAAAGAGTTGCTCAAAAGTATTGGCATGGCTGAACACCCTCGACTAAGTGTAACACACACCAATACAGCCAACTATCATCTGCACATTGCCGTGAGCCGCATATGTCCTAAGACACTCAACCGCATTGACCCCCACAGAGATATCCCAAGGCTTCACAAAAAGGCAGAAGAACTGGAAGTAAAACACAAGCTCAAACGAGACAATCATGTACCCAATTATCTTTTGGAGAAAGCTGGGCTTGTTTTTGATCCCAAGCAGCACACATCGTCAAGCGAGATAGAGATCCACTCTGGAGTAGATAGCCTCCTCACTTGGATAAAAGAGGAAGCCTTAGACGACATCAAAGAGGCACTCAAAGATCCCAAATCCTCTCTGGAGGATCTGCACCAGGTATTAGCCGATTACAATCTGGAGCTAAAGCCAAGAGGTAACGGTATAGTCATTGCAGACAAGACCAGGAAACTTTTTGTAAAAGCCTCCGATGTTCACCGAGACCTATCCAAAGGAAAACTGGAGAAACGCTTTGGAGCGTTTAAGACCTCTAAGATTACTACCACTCCAAAAAAGAAGTTTGGCAGACCAGTAAACGAGTATTGGAAACGGTACCAGGAACTATCAACACAGAAGAGATCCACCAAAAAAGAAGAGTTGAGGCTTGAAAAGTTAGCCAGAGAGACACTTAGAGAGCGGATCAAAGAAAAATACATAGCACGGATTAACAAAATCAAGGCAGATCCTCTTATCAATAAACGACACAAGGCAGAGGCACAAAAAAAGGTTTACGCACAGCGTAAGGCAGAATTGGCAGCACTTAGCAAGACATTCAGCCAAAAGCGTAAAGAGATCCTTTCCAGAACCAAACAGATCTCTTACAAAGAGTACCTAATGGAATTGGCACTCTCTGGAGATGAGGGAGCCTTAAAAGAACTCCGAAAACAGAAACAAGAGATCAAACCAGATGATAAGGTACTCATGCACCCTAAGAAAAAAGTATCACACTCCATCTTTAAGAGCTTCATATCCAAGATTACCAAGCAGGGTAACGCAGTCTATGAAGTAGGCAAAAACTCCACCGTCACAGACAAAGGAGACCATCTAAAGCTCTCTTTGGAGTCCAAGAGTGATGAGGCGATGCTACAGGCTCTTAAAATGGCAGTCGCCAAGTATGGTAATACTCTTGATATTCAAGGGAATATCGAGTTTAAAAAGCGTGTGCTTATGGTAACGCAAAAGTACGATCTAAAAGTGAACTTTGCAGATTCACAGATGCAAAATATTAAGAGTGAAATACAGAAAAACATACATATAATACCATCAAGCAAAAAAGGTATGAGCAGATAATTAGTTGTCATTTTGACAAATAATTAAAAATTGGTTAAAATGACAACTATAGAAAGTAAGGAAAGCCTATGAAAATAGATCATACACAGTTTGAATCCATGATACATGCCAAAGGTATCAATAAAAAAACATTTGCTAAGTATGCTCAAATACCTTACTATACTGTTGCAGGATGGAAAAAGTCTGGTAAGGTACCTGCATATGCTATGGTTCTTCTGAAAAATATACCCTCTCCTAAAACGGTAACAGCCAAACAGCTTATAGATGCAGGGATGCCAAGAGCGATCTTTTGGAATAATGATCTAAGCAAAGCTGTACCAAACGATATCTTCATTGTCTCTACCCTCAAACGAGCTTACAATGATTTTGTAGTAAAAAAGTTCGTTGAATTTTTTGGAGAAGAAACGGTACTTGCTGCACTTATGAAACATAGAGATAAACTGTCAGATAAACTCATCGATAGTGTTATTACGAATACCAACGATACACTAGCTTCAGCATGATCAATCAAGAAACCCAAGCACTGCTTAATAAGCTTAAAGAGATTCGTCTCTTCTCTGAACATAAAGCTATACTCATTGGTGGCACTGCCCTAGCCTATCATCTTTCGCACCGTGAGAGTTTTGATCTTGATATCTGTTTTCCTTTTTCAGACAAGTTACCAAAACTTGATTTTTTAGAGAACTTTAATGAGGTTATACCTCTGGAGTTTGAACAAGGTATTATAGATACAGCTATTAACGAGGGTGGAGACATTACGGAGGTCATGAAGCGTTATATCATCGATGGGGTTAAGGTCGATTTTGTAATCAATCCTTCAAGTAATATCTATGAAAGTGAGATACTCAAAGATGATAATAAGCATATTCTGGAGCATCTGCGTATTGCCTCCGTTGAAAGTATATTCAAGCTAAAATCACTCTTGTTACTTGATAGAAATAAAATTAGAGATTTGTATGATATGGTTTATCTTATGAAAGAGTGCGGATACACAGGAAAAGATTTCATCGATACTATCATGCATTATCGTATTACCTATCTACCTAAAAATATTGTGCAGCTTATTGAGGCAAAAGAAGAAGATCCATTTGATATTGAGGGGATTGAGAAGCCTACTATGGGTATTGTGACTTATGCAGATTTAAAATCATACCTTCTAAAAAATATTCAACTACTTTAAAAACTCACAAATATCCACATCTAAAGCCTTTGCTATTTTATAAAGATGTTCAATATTATAGTGTTTATCTTCAAGCCCTGCCTCGATTTTACCTATAGTACTCATAGACTTATGCCCTATTGTTAAAGCTAGGTCTAGTTGGGTAATACCTTTGTCATTTCTGATTTGTCTAATGTTGGAAGCTATCTTTTGATGAAACTGTTGAATCTCTTCATCAGTATATTCTACATGATTCATAATTCATTCCCTATAGTGAAACTTAGATTTAAGTTTAGGAAAGATAGAATATTTTTAACATTCCCTATAGTGAATAATTATTGAGGAATACCAAAAAATGGAGAATACGACAATGAAAAAACTAATTTTATTTGCAATACTTACAGGGCTACTTGTAGGGCTTACGGGGTGTAATGATGAGGCTTCTAAAAAAGAAGCAGAGAAACAAGCCAAAAGAGAACACATGAAGCAGCATGTAGATACCAGTGGTGAGAAGAAAATTACTAAGCTACCTTTTTAGTGACACCTATGAAACAGTTATTACAATTTGCAGACAATAAAACTTACTTTGGCGTGACTTTTTATCGTCGTGGTGTCAAAGTATCAGATTTGAAGGAACTACCTTTCTTTGATCTTTTTACAGACTATCATGGTGATAAACTTTATCTGACCGATGGTCAAGAGGATTATATCCCGCTGATAGATTGGGAAGGTTTTTGTTTTGACTATGTGATGCATGGGAATTATAGAAAAAACGGTTAACCTTGAGGGGTTATAATATAGCATGAGTCAAGGAGTTTAAAGATGATTTATCAAGAATTTACACAGGCAGAAGCCAGAGAGCTTGGAGCCTTTACAGAAGATGCACTCAGTGAACAAGATGCCATCCATGCAGCATACCATCCATACGGAGATTCTTATGGAGAAAATTACCCTACTCAGTGGGATAATTTTTATAACAAATGGTTGGCTTTAGACCTTACTAGAACTGGAGGGTTCCCCTCAGTATTACTTATGAGCCTTTTAGTGGTTACAGCTCCTTTTACGCTTGGTAAAATATGGGTGATTGATCCGATTATGAACTACTTACGCAAATAAAAGTCCCTTTTTATTTGCAAAGCCTCTAAACATCAAAAGCTTAATGCTTACACTTTACTAGAGTGAACGTTGCATTCTTGTCATCGGGAATACTCCATAAAGGTATTTTCTCTATATTTGATACCAAAATATTATCTCCATCCAATAGTTTAATGAGTGTGCCCTTTTGTATATTACTGCACGATCTATTAGGCACAAACTCGTATTTCAAAACCCAACTAGCTACAAAGTTTTCATTGAAAAAAGATTCATAGAATTGCTTATGATACATTAAAGACATTGTCACAATCATAACTGAAGAGATCAAAAATAAAAAAGTGTGTGTATATCGCTGTCGAATAGCTTTGACCATTTCTTTATCTTTTAAAACAAAGTTTGCATACATAGGTACAAATGAAAGAAAAAGTAAAATAAATATCATACCTGCAACAATAATAATCCCTATCAAAATGATAGAAGGAACAAAATATATTCCTTTAAAAAAAGCTAATGCAGTTCCAAAATATTCTGCTTTAACCCCTGTTTCTGTGTAAATACTGAGCTTTGCCAATGCCTCTGCATTGATATAAGAAAAATATGCCAATATAGAAAATCCAATATATATAAATTTTTCCCAATATTTACCATGGCTATTGTCTAAAAATATAGCTATGTCAAACAAAAGTGCAAACAGCAAAGCAAACATAGCGGGGGTATAAAACAATGGACTAAAAAATGTTCCTAGTCCTAGGAGAATAAATGCAAAAATATATACAAGAAAAGAAACTTTTTGTTCTTTAACCCACCTTTTAGATTTTATATATTTATCCTGCACTATTCTTTCTAAATTCAATAAATCTTCCCCAATCTCTCCAACAGAGACTCCAAAACATCATCTACCAAACTAATCTCCAACCTAGAGGATATCATAGTTTGCAATGCTCCTACTCTTACAGCCCATTCAGAGACGATAATCCACTCATCAAAAGTTTTGAGTGCTTCTAGGTATTTTTGTGCTTTTGTCATAGTTTATCTGCTAAATTAAAAATTCCCCGTATAAAGCCTTCTAGTCTCTCTGGATTTGTGATTCCAGGAACCTTGTTAGTAATTTTAATTGTTAACATTTCAATAAATTCTTTTGCCGAAGTATTTTCTTCAGCCTTACTTTCCAATAATTTTTTATATGTTTTATATAAATCATTTTTTAATAAGTCCGATTTTTCAAGACTCTCAAGTAGCTCTTCTTGTGTTGACGGAAGATGTTCGGAAAACATATTATCAATTATTGGTATGATCTTTTTAATTTCTATAAAATTTTTAATATCAGATTCCCAATGTTGTATATCACCAGTCTTATCTACTGCATTAGTAAGAGTATCAATTGAGACATCTCTTTCATCTTTATGTATATATATTTTTGGTGGGAACTTACTACTTTTAGGAAGTTCATTTTTTTCATATTTTGAAGTACCTATGATTGGAAGATATCTATAATATGAAGTTAATTCATCATGAAAAAAGCTTATTAATCTTTGACCTGAATTATTAGACTCGGTTTCATGATCTGCAAGTCGTAAATCTACAAAAAGTATGTTAATATCAAGGGTGTCAATATAATTCTTAACATATTCTTTCAATTCATCATATTGTTCCAAAGATGCTAATTTCTTAACCTCACTTGATATAAGACCATAGTCTTCTTCAGTTTGTGGAAAGATATTTTCTGGATCAAATAATTTACTATCTTCGAAAGATATTTCAATTAGTGTATTTCTAATTGTTCTAATATGGTCTGGTTCGTCATCGATAATTAAAGCTTTTGATTTAAACATACACTTGTTCCCCTTTTTTTGTTATTGATATTTTATATAATGAGTCCGTTACGACAGGATCATGATATATATAATTAATTTTTTCCATTACTCTTTGAATAGCATCCAACCCAATATTTCCTAATTTTTTAATAGAAGTTTTTTGAGTGTCATTTTTATTATTTTCGATAATTAATGTGTAACTTTCACTTTTAAATGAAATGGATAAAGTTTCATCTTTTTTTAAATTACAATATTTACAGGCATTATAGCAAAATTCAAAAAATATAGCTTCCCAATATTTTTCTTTTAAACCTGTACATACAAAATTTACATCAATTTCATTGTCAATTTTTATATTAAATTGTATTTTATCTTTAAAAGAAAGATATGCCACTAATGCATTAACTATATCCTCTTGCATTGATGCTAATAACTCATACACATTAACTTCTTCACTGTCATCAATTTTATTATTTAGCATTTCTGGTAATCTTGCAATATTTGGTGGTATGAAACTATAATGATAAAACATTTTCAATTTAGTTTTAAATATTTCAGCAGGATTCTCTACCACTTTTTTAGTAGTTTCAATATCTATTTTTTCAACATCAGAGGAAGCAATAGTAATACCATCATTTTTCAAAGGTAGTATAAAATAATTCTCAATTTTTTGCTTAATATTCAGTATATCGCTTGAATTATGACTAAATCCAGAAATATATTGTTCTAATGCATTTTGTTTTATTGATTGCTCAATCGATCCGTAATTAAATTCTTTTTTTAAAAGTGATACTATCTCACCTTGCATTGCTAAGATATGTTTGGATATATCTAAATGCTTCTCATATTCATATTTATGCGAGATAACTATACAACCAATGGGCTTTATCCATATTGGACTATTTATTTTTTCTTTATTTGTTAAGCCTGATGAACACCTTTTTAATACTTTTGTATCAATACTAACAAGTTTAATTAATGTGCATTTTTTAGTTTTATTACTATTTAACACAAACTTATCAACAAGTATATTTGACCAAAGGGAATGTACCGCATGTCTATTCGCAGTTTCTATATGTCTAATAGAACTATCTCCTTTTTTTTCTGTAACAGCTCCATTGAAAATAATTTGTACCATAGATTTTTGTGTTTTTTCATATATTTCAAAGTTATTAAGAATATCTACTAATTTAGATTCTTCTATATATGATTCATATGCATCATATTCTTTATTCATATCTGAATTACCATATTTGTTATAATCAATATTAAATCTTTCATTAATATAAATACTTTCAAGTTGGCATTCTAGTGATTTGTCTTCTAAGTAGGATTCTATTTTGGTTTTAAGAAGCTCCATTCTCTTTTTAAGAGATAATTCATATTGGGTAGATATATCTTTTATCTCTTCTTCAATTACTTTATTATTTAATAAGTTATTATTTTCAATATCTAAAGAATGAACCAAAGTATAATCTGAAGTATAGTAGTTTTTCTTATGATATTTTTTAAATTCTAACAATTCTTTTTCAAAATAGTATGATTGATGCATATCATATGATGAAACCATTTTTGCTGCAAATGCGTAAGAATGCAGGACAGAATATTTATGTTTAGCCAAATCAGACATTGGCTTTATAGTTTTTATTGCACATGTTGATTTATAAAAGAAATCTAAATATTTTTTATCTAAAATTGAAACTATATTTAAATATCCAGATATTCTATATAAAAAACTTATCATGTCATAGTTTGACAAAAGGATGTAATCTTCTAAAAATATTTTCAGTTTTTGACTCTTCACATTATCAAGATTATTTTCTAAATTATCAAAAATAAATTGATACAAATACGATACTTTTTCAAGTTTATCTATTTCATTATTAATTAGTTTTAATATTTCTGTTGTGGCTATATCCCGCACAGACATAAAATATATAATTCTAGGGAATGTTAATGCTTTTAATAAAGCAATATTAGATTCATAATTAATGATGGTTAAAAAAATACTTTTAAATTTCGCATCTTGCTCTCCAAAAAAATATTCAAAATTTTCATTAAAGTAATTCTCCACATTATTCAAAAATATTTTCTTTATATTTGAGAAATCATTGCTAATGGCATTACAAAATATATTTAAGTGTTGTACTGCATACATTTTAATAATATTTTTTATTTTATTATTATGAGTTGTTTCTTTTTTAGAAATATGGCTCTTGATATTTAATTTTAAAACTCTATATGCAGATTGATACCTATTCATATCTAACACTGAATTACTTAGATAGTCTTCATAATCATTTTGCCTTTCGCATAAAAAGCAATTATTGTTATCTCTAAAAGTTTTTATAGGTTTTATTTCCAAATTATAGAATGAACAAATACTATCGGCAGGTTCACCAAAATAATCATTAAGAACATCTCTATCAAATTTATTAGATCGATCTATCATAACTATTGCTTTTTCAAACTTTAACTCTGAATCAATCGTTTTTAATATTGAATAAAAATATTCCAAGGTTGAAGTAGAAGCAATGGAGTCATCAACAAAATAAACTTGTATCTCAGGATTTTCACTATAAATTTTTCTTAATCTTTCTAGAGAATAATAATTTTGCTCATGATCGTCTAAGGATAATTGAATGATCTGTCTTCTTTCTTCATTAAAAACAATATCATGAACCAGAGTAGAAAATCTATTATTTGAATTATGTCTAGGAGATAGTATAACAATACTTTTATCTTCAATCATATTTTTTATTTTTTTATTAATATAGTTTAAATAACTTTTGACTTTTGTTGTATTGTCTTCCAGAAAAGAAACCGTATCTATATAAAAAGTATAATGATTACTACCTCTTTCTATATGTAGATAATCAATAGAGTTTAACCAATTTAATTCTAAAAAATTTTCTATATATGCTGAATTTCTTTTAGGAAGATATGATTTTTCATAAAAATTTTTCAATTCATAGTGATTGGCTTCAGCTAGTTCATATAATACTGGTGGATTTTGAGAAAAATTATAGATTCCTCGATAAATATCATTTGAACATATCTCGCAATATTTATTATCAGTAGTTTTGTGTATATTTTGATGTTCAATGTTAATGCTAAGTAGTAAATAATTAAGATGTATTTGGGGATTAATACCACCTACTTTAACAGTTGAATACCAAAGTATATTTTTTGCTTTTTGCACTAACGCATGATATTTCACAATATCTTTACCAGAAAAAACAACTGGCGAATAAAATAAAATCAAATCATACTTTGCTATATCTAATTTTTCTATCAAATTACAATTATCTGTTTTATTAAACTCTAAAATAATAGGTTGCTCTATTTTACTTGTTATATTATCAAATTCAGTTTTTCCAAAATATAAAAATGAACATACTAATTCTGCATAAGGATCAGTACCTATAATTAATATATTATTAATATTCTCATCTATCGTTTCTTCTAATTCAGATAAAATATGCATTGCTATAGGTTGTGCAAAACTAGAATCTGTAAAGATATCTTTAAATTTATAAAAACCTTGCACATGATATCCTCTTTTTGTATCGAGATGTATATCAAGAAAATTTTCATTACTCGTCAAATGTGTATTAATTTGATCTTTTAAAATATCTGATGATATATATGAAATAGGTAATATATTGTATTCATTATTCATCAATATTGTTTTATTAACAGCATATAGATCTTCTTTGGTTTTACCTCCAATGAAAAAGCTTGCTGTAGATTTATCATCTACAAATAACATATTTACTGGGTTAATTGATGACAATTCATCAATTAACTTTTCATCATATAAAAACACTATCAAATCAAATAAATAACTTTTATATTTTTTAACAGGAAAAAAAGTAATTAATATATCTTTAGTTTCATGTAAATAGGCATACAATAGCACATCTCTAATAAAATTACTTACCGTAAAGTTATCTGAATTTTTTTCAATAACATATTGTTTATAATCAAATTTACGTGGTTTTCCATCTAAAAATCTTGCACCTTTTTTTGCTGGAATAAATTTTTCCAACAATACTTCTAAAGGTTTTTTAGTATTAAGGAGTTGCTGATAATCAGAACTATGAAGATGTGTAATTGGAATAAAATCAGTATCATGTATTTCAGGTAAAACTATATGGTAATGTGTACCATTAATTCCATATTCAAAACTATCAACATTAGCTTCTCCATCAATTATACTAATATGATAATAGCGTCCATTTCTATTTGTATATATATACAGCTCACCCTTTAATTTCATTGTTATTCTTATTAATTTTGGAAGACCAAAATGCATAATAATACGTCTTATAGTACTCATTTCTATTTTATTTTTAATACTATATAATTGCCCTAGGACACGTATATCTCCATTTTCTTCATCACCTGCAATATTATCCTTTAATAATGACAATGTCGCATTAAAAGCTTCTTCTATTCGACTATCTATTGTTTTTTTATATTTTTTTATATTTTTTTCAAGGTTTTTCAATTCTTTGTCTACTGTATAAAGATAAGTATTTAATAGACCCTTTTGATAATCATCAGATATATATATCTCATATTTAATATTTTCTTTATCAGAAGAATTTCTATGAAAAGAAAAATATGAATTTGCTATTTTTTCAATTAAATTATTATTTTTTGTGCTTGTATGCTTTTCTATATTCTGAAATATTTCAAATAGTACATCAATTATTTCATTTGAATTGTTGTAAGAGCCGTACATATTTATAAATAAATCTGTTATAGACTTTTTTAGTTTTGTATATTCTAAATTTGTATCTAACGCAAACTTTTGAAATATATGATCTTCTTCACCTATATATTCATGAGTTGCAACATTGCTAGTAGCCAAATCCCTATCTAGCCTTTCTTTAAAATCAGAATAAAAATTTGACAACTTAATAATGGGAGGAAATTTTCTAGTGGTACTATTTATATCATATACTTCTTTTTTAAAAGATGCTTCATGATGTAAAAATATTTTTTCCTCTCCTCTTTGTGCTACTGAATAAAGATTAGTATGTTTTTCAATTATTTCTTTTATATTAAATGTAGTTTTTTTTAATGTTATAAAATTCAGTTCGTTATATGTATATAAAAAATTGTATGTTGCATACTGTACAGAACTTTTAGTGTGGCTTATATCTAGAACCAGTCTTTTCTTAGAAAGATATTGATAATTAAGAATTTGTATTAAAAATAATGGTGAAATAAACTTTATTGAATTATCAAAAACAACTATTAATACATTTGAGTCTTTATATTCTATTTTTAATCTATTAACTAGTTCAAAGATGATTAAATTTTCTTTATTTATTTCAGTTAATTCTTTTTGATTACTTTCTATTACAAAATATTCTATCCCTTCAAGTAACCTATTGTTGACAATCAAGATAATACCCCTATTTATTAAATAATCGTATTGAGCATCCTCAGATGCGAATACTCTTCAGGACGATTAGGCGGCACAAAATGCATATTTTGTGTCACATAAACCCTTCCTGCCTTTCTATTCAAATTAAATTAAGACTATTAAAGAGAACTTAGACCAAATAAGCAAAAAAATCTCAATGATTATGCTTAAATATGCTTGATTCTCCTAAAATATTCTAAAATATGCTTAATTTAACTTATTTTGCTTTACCAAAGTACCCTACATAGTCAAACACCTCTTCAGGGTATTTGACCATCGCATAGACCTCTACTTTTGAAAAATTACGATGGATAATTTTACTTAGCAACTCTTTTTTAGGCTTCTTGGCAAACCCTGCTTCAAACCCTTTGATGCGTTCTACCAATTTGGCTTTGGCATTACTGGGTAAAAGGTCTGTATCATTCTCTTCTGACATATCGGCAAGAATTTGACGTAGAATATCTTTAGAGTAGTAGGTATTGAGAAAATCAACCAAACTTGATTCAAATACTGTAACAAGTTTGGCTTTTGCTGAGTAGATAGCATTGTCTACCATAAGCTCATTTATCTCATCTAGCTTGTCTTTGGAACTGCCTAAAAACTCAAACTTGGAGATCTTGCCAGTGTCTAAAAACTCTTGTATAGACTCCTCATCCAAATACTTATGCACTAAATCAATAATAGGGCGTTTCTCCTTCTTCCAAGAGAAATAAGTAGTTCTTGACCACCCGAACAGTTTTACTAATAAGTCTTCCATAAAACCTCCTGATAAACAAAAGTATATCAGAAAAACTTTACTGTTCCTAACTTTTAGGAATACTTCTGAACTATTCTTAAAAATTCTTAACTTTACTTTACTAAAAATACTATTACTTGACTTTTAATAAATATTAATGCTATGATTCGTGTATCACAAAGAGGACTACAAATGAGTAAACGATACTACTGGCTAAAACTCAAAGACGACTTTTTCATAGACCCCAAAATAAAAAAGCTACGAAAAATAGCTGGAGGAGATACCTATACCGTCATACTTTTGAAACTCATGCTTTTGACACTTAAAACAGATGGCATACTCATCTTTGAAGGCATAGAAGAGACACTCCAAGGAGAACTCTCTCTAAAACTGGATGAAGATGAAAACAATATTAATGCTACTTTGATATTCATGGAAAAAATGCAACTCATTGTTGAACTAGATGCCTATAGATACAGCCTGCCACAAATGGCATTACTTACAGGTACAGAGACCGATGCAGCCAAAAGAAAACGCAAAGAGAGAGCGAACAAAAAAACTAAAAGTGTGACATTGTCACAACCTAGTCACAAAAGTGTTACGCTAGAGAAAGAGAATAAGAGAGAAGAGTTAGAGAAAGAGACAGAGACAGACACAGAGAAAGAAAGCATTGAAAAATGGCTCCATGCAAAATCAAAAAATGCGAATAATCCTCATACTTACAAAGCAAAGATGAGACAACTCATAGAGATACAAGATAGAGATGCCTTAGAGGAGTTTCACTCATGGAGCAAAGAGCAGTACGAAAATGCCATAGAAAAAGCATTTACAAAAACTGTAGATGAGTTTGACTATTCTCCACTGAAAAAGCTTGATGGTAAACCTATACAGAATGTTGTCTCTGATAAAGGTACCTCTTATCTCGATATTCACTTTAAGGATGGCTCACATATGAGCGTACCAAAAGAACAAATATATCTATCTATCACACAAGGAGGTGCAACACATGAAAGTCTATAAAGATCACTATATCAGAGCCAGAGTGACTGAGCATGAATACAATCATATCAAACTCAAAGCCCAAAATATGGGGCTTCCTCTTTCTGCTTATATTCGTAATATATCTATGAATTACCCAGTAAAGAGTGTGGCTGACCAAAACGCTCTAAATGCCCTCTTAAACACAAGAGCTGACCTTGGGAGGGTTGGAGGTCTGCTAAAGATGGCTTTGAGTCAAAAAATGCCTCTAGGGGATAGAAGTACAATAGAAGTAGAACAGCTCCTCCATGACATAGAAGATAAAGCTCAAAAGCTTTTAATTATCTCTGAGCAGTTGCTATGAAAGGGCTATGATGTTTGAAGAATTAGAAAATACATTAACTAAGATTTTGGAAAAATTGAACAATCAAGAGATCATGCTTCAAATGGTGCTTAGTTCTCTAACTACCAGTAAACAAGTGGCAGCATTTTTGGGTGTGAGTACACGGACGATAGAGCTTTGGGTAAAGAACGGTACACTTGTGCAGGATCTGCATTATTATCGTAATGATAAAAACCGTTTAGTATTCATCCCTAATGCTATTCTAGAATATAAAAAGAATCCCAAAAAAGCCAAAACAGACACAATACAAAAAAGGGATGAAAAAGAAAAGGCACACATCATCCATCCTACGGCTAAAAAATTTGTTACTGGATTGCGATAATGGCAAAGCTAAAACCTATCAAATATCACTACTCTGGCATTAAGTTCACGATAAAAGAACGTCATAATAAATGGTGGTTAGATTTTTACTTTAACAAAGGGTCTAGACTAGAACAGAGGGTATAAAGTGCAAAGAAAGTACCATTATACCGATGAAAAACAAGTATATAAAAGTTGCGAAGATTTCAGAGGCTAAATTTAGACTCATTGTAAAGTGTTTT
>Ga0256839_1004506_pt1 | contig 13538 bp, 11 predicted proteins | sample 354166metaG_FD_185968 | JGI IMG/M metagenome (GOLD analysis project Ga0256839, IMG submission 185968) | Hydrothermal vent microbial communities from Mid Atlantic Ridge, Atlantic Ocean - 354-166 | ecosystem: Environmental > Aquatic > Marine > Hydrothermal vents | place: Atlantic Ocean: Mid... | reverse complement strand
CGGCTGTTTGAGTCGCTGTCACATCAACGACAAAGTGCCAAAGTATTTTTTTGACCTTATAATCGCTAAAAGGTCGATTATTCCGTGCTTTCATAGCAAAAGTATATCATTTTGCTAGTCTAGAGCCAAATTAGTTATTATTATGTTTTCAAAAAAACCATCGCCGCAGCGATAATATCGTCATCATCTTTACTGTTGGCTTTGAGTACCACACGCTCTTTACCCTCCCGGGCAAACTCGATGAAGACATTCTCTCCGTAGGAGGAGACCTTGGAGATGCCCTGTTCGCGGGCGAGTACTTTCATGACCATGACATCGATGAACTGTCTGGTAATCGTATCGAGCTTGCCAAAGCGGTCTGCGATCTCCGCTTCGATCTCGTAGACCTCTCCTACACTTTCACAAAGTGAGAGACGGCGGTAGAGTTCCAGACGCAGTCTGTCCTCTTCGATAAGCTCCTCGTTCAGGTATGCCTGAATGCTCAGCTTCATATCGACCTGCTGTGTCACCTCTTTGCTCTGACCGCTGAGTTCTCGGATGGCATCTTCGAGCATCCGCAAGTAGAGACTGTAGCCGATCTGCTTGATGTGTCCGCTCTGCGCCTCTCCGATGATGTTCCCGCCACCGCGTATCTCAAGATCGTGAAATGCCAGTACCGCACCGCTGCCAAGCTCGGAGTGGGATTCCAGTGCGAGAAGTCTGCGTTTTGCATTGTCGCTGAGGCGCTCCTTGTCTGCGACCATAAAATAGCAGTACCCCTCCCTGCCGCCACGCCCGACACGACCGCGAAGCTGGTGCAAATCGGCGATCCCGAAATGATCCGCCCCATCGACGATCATCGTGTTGGCGTGTGGCATATGGATACCCGACTCGACGATGGAGGTGGAGAGCAGCACATCATACTCCCCATCCTCAAACTTCATCATCTCCTCTTCGGTCTCTTTGGCGGAGATCTTGGAGTGTAGTACGGCGATGCGCAGCTTGGGCAGGATCTCCAACAGTGTCTCTCTCTTTTCTTCAATCCCCGCAATGGAGTTGAAGACATAGAAGATCTGTCCGCCACGCCGTAGCTCTCTGAGGATCGCCTCTTTGAGCACCTTGTCGTCATAGCTCTTGACAAAGGTGCGTACCCCTTGTCGTTCGGTCGGTGGGGTGAGGATCTCGGAGAAGCTCTTGACCTCACTAAGTGCCATATTGAGCGAACGCGGGATCGGAGTGGCGGACATGCTGAGCAGGTGCACATCGATGCTCATCTCCTTGAGTGTTTCTTTCTGCTTGACCCCAAACTTATGCTCTTCGTCGATGACCACAAGGGCGAGGTTCTTGAACTTCGCTTTAAGCAGCGCATGCGTACCGACGACCACATCGATCGTCCCTTCGGCAAGCCCTTTGAGTACGGCATTTTTCTCTTTGGTCGTCGAACAACGGTCAAGCTTCGCCACTGAGATCCCTTCATCATAGAAACGTTCTTTGAGACTCTTGTAGTGCTGCGCACTCAACAGTGTCGTAGGTGCGATCATCATCGCCTGATAGCCGTTTTTGACCGCCACATACATCCCGTTCATCGCTACCTCAGTCTTGCCGAAACCCACATCCGCGCTTAGCAGCCTGTCCATCATACGACCGCTTTGCATATCGTCAAGCATCGCAAAGATCGCCCGCTCCTGATCCTCCGTGTGGACAAATCCCGCTTTGGACATAAAGATCGCGTGCGCTTCGGGAACCTTGAGCACGATTCCTTTTTTGAGGTGTCGTTGGGCGGAGAGGTTGATGATCTGTGATGCGATGGCAAAGAGCTTCTCTTTAACCTTTGCTTTAAGTTTTTTGAAACTTGCCTTGCCCATTCGGTCAAGTACCGGCAACGCACCGCCTTCGGCGACATAACGGTCGATCACCTCTAGATTGCTCACGGGGATGAGCAGTGTATCTTCGTTTTGGTACTGGATGGTGACAAACTCCGAAGTCGCCCCCAGCACATCGCGCTTTTCGATCCCCTTGAAGATCCCCACTCCGTGATTCTCATGCACCACATAGTCGCCAGGCTTAAGCTCATCAAGAATGATCGTCGCTTTTTTCACTTTTTTGCGTTTGAGAGGTTTGTTCAGAGAGAGAATCAGACGATCAGGACCCATCAGGTTGACAATGCCTTCCTGATAGACGACTGAGTAGGTAGTAGGTAGTGGGTAGTGGGTAGTGTTTAACGCGCCACGAAGAATGCTCTCATTTTTGGCGATGATCGTGATCTTTTTATCTTGATGGGCATCCAAAAACTTGTTGGGGTCGGCAACTTCAAGGTCTCGATAGGTCGTGCTTTCTGGGATGGTGGGTAGCAAAAAGGCTTTGCGCGGTACCAGCGGGGTACCCAACGCATAGATCTCCTCAAGCTCCTCATCCATCGGGGAGGCAAAGAGCGCATCGAACTGCTCCAGTGCATACGCACCAAGCTCCTCAAGATGCCAAAGCCCCAACGAGTCGATATCTTTGACAAAGGTATCGTACGGACTGCGTTCACATCGCTGCTTGAGCGCCTCGAACGCCGCCCCGTCAAGTGCCAGAAATGCCGGGGTGATCTCAAACGCCTCTATCTCTTCTCCTATACGCTTCTGCGTCGTGGCATCAAAACGATGGATACTCTCTATCTCCTCATCAAAGAGACTGATACGGTAGGGGTGTTCGCTTTGGATAGGGAAGATATCGATGATATCCCCACGGAAAGAGACCTCTCCTCGACTTGCTGCAATATCGGTAAAATGATATCCCCAGTGGTAGAGCTTCTCCTTGAAGGCACTCAGATCGATCGTCTCACCGAAGGCGATCTCCTCTTGTGCGAAGTATGTCGACTTGGGGAACGGGATGAGCGTCGTGCGTACCGGCGCTACAAGGATCTTCGGCTCGCGGCTTTGACTGTAGCCATGCAACGCAGCAAGCAGCGCATAGACCTCTTCGTCATAGGCACGCAGATCCTCTCCCACGCCCACTCGGATATCAGGCAGCACAAAGGTGTTGATGCCAAGCAGACGGGAGACATCAGCGATCTGCTGCGCTTCTTTGTCGTCTTTGCAGATGAGCATCTGCTTTTGTGTATTGCTTTGAAGATAGTCGTAGATATTGCTTTGGTACATCGGTTCCTTCTTTTTCCTCTCTTTTCGTAGGAGCAACCCTCGTGGTTGCCCTTATTTCAAACAACATTCTGTCTCAACCATCATAGGGTACCCACAAGAGGCACCTCTACAGATTCATGGTTTTCAGAAACGCTTCGACCGTGTAAAACGATCCAAAGACCAGATAGTGCTCCACAGGATCGACAGTGCCGTCAAAATCACGGTAGGGTATCTCCACTCGCGTCAATGCCGATTCGATCGCTTCACGGGTAGTGGCGCGTTGCGAATTGATCGGGATGATCTCTACCCGTTTGAGCTTGGGCTTTAGCATACGCAGCACCTCTTCATAGTCTTTGTCATCGAGCGAGTTGTAGATTAATACTGTGTCCGACTCCATTGCCTCTGCGATCGCCCGTGCCGCAAGCGGATTATGCCCCACATCGATCCGGATATTGGAAGCAACAGGGTAGAAGCGTCCGAAAAGTTCCAACTCTTCAAGGTCCTCGATAGTATAAGGGATATCCAGCATATTGAGTGCTTGTATCGCAATATTTGCATTCTCTACAAGGTAATTTGGCCAGCCTTTTGTTTTGGCAATGGCTTGCAACCTGTAGGGGTCAACCTGTGTGTTGACCCTTGGGCAGACACACAGGTCTGCCCCTACATCGGATGCGATCCTCTCCGCTACCGTATAAACCGCTTCATAGGGTTGGGGAGCGATCAGTGCACGCTTTTGAATGCTTCGTATCTTCGTAGCAGCGATCTCTTCGATGCTCTCTCCAAGAAACGCCTGATGATCAATCCCGATGGGGGTGATGACACTAAGCTCTTTGTCGCAGACATTGGTCGCATCGAACTCCCCTCCCAGCCCCGCCTCCAGTACCATCAGATCACACTTTTCAAAGACCACAAACGCCAAAAGGGTCGTATACTCGAAATAACTCAATGCTTCACTCATCTCTTTGCCCAAGAGTGCATAGAGCCTTTGATGTGCTGCGTCCAGCACCTCATCAGAGACATCCTCCCCGTCAAGCCAGATCCGTTCGTTAAATTTCAATATATGTGGTGAAGTATAATGTCCTACCGAATAACGCCTACCTCCTACTTCCTCACTCCTACTTGCTTGCCGCCAAGCAAGGTATGCGATCATCCGTCCGGTACTGCCTTTGCCGTTGGTACCGACGATGTGGATGGTTTTGGGACGACGAATATGCGGCTTGAGCATCGCATAGGCGGTATGCACACGCTGATGGTCTATCTCTTTGTAGTAGAGGGGCTTTTGCTCAAGGAGATCGGCAAGTGACGGTAGAGACACTACTTTTGCTCTTTCTTCCTTTGCCGGAGCGATCTGGCACTTGCGTAGGCGATGAACTCGTCCATCGCTTTGGCAAGTCCGTTTTTGATCGCGTCGATACGCAATGCGACATAAGTCAAACTGCTGTTCTCGATATCCGCTTCATAGATCGAGCGGATATTTTTGGTGATCACGCCTTGCTTTGTCAGCATACGGAAACGCATATTGACATAGGTACGATAACGGGTAACATACCCGTCTTTGTAGCTCAATGGTACAAAACGTATACCGTTATAAGTAATATAGATTTTGCTATCGGCTTGATTTTCCGGTACGATATGCCCCTTGAACCTGTTATAGACGATACGATGCATCTCATCTTTGACAAAAGGTGCATTCTCAGGTTCTGCACGGTCCACATTGACATCCACATACACATTCTCCGCAAAAAGGTTTCTGATCGCGTGAGAAGAGGGCTGGTATGCACACGCACTTAACAATACCATTCCGATCAGCACAAGTACCCATCGGTACATACCCAACGACAACATCCCTTTGGAAAGATCTTTTTTCATCAATATCACCTCTTTTTTATCGACCAATAGTATAACGTAACTTTTCTCTTATAGCGGTTTTATCGCCAAATTCACCAACTTGTTGGGCACAACGATCTCCTTGACGATCTCCATTCCATCAAGCCATTTGGCTCCCGCCTCTTTCGCTGCGGTAAGTATCTCTGCTTGCGAAGCGGAAGGATCCACCTCGATCTGCGTACGCTTCTTTCCTCCGATCATCACCATATAGAGGATACTCTCCTGCACGAAAACCTCCTCTTTGACCTCAAGTGTGACTTTCAGATTCTCCCGACCAAAGAGCTGTTCGCTTAGCTCCGTGGTCACATGCGGGATGATCGGTTCAAGAAGATTAAGCATCACATACATCCCTTCTGTCCATACCTCCCCGCTGTCCTGCTTGTCCAGCGCATTGAGCGCTTCCATACACGCTGCAATCAGTGTGTTGAACGCAAAGGTACTTTCATAGACATCTGTTGATTTCTTGAGCGCCTCATACACTTTGACACGTGCCAGCTTGCTCTCTTTGGAGAGTGTCCTGTGATCGATCTGTGGCAGACTGTTGCCGCTTACACGTGATTTTCTCTCATAGAGCTTCTTGATGAAACGGAATGCTCCATCCACTGCGGAGTCGTTCCACTCAAGCTCTTTTTGCGGCGGTGCGGCAAAGAGGATGAACAGACGTGCCGTATCGGCACCGTACTTCTCTACCAGCGCATCCGGATCGACCGTATTACCTTTGGACTTGCTCATCTTCGCACCATCCTTGAGCACCATTCCCTGTGTCAAAAGACGGGTGAAAGGCTCATCGATATCGTGATACCCCAGATCCCTGAGCACTTTGGTAAAGAAACGCGCATAGAGCAGGTGCAAGATCGCATGCTCGATCCCACCGATATACTGATCGACCCCCAGCCAGTAGTTGGCATCGGATTTGTCAATGCCTACCTCTTCCCACTTTTTGGGATTGGTCGCATAGCGGAACTGATACCAGCTTGACTGCACAAAGGTATCGAGCGTATCGGTCTCTCGGAGCGCATCCTTGCCACATTTGGGGCAGCTACAGAACTTCCAGGAGGGATGGTTCTCCAGTGGGTTCCCCTCTCCGGTGATCTCCACATCTTCAGGCAGTGCCACAGGCAGGTTCTCGATCTTCTCGGGTACCAGTCCGCACGACTCACAGTGTACGAACGGAATAGGCGCACCCCAGTAGCGCTGACGGCTGACCCCCCAGTTGCGCAGCTTGTAATTGGTCGCACCTTTTCCCTTGCCCTCTTCTTCCATAATATTGATGATGGCGATCTTGGCTTCCTCATTCTCCACACAACTGAAACGCCCACTCTCAATGAGTGTACCATTACCGGTATAGGGTAGTTCCTCACCCCCTTCGATCACACGTTTGATCGGCAGTCCGTACTGCGTAGCAAACTCAAAATCACGCTCATCGTGCGCAGGTACCGCCATAACAGCCCCGCCGCCGTAGCTTGCGAGAACAAAGTTGGCTGTCCAGACGGGGATCTCCTCTCCGGTAAGCGGATGGATCACACTAATTCCCAGCGGATACCCCTCTTTGCCATGCTTGGCACGCTCCACTTCGGTCATATTGGCGATCGCCTTGATCTTGGCTGCCACCTCATCCTCAAGCAAACCGTGTTCGATCAGATACTTGGTGATGGGATGCTCAACAGCCAGTGCCGAGTAGGTCACCCCATAGATCGTATCGGGACGGGTGGTAAAGACATCATAGCCCTCAAACTTGCCACCCAGCTTCTTCTTGCTCTCTTCGCTCAGTGCAAAGGCAAACTCCAGCCCCTGAGACTTCCCGATCCAGTTGCGCTGCATCGTAATGACCTGATGGGGCCATTTCCCTTCAAGCTGCGCAAGGTCTTCAAGCAGTTCATCGGCATAGGAGATGATGTCGAGGTAGTATCCGGGCATCTCCTTGAGCTCCACAGGATTGTCACAGCGCCAGCAGCACCCCTCTTCGACCTGCTCGTTGGCAAGGACGGTATGACAGCTCTCGCACCAGTTGACCGTCGTGCTTTCACGATAGAGCAGTCCCTTCTCGTACATCTCGATAATGAACTTCTGTTCATGCTTAGTATAGACCTCGTCACAGGTAGCAAACTCTCGTGTCTTGGAGAAACTCAGTCCCAGTGTACCCAGCTCTTTACGCATATAGTCGATATTGCTGTATGTCCACTCCTTGGGATGTCTGCCATGTTTGATCGCCGCATTCTCCGCAGGCATCCCAAACGCATCCCATCCGATGGGGTGCAGCACATTGAAGTCCTGTTTGCGGTAGTAACGCGCCAGTGCATCACCGATGGCGTAGTTGCGTACGTGCCCCATATGCAGCCTTCCGCTTGGGAAGGGGAACATACTCAAGATATACTTTTTCTTCTGTTCGTGTGAATCAGAAGGCTCAAATGCCTCTTCCTCTTCCCACTGCTGCTGCCACTTGGCTTCGATCTCATGCGGTTTATAACTCATTATCTCTCTCTTGTTAGGGGGATGAAATTGGAAAGGATTATAGCGTATATGTGGTTAAGGGGTGTCTCACGTCCCCCCTGTGTCTCTATTGGAATGTATTGCACATTCTCAGATCACCCGACTCGAAGCCGCGTTTGAACCAAGCGACACGCTGTGCGGAAGAGCCGTGTGTAAAAGCATCTGGGCGTACACGTCCGGTCGCCTCTTTTTGAAGTGTGTCATCCCCGATGGCACTGGCGGCTCTGAGTGCCTCTTCGATATCTCCCGGTTCTAAGGCATTGAATTTTTTCTGAGCATAGTACCCCCATACCCCTGCATAGCAATCCGCCTGAAGTTCCACTTTGACTTGGAGTGCATTGGCTCTTCTACCGCTTCCGCCCCAGCGCTGTTTGGCACGTTGTACTTTATCGAGTATGCCCTGCATATCTTGAATATGATGTCCGATCTCATGTGCCAGCACATAGGCTTGTGCGAAATCCCCCGGGGCATTATGGCGTTTGGCCAACTCATCAAAGAACCCAAGATCAAGATAGACCTTTTTATCCATCGGACAGTAAAACGGCCCCATCTCCGACTGCGCACCACCGCATCCGCTACGTGTATAGCCACGATAAAGCACCATCACCGGCTCTCTATAGCGTACATTATACTGCGCCAACACCTCTCTCCAGATATCCTCCGTACTCTTGAGCACCTTTTTGATAAATACCGCACGTTTTTCATCTTCTGCTTTATTGACCGGATGAGAGCTCGTTCCACCCATTCCGATGAGTGCCAAAGGGTTATACCCCATCATATACGCAACCACTCCCGCACCTATGAGCATCATCCCGACTTTGGAGCGCAGTAGCGGTCGTAAGATCGGCCAGAGCATCATCAAGGTACCCATACTGATGCCTCCGCCGCCTCTACCCGTAGAAGCACGTCTGTCTTCTACATTCCGACTCTCTTCTTCGTGATCCAACCTCATACGCTTCTCCCGATTCGAATTTATTCAATTATACCAACCAAAAGTAAAATTTAACTACAATAATACCAACCAAAAAAATAAGGAATGCCTGTGTCTTTAGCCTTAGCAAGAAAGTACCGTCCCGCCACCTTCAACGATCTCATCGGACAGGAAGCGGTCTCTCAGACACTCTCTCTTGCGCTGGATAACCAGCGGCTTTCACACGCCTACCTTTTCTCAGGACTTCGAGGAAGCGGCAAGACCTCCACCGCACGTATCTTCGCCAAAGCGCTGTTGTGTGAAAAGGGGGCGAGCTCCCACCCTTGCGGCGAATGTATCCACTGTGTGATGGCGGCGGAGAACCGCCATATGGACATTATCGAGATGGATGCCGCAAGCAACCGCGGGATCGATGACATCAAAGATCTGATCGAACACACCAAGTATAAACCAAGCTCCGCACGTTTCAAGATCTTCATCATCGACGAAGTCCATATGCTTACCAATCAGGCTTTCAATGCCCTGCTCAAAACCCTTGAAGAGCCGCCCGATTTCGTCAAGTTTATCCTTGCCACCACCGATCCGCTCAAACTGCCTGCGACCATTCTTTCGCGCACCCAGCACTTCCGTTTCAAGAAGATCCCGCAGCCGCTGGTCGAAAAACATCTGGAGCACATCCTCAACCTTGAGAAGATCGGATTTGAAAAAGAGGCTGTCACCATTATCGCTCGCAGTGGAGCGGGAAGTCTACGCGACTCTCTAACCCTGCTCGATCAAGCGATCGTCTACTCGCAGAACTTCGTCGATGTTGCCACTGTCACAGGCATGCTTGGGATTATTGAACCCAGTATGCTTGAAAAGCTGCTTGAGGATATCATCGCCAAAGATACCGATGCGATCCTCGGCTTCATCCGCGATGCTGCGGACTATGAGGCGGAGATGATCCTCGATGAGCTGACACTCTATCTCAAAAGCCTGCTACTTGAAGGTAGCGGTACGCTCTCGGCAATGATCATCGAACGCTTCTTCCGTGTCATCGCCGAAGCCAAAGGACTACTTGCGCTTGGCAGTGACGGGGAGTTCGTCCTCTCACTGACACTCTTCAAGATGATAGAAGCACTTGAGATCAAAGATATCGATGCCATGATCCGAGGACTCGAACAGGAACTCAAAGGAGTAAGCGTCAACGAGATCATGGTCACCACCCCTGCTCCCGACCTCTCTACCCCCAAAGAGGTGATCACCATCACCGAAGAGGAGATACTGGGAACACCATCGCAAATGGGAGGGAGTGTTGAGGGAGAAAAGAAGAGACAAAAAGAAGCGGATACCACTCTCGATACTCAACCCACAACACAAAAGACTGAACCAACCATACAAGAAGCCAAGGAGGAGACACCAAAGGAACACAGTGCCCCTCTTAACACCCAAAGGGTATCTGTTCCTCCGGTCGGGCGTACTCAGCCCCCAATACCCAACACCGATCTTTTTGACAACCTTGTCAAAAAGATCTATGACCGCGACTACGATCTTGGCAGCTGTTTTGAGCGCAATATCACCTTTGTCAGCTTCGAGGAGCATCTCCTTACTTGGGAATCCACCGCGGAAGATGAGGACAAAAAAGTACTTATCAAACACTGGGGCATTATCAGTATGTTTGTCAAAGAGCTCTTTGGTGTCGAAACCAAGATCAAAAATATCGCTAAAAAAAAACTACCGACCGATAGCCCCGTAGGTGCGACCGTGTCGCACACCCAAAGCGACATCCCGACAGAGAACAACCATCCGGACAATCCTACACACAACGATGCAGATACCGGTTCCATGATCGAAGAGGTCGAAATGAAAAGCTCCTGTATCGCCCCGGACGCAGGAGAGACCGAAGCTGCTAAAGAGAAAGATCCCTCCGTGCTGCTGAAAGAGCCGATGGTCAAAGCTGCCTTGGAGATGTTCAGCCCCAAAAAAGTGCGCATCAAAAAGAATGTGTAAGATAAACTAATGTTTTATCATCCGCGAGCGTATCGCATCCTCTATTAGGCTTGAGCCTTGCGGAACCTTCGTAAATATTCTATTCGGCACTACTCCTTCTTTCGGCGGAAAAACGATCAACACTTTTCCCAGATATTGCAAATCCTCTCTTTGATAAAACATCTCTTTGAACTTGGCAATCTTGATCTTTGCGTTGCCAAACAAGAGGTCTTCATTGAGATACTCGGCATTGGCACTGACAAACATATCGGAAGCGATCTCATAGCTCACTCCGGTCACAAAAGAGAGATTCGATCCGCTATTGGCTACGGTTTTGCCGTCTACGGTCGTTTTGCCAAAATAGCTGTATTTGACACCCCGGTTCAAACTCGTATAAGGGTTCACGGCAAAGTAAACTTGTGGCGACACCGTGACGATATCCGCATCGTCTCGTTTGATGGTATCAAATGTTTTTGTTTTGTTGATACTATACGATGCCGATAGCAAAAAGACTACCGGATCAACGGTATAAAATGATGTTGCAAAGAGGGAGGGGTATCTTCTTCGGGTTTGACTTGGTACGTGACCCCTACGCCTATGGCATTGAAGCCTCGATCGCTTTTGTGCGCAAACCGATCGAGTTGAGTAAACTTTGTATCCGAGCCGTATCCGTTAAGCGAAATGAATATCTCGATATCTTTGCTTAGACCGTAGCGTAGCGTCAAGTCCATATTGAGGTAGTCTTGATTGTTTTTTGACGTGCCGAGATAAACGGGGATATCAACAAAGTCGCCGTTTTGCGTCTGAAATGTTTGCGATGCGCTAAAGGCGGTACTGCTTTGAATATTGCTATACGAAAGTGTCGTATCGAGCCTAAAGCTATGTTCGTTGGTCAGTATCTCATCGATTCTAACCGGTTTTTGTGCAAAGAGTAAACCTCCTACTAAGAAAACAAACACAATATTTCTCAAGCGGATTCCTTTATTGTTCGTTTTAAATAATTTTATCCAAAATGAATAATAAAAAGCTGAATATCACTCTTTCGTGCTAATATTATAATCTTTAAGTAGTAACGCAAGTACATCATTACGGCTTACTTCACCTTGATGTAGTTCATCGATGCTTTTATGCATTTTTTCGATGGCATACTGAACCATCAAACCATAAACTCTATACATATCATAGCTATTAAACTTCTCAAATTTGCTTTTTCGATAAATATCCAAAAATTTTTTAATGTCACTTTCTTCCTCTTTGTAGCTCTTTGATCGTGATGTATATACAGCATACCCTTCGTGAACCCATTTGGGTGTTCTGATTTTTTCTTTAATAAACCCTCCGTATCTTTTTGCTTGCAACGAATGGACAATTTCATGCACAAAGATTTGATAAAGATATCGGTTTTTTCTCGTACCTATTGTTACCAAATCACTGGAAATAAATATTCTATCAAAAAGATTTATACCATCAATATCTCCCCCAAACATCGAAAATACTTTAAATATATCAAAGATATGCTCATTAACAATAAAGATCGTAACTTGGTAGTCCTGATTGTAAATAGGGTATTTTTTTATAGATTTCTTTACATCGCTTAAGACATTCTCTATTTTACTTTTATTTTGCAAAGAACCGTAAAGCGTGATGTGGTCACACTTAAAATTTGGCTTGTACAACAAATTAGGGGAAAAAATATGATCAATATAAAGCAAACAGTAAACATCGATAAGCTTTCTATGGCAATACCTAATTTTTGAATAGGTGTCGAATATCGAGAATCAAAAAATTTTAAAAAAGGGAAACAAAGATTTAAAACACGTTTCATCGATTGCTCTTATTTCGATATAGTGCTTCGGAGCACTATACCTTTACTTTATCTGTCAAATATACCTCCGGGGATATAACCTGGTCTTACACTGCCTCCAGATCCAAAAAAAGCACCTAATGCGGCAGCAAAGATTGCAGCAAGAAACCACCACTCACCATCAGTCTGTGCCATCTCACCGTTCTCGAGCATCTTGATCTTGCTTGGCTCGACCCCGGCGTCTTTGAGCATCTGGATCGCTTCCGCTTTACTCATCGTAGTCATCCGTACTGCTGGATTATTCGCTTTGCTCATCTCCACCGCATATGTTGTTGAACTCAATAATAGCATAGATGCCATTAATATCACAAAAAATTTTTTCATTTTCGTCTCCTTTGAATTGACAATAACCGACCTTATATCAAGGCACCTTTATTATCCAAAACGACTAATATTATCCAATTTATACTTAAATAAATTCTACAATATGCGAAACTATTATACAAATCGGATAAAAATGGATATTGTAGAGAAGATTAACTATCTTATCAAAGAGAAAAATTTGAGCAAAAAAACCTTTGCCGAAACCTTACAAAGTCTTCAACCTATGCTAAAAAGCACAGGTAATCCACCCAACATACAAACCATTTACGGCTACCTTAACGGTAAAAGAGAGCTCAAAGTAGAACTTATCCCTTACATAGCAGAGGTTTTAGGTGTAAGCGAACAAGAGCTCTTTAGCGGCGATATTGAATATGCAAGCGATCATAACATACGTTACTCCCAAGAGGTCAGAGAGATCGTCGCCCTATTGGCATACGCCCCCAAACCGGTACGCGAAGAGATCAAAGCGCTACTCCAAGAGATCAAAGAGATATCCGATCAGAAACTAAGATCACTCAAAGCCCAACACAGAAGATAGGGCATCTCTATACATACACCATATAAACACTATTACATGATTAATCAAACATAAGGTCAAAAGAGAGACATACCGAAACTTTATACTTCAAGAGAGAAAATCAGGATCAATCCATCCACGCCGAAGTCACAACCTTCGGCTTCTCATCATACACCTTGATCTTCTCCGCACCCAAACATCGTCCCTCATTATCAAGCTCAAAGACCACCATCTGAAAGATCGCGCTACAGCGCTCCGGGATATCATGATGTCCGCCCATACCACTGAGGAAGCGTCTCAGCGGTACCTCCTTGTCCATCCCTATCACCCCGTCACGACAACCGGTCAACCCTATATCAGTCACATAACAGCATCCCTCTACGACCTGAAGGTCATCCGTACCCACATGGGTGTGTGTACCCAGAATCGCAGAGACATCCTCTCCCACCATGTGCA
>Ga0256839_1004505_pt1 | contig 13538 bp, 14 predicted proteins | sample 354166metaG_FD_185968 | JGI IMG/M metagenome (GOLD analysis project Ga0256839, IMG submission 185968) | Hydrothermal vent microbial communities from Mid Atlantic Ridge, Atlantic Ocean - 354-166 | ecosystem: Environmental > Aquatic > Marine > Hydrothermal vents | place: Atlantic Ocean: Mid... | reverse complement strand
AATGGCGCTGACCTCGCAAAAAGCCGTGGTGCTGTGCGGGCCGGGCAATAATGGCGGCGACGGGTTTGTGGTGGCAAGGCTGTTGAAACAACGCGGCTGGCAGGTTGAGGTGTTTTTGTATGGCGAGTTGGCAAAGCTGCCGGTTGATGCGAAGGTGAATGCGGAGCGGTGGTTGGAGACGGGGGAAGTGCAACCCGCTTGCCCGCCAACAGATGAGACAGAGCCAGATTTTCCGCCGGCATTTTGTGATTTGCTGGTGGATGCCGTGTTTGGCACCGGGCTAAAGCGGCAAGTGGATGACCCATGCTTGTGGGAGTGGTTCTGGTTGATTGACGATGCGGTTGATGTGCTTGCCTTGGAAGGCTTGGGCTTAGACAAGCACGGGGGTGTCAAGTGGCGCGCGCCTAGGACTGTAGCAATAGATATACCTTCGGGGCTGTGCGCTGATACTGGGGTAATATTGGGCGGAGAGCCAGAACACGGGCTGCGCGCGCCTCGGGTGATGCTGAGTGTAAGTTTTCATGGGGCCAAGCAGGGCCATCGGTCGGCAGACGGCCCAGAGCTGTGCGGCAAGCTGGTTATTTGTGATATTGGGCTGGATAAATGGGCAGATGTAGCGGAGGAAGCTAGATGAGCGGGCGCGCGGCACGGGTATTGCATGCTGGGCGAGTTTTCGCGGAAAGCCTGCAAAAGCATAAGGAAGGCCACAAATACCATCACGGCCACGCCCTTATCCTCTCCGGCCCCCAACATTTCACCGGCGCATCCCGCCTTGCCGCCCGTGGTGCGCTGCGCATCGGGGCAGGGCTTGTGACCATCGGCGCAGAAGCTGCTGCTTTGCCTGAACATGCTGCGCAACTCACTTCGATTATGCTGTCTGAATTGCCGGACGCCGCGGCCCTTACGGAAAAACTGCAAGATAAACGGATCATTGCGCTTTGCCTTGGGCCGGGGCTTGGCGTGGATGATCGGGCGAAATCGTTGGTTGAGGTGGCGGTGCGTGGGGACCACGCACCCTACGGGGTTGTTCTGGATGCGGATGCGATTACGATACTTTCGCAGGAACCGGATTTGTTTGCTGCCTTGCATGACAAATGTGTTCTGACACCCCATGCGGGGGAATTTGCGCGGCTTTTCCCTGATATTGCTGAAAAACTCGCCGAACCCGCCATCAAAGGCCCCGCATATTCCAAGGTGGATGCCACGCGGGACGCCGCAAAACGCGCCGGATGTGTGGTGCTTTATAAGGACGCAGACACCGTCATTGCAGACCCACAGGGCAGGGCGGCGATTAATTCCGCCCATTATGAGCGATCCGCCCCGTGGTTGGCCACGGCGGGTTCCGGCGATGTGTTGGCAGGGTTTATCACAGGGCTTTTGGCGCGCGGGTTTGGCCCCATGCAAGCCGCAGAAACGGCCGCTTGGCTGCATGTAGAATGCGCCCTGAAATTCGGCCCCGGATTGATCGCCGAGGACATTCCCGAACAGCTTCCGGCTGTGCTGTCTAAGCTGGAAAACCGACCGTAGCTTTAATTTTCTTGCATAACACCTTGATTCGGTCTACCCCCTCTCCGTTCGGTTCGAAGCGCTTAGGTCAACGTTGTGACCAAAGCTTATCGGGCATGTAGATTGAAACGTTTTGCAGTCAGTTATTTCGACTGATTTGCTGTATTTTAACAATAACTAAAGGGGAATAATTATGTCTACCGATATTTCGGCACTAAAAGAAATCGATGGTTTTATTGGTGGTTGCCTAGTTGATAGCGATAGCGGCCTTATGCTTGCGTCCGAGGGTGGCGGCAAAGGCTTTGATCTTGATATCGCTGCGGCGGCAAATACCGAGGTTGTCAAAGCCAAGTTACAGGCAATGAAAGCGCTGGGGCTTGGTGATGAGGGGATCGAGGATATTTTGATTACGCTGGGCAGTCAGGTGCATTTGATCCGGCCACTTGCGAAAACCCCCACTATTTTCCTTTATGCAGCGCTTATAAAAAAATCCAACCTTGGAATGGCGCGGATCAAGGTCAGGATGATAGAGCAGTCCCTTTCTTTTTAAGTTATTATTTGGTTAGCTATCCCGCCACCTACGCCAAACCCTTGGTATTTCACGGGCTTGGTATAGGTGGCGTTTGCGGGGCTGATGCCAAGCATGTTTTCAAAAAAATGAATACTTTGTAAGCTCAATTTATAGGCCACAGGAATAAAATATACAAATTCCAGTGTTTTGGTTCATTTTCCCCTCGCGCGCATGAATAACACCTGCTAGATAGGCGCCGGAATCGGGCAAATTAAAGCCCTATGCGGATGTGGTGGAATTGGTAGACACGCCAGATTTAGGTTCTGGTGCCGCAAGGCGTGGGGGTTCAAGTCCCTTCATCCGTACCAAATAACAGGCCGATGGCTGAAAAAGGAAAAAACATGCAGGTTACCGAAACTGTAAATGAAGGCCTGAAACGCGCCTATGAAATCACAATTGCCGCCGCCGACATGGAAGCGATTGTAAACGAGAAGCTGGAAACAGCCCGTGCCGATTTCCAGATGAAAGGTTTTCGCAAGGGCAAAGCCCCGATCGCCTTGATGAAAAAAATGTTCGGTAAATCTGTTCTTGGCGAAGCCATGCAGGAATCGGTTGATAACGCGATGAAGGCCCAGTTTGAAAAAACCGGCGACCGCCCCGCGCAGCAGCCCGATGTAAAAATGACCAATGACGAATGGGCCGAGGGCGACGATATTCAGGTTACCATGGCCTATGAATGCCTGCCTGATGTGCCCGAAGGTGATTTTGCCTCGATTGATCTGGAGCGTCTGGTTGTTGATATCGATGATGCTTCCGTTAACGAAGCCCTGGAAAATATCGCCAAAGGCGCCACCAATTTTGAAAAGCGCCGCAAGGGATCAAAAGCCAAAGACGGCGACCAGATCGTGATCGATTTTCTGGGCAAGGTTGATGGTGAAGCTTTTGAAGGCGGCCAAGCCGATGATTACCCGCTGGTGCTGGGATCAAACAGCTTTATCCCCGGCTTTGAAGAACAGCTGGTTGGCGCCAAGGAAGGCGATGAGCTGGAAGTCAAGGTAACGTTCCCCGCCGAATACCAAGCCGAAAACCTGAAAGGCAAAGACGCTGTTTTTACCTGTAATGTCAAAGCCGTAAACGAACCGGTTCCTGCCAAAATTGACGATGCCTTGGGCGAGCGTTACGGCGCGGAAAACCTTGAAGGACTGACCAATCAGGTTAAGGAACGTCTTGCAAATGAATACAAGGGCGCGGCGCGCACCGTTCTGAAACGTCGTTTGATGGACAAGCTGGACGATATGTTCAGCTTTGATCTGCCGCCATCCTTGGTCGAGGCCGAAGCAGGCCAGATCGCCCACCAGCTTTGGCACGAAGAAAACCCCGAAGTCGAGGGCCATGACCATGATCCGGTTGAGCCAACCGATGAGCACAAATCGCTGGCGACCCGTCGCGTGCGTCTGGGTCTGTTGTTAGCGGAACTTGGCAACAAAAATGAAATTACGGTTTCAGATGCCGAAATGCAGCAAATGATGATGCAGCAGGCGCGTCAGTACCCCGGGCAGGAACGCGAGTTCTTTGAATTCATTCAGAAAAACGAACAGGCGCAACAACAAATGCGCGCCCCGCTTTATGAAGACAAAGTGGTCGATTACATTCTGGAACTGGCCAATGTTACGGATAAATCGGTTTCCAAGGATGAGCTTCAAAAAGCCATCGAGGCGCTTGACGTAGAATAACTTTCTTCGCAAATTTTGAATTTGGGGGCGGTCGATGATCGCCCCCTTTTTACATTCCGGACAATCATGTAAGGTGTTTTGCATGCCAAACTTTCGGAGCCATGCATGAAAAGCTTTTCAAAAGCTGAACTGACCCTCGGGAATAGCGCCAATGGTCAGGAGATTATCGTCACAGGACAAGGCATTAAAACCCCACTGGTTTTCAAGGTTATCGCCGCCCTGAAACAATCCGATGTTAGCGAGGTTTTGCACGTAACGCTTGATGGTAAAAACCTTGTTCTAAAGCGTTATCTTGGCAGAAACCCCGATAATACGGTGCATAGCTTTATGGGGCAGGTGGCGCGGCTGGACCCGTCAATGGCAACAGGGCCATTGCGTATAAACCGCTGTGTTTATGCTTTTCCCGGCATTGGCGTGGTGGTTTTGGAGTTTATTCCGGGCGAAAATATTGGAAAAATACTGTCTGGGAATGATGCGGAGTTACGCTCCAGAATGCTTTTGAACTGCGGCTTGTGGCTTAAGAAATTTGGCGGTGATGCTTATACCCTGTCACGATTTTCACCACAATTCTGGCTGAAACGGCTGGACCGCCGCAAACCTGATCTAGCTCCAAAACCGGTTGATCGGGATTTGCTGGATGCATTGCGCCAAAACCTGAACCAGCGTGCCGGAAAAACCGCCGGGATAAGGGCCATCAAAGGCCCGACCCATGATGATTTTATTCCGGCTAATCTGTTGTTTCACAACAATATTCTTTACGGAATTGACATCCAAAGCGAAACGATACTACCTTTTGCAAAAGCCACGGCACAGCTTTTGGTTTTGTTGCAATTCAAGCGCCCCAATTCCGATACAGATTTAATATACGGGGTTTCCAGAAAAGACTGTCAGGATATCCTGAAATCCGGCGTTTTGCCCAGCAGCGAATATGACACGATTCTACCGTTTTTTCTGGGGGAACAGTTTTATTTCCGCCTTCAAAATGCCATAGAAAAAAAGATGCCCGACCCCCATATCCGCCAAGCCGTTACCCGGTTTTTGAACAGCTAAAGCTACTTGGATTTGATTTTTAACGTTTTTAAGGCATAGCCTACCGCCTGCGCGCCTTTTCACCCAAAGCCTTGATGGAATAGTAGGCAGAATCCAGTGCGACGTGTTTCAGGGTTACCCTTGTGAAATTGTTCCACAGCAAACATTCCTCGCTGGAAATTCAGGTTGCCATTTGCGTAACGCCTCTTGAAGGTCGGGCACGGGGGGATTAAACCTTAGGAAAGGAATTCGCCCTATATCTGCGGCGATGCGTAGCAAAGGCCAAAAAATGCTGAACTCTATGAATGAAACCGGTTTTGTAATCCCGAGTGTTGAAGAAACCACAGCACGCGGTTCTGTGCGTTACGATATTTTTTCACGGCTGCTAAAAGAACGGATTATTTTTGTATCCGGTCAGGTCGAAGACCAGATGGCCACCATCATTGTCGCGCAATTGCTGTTTCTTGAGGCCGAAAACCCCAAGAAAGACATCGCCATGTATATCAACTCGCCCGGCGGTGTGGTCAGCAGCGGTTTGGCGATTTATGACACGATGCAATATATCCAGCCTAAAATTGCCACTGTATGCATCGGGCAGGCTGCATCTATGGGCGCGTTGTTGCTGGCTGGCGGTGAAAAGGGCATGCGCAAAACCTTGCCCAACAGCCGCATCATGCTGCACCAGCCCTCGGGCGGGTTTCAGGGGCAGGCCAGCGATATTGCCCTGCATGCCAAAGAAATTCTTGAAATCAAAAAGCGCCTGAACCAGATTTACGTGGACCATACCGATAAAACCCTGAAACAGGTCGAAGAAGCATTGGACCGTGATAATTTCATGACCGCAGAACAGGCCAAAGAATGGGGCATTGTTGACGATATTGTGGCAAAGCGCAGCAAGGTTTCTGATGACAGCTAATTTCCCGATGCTTTCGGGTTGTTGAGGCTTGTATTCCAAGGCCCTGTCATGGTTTGATAGGGGAAATATTTTGATTCATTGGTCGATGGCCTCGGCGATATAAATAGGCAGGAGAGTTTGATGACAAAATCAGTTGGCTCGGACAGCAAAAACACCTTGTATTGTTCATTCTGCGGCAAATCACAGCACGAGGTGCGCAAATTAATCGCGGGACCGACCGTGTTTATTTGCGATGAATGTGTTGAACTATGCATGGATATTATCCGCGAGGAAACCAAATCAAGTCTGGTGAAATCCTCGGTCGGTGTGCCCACCCCCAAAGAAATCTGTAGCGTACTGGATGATTATGTAATCGGCCAGGAGGTCGCCAAACGGGTGCTTTCGGTGGCGGTGCATAACCATTACAAACGCCTGAACCATGCCAGTAAAAACCCTGAAATTGAACTGGCAAAATCAAACATCATGCTGATCGGCCCGACCGGTTGCGGCAAAACCTTGCTGGCGCAAACCCTTGCGCGCATTCTGGATGTGCCCTTTACCATGGCCGATGCCACCACCTTGACCGAAGCCGGTTATGTGGGGGAAGACGTTGAAAACATTATCCTAAAATTGCTGCAATCGGCCGAATACAATGTGGAGCGCGCCCAGCGTGGCATTGTTTACATTGACGAAGTTGATAAAATCAGCCGCAAATCCGACAATCCGTCGATCACCCGCGATGTATCAGGCGAAGGTGTGCAACAGGCTTTGCTGAAAATCATGGAAGGCACGGTTGCATCGGTGCCCCCGCAAGGCGGGCGTAAACACCCGCAGCAGGAATTTTTGCAGGTCGATACCACCAATATCCTGTTTGTTTGTGGCGGTGCTTTTGCAGGGCTTGAAAAAATCATCTCGGCGCGGGGCAAGGGCTCGGCTGTCGGGTTTGGCGCGGATGTGCAGGATGACGAATCGCGATCTGTTGGCGATATTTTTCAGGATCTGGAACCAGAAGACCTGCTCAAATTTGGTTTGATCCCCGAATTTGTCGGGCGTCTGCCGGTAATTGCCACCCTGACCGATCTGGATGCGGATGCGCTGATCACCATTTTGACCGAACCGAAAAACGCGCTGATCAAACAGTATCAACGCCTGTTCGAGATGGAAAACGTAAAACTGACCATGACCGATGATGCGCTTCAGGCTGTTGCGGCGCGGGCGATCAAACGCAAAACCGGCGCGCGGGGCTTGCGTTCGATATTGGAAGAAGTGCTGCTGGATACTATGTTTGAATTGCCCGGCATGGAAAACGTGGTCGAAGTGGTGGTGAATGAAGACGCCATTGGCAAAGACGGCGCGCCGCTGATGATCTATGCGGATCAAGAAAAAACCGCTTCGGCCTGATAGGAACCCGGTATGATGAAATTTATTTTGCTATTATTAACATGGTGGGATGGCCAGAGCCTCGGCACCCGTTTGTTCACATGGCGCAAAGGTAAACTGGTGGGCGAGGATAGTCTGGGTAATAAATATTATACCTATAAAGACAAGCGCTGGGTGATTTATAATGGCCCGATTGAGGGTTCCCGCGTGTCACCCGAATGGCATGGTTGGCTGCACCACACTTTTGACAATATGCCAAATGACAATCCCTTGCCGCGCAAGGATTGGGAAAAACCCCATCAGGAAAACCTGACAGGAACCGATGCTGCCTATCATCCAAAGGGCAGTATTTTGATGGCAAAACCTGCGAAACGCTCTGATTATGATGCGTGGCAGCCGGAATAACCCATGGCCAGCAATGCAGCAGAAACCCTGATTGGCGCGGTTGTTGTTGCAACAGCCGCCGGATTTTTGGTGTTTGCGGGGCAGGCGGGTGGTTTTGGCAAGGCGGATGACAGTTTTGAATATACCGCCAGGTTTTTCAGCGCCGAAGGTTTGGCTGTTGGTTCCGAAGTGCATCTGGCAGGGGTGAATGTCGGCACCGTAACCGCCCTGACACTGGATAAAACCAGCTATCAGGCGATCGCGTTTTTTGATGTTTTAGACGATATTAAAATCCCCGATGATACCGAAGCCAAAATCGCCTCCGAAGGGTTGTTGGGCGGCACATTTCTGGAGCTGACGCCGGGCGGATCAGATATAATGTTGAACCCTGGCGAAGAAATTATTTACACCCAGGGCGCGCTTAGCCTGCTGAACCTGTTAATGAAATTTGTGACCGAACCCGATGAATAGATTTATTTTTATAGCTTTGTTTCTGGCATCACCGCTGGCTGCGCAATCCGTATTCGAGGAGCCATTGCCAACCATCATGGAATCGCCTCTGGATGGCGTGTTGCAAATGCCCAGCTTTGAATTTGATGGTGAACGCAGCGCCAATTCCGATGTCGGCATCGGTGCAATTTTACGCGGGCTTGACCGCATCACCGGCGTGGTTGGCGATTTTGCCATGGAAACCGGCGAAACCCTGCAATTTGAACGGCTTGAGGTAACGCTGGAGGCCTGCCGTTATCCGCCAAATGATGTAAACAAAGATGCATTTGCCCTGCTGAAAATCCGCGACATCCGCGAAGAAGAAGACGCATTTCATGGCTGGATGTTCGCGTCCAGCCCCGCGCTTTCGGCGCTGGATCATCCACGTTATGATATCTGGGTCATAACCTGCCAGATCGAAGCCGTATCCGAGAACTGAAACCGGCCAAAATCGGCATCTTTTTGCAGGGCGATTTCAAGACGGGCGCGGTAAGCGGCTTTGGTAATTTCCACCCCGCCCATGCTTTCCAGATGCGGGGTTATAAATTGCGTATCCAGCAGAAAAAAACCACCAGCCTTCAGCCGCGCCACTAATGCCACCAGTGCAATTTTTGAAGCACTCGGCTGGCTGGAAAACATGCTTTCGCCAAAAAATGCACCCTCGATAGATACCCCGTACAAGCCCCCGACCAATTCACCATTTTCCAGCACCTCAACCGAATGGGCATAGCCCATTTCGTGCAATTCCAGATAAAGATCAAATATTTGCGGGTTGATCCATGTTTCTGCGCGGTCCGCACAGGCGCGCAGCACCGGTTCAAAATATTGATCCACAGAAATACTGTAACGGTTGGATTTCAACAGTTTTTTCAAACTGCCCGAAATATGCAGATGCTCCAGCGGAATAACCCCGCGTTTTTCGGGGTCAATCCATAATATTTCATCGGAATCAGCTGATTCAGCCATGGGGAACACCCCCGACGCATAAGCATAAAGCAGCATCGAGGGTGTGATTTCCGGCTGGTCTTTCACATCAGATTTCCGGGTTGGTATCCAGCCATTGTTCCAACCAGTGGATGGTATAATCGCCCGATTGCACAGCTTTTTCGCGCAGCAATGCATGGAAAAGCGGAATAGTTGTATCAACCCCGTCAATCACCAATTCGCCAAGCGCGCGTTCCACCCGCGCCAATGCTGCGGCGCGGTCAGGCGCATGCACAATCAGTTTTCCGATCAGGCTGTCATAATGGGGCGGAATTTTATAGCCGTCATAAATGGCGCTATCCATACGCACGCCCAAACCGCCGGGGGCATGGTATTGTTTTACCGTGCCAGGGGATGGCCGGAATTCCGGCACTTTTTCAGCGTTGATGCGGCATTCAATGGCATGGCCGTTGATTTTCAGGTCTTCCTGCTTAAACGACATCGGCATGCCCTCGGCGACACGGATTTGTTCGCGCACCAGATCAATGCCAAAAATCGCCTCGGTAACCGGATGTTCAACCTGCAAACGGGTGTTCATTTCAATGAAATAAAACTCATCGTTTTCATACAGAAATTCAATGGTGCCGGCGCCGGCATAATTGATGGATGCAATCGCATCCGCGCAGGTCTTGCCAATTTTCTGGCGGGTTGCTTCATCCAGCGCGGGCGAGGGGGCTTCCTCAAAAACCTTTTGATGGCGGCGTTGCAAGGAACAATCGCGTTCGCCCAAATGCACAGCGCCACCTTTACCATCGCCAAAAACCTGAATTTCGATATGGCGGGGCAGGGTCAGGTATTTTTCAAGATACACTTCTTCATTGCCAAAAACCGATTTCCCCTCGGCCCGTGCGGTAGAAAACGCCACTTCCAGATCATCGGCGGTTTGTGCCACTTTCATGCCGCGCCCGCCGCCACCTGCGGTGGCTTTGATGATCACGGGATAGCCCATTTCATCAGCGATTTCACGGGCTTGTTCAATGGTATCAACCCCGCCCTCGGAGCCTGGAACACAAGGCACGCCCAGCTTTCGCATGGTTTCCTTGGCGGTGATTTTATCGCCCATGGTGCGGATATGTTCGGCCGTCGGGCCAATAAAAGACAACCCGTGATCCTCAATCACTTGCACAAAACTGGCGTTTTCCGACAAAAACCCGTAACCGGGGTGGATGGCCTCGGCGCCGGTGATTTCACAGGCGGAAATAATGTTGGGAATGGAAAGATAGCTGTGGGTGCCGCTGGGCGGGCCGATGCAAACACTTTCATCGGCCATACGCACATGCATGGCATCCGAATCAGCGGTGGAATGCACCGCCACCGATTTAATGCCCATTTCACGGCACGCGCGAATAACCCGCAACGCGATTTCACCTCTGTTGGCGATTAGAATTTTTTTGAACATTTGATCCGCCTATTCGATAATCATAAGCGGGGTGCCAAATTCTGCGGCGCCGCCGTCTTCGACCAGAATACGTTTGACTGTGCCCGATGCCGGTGCCGGAATCTGGTTCATGGTTTTCATGGCTTCGATGATCAGAATTGTATCGCCTTCGGAAACTTTGTCACCAACCGAAACGAAGGCCGGTTTTCCGGGTTCGGCGGAAAGATAAATGGTGCCAACCATCGGCGAGGTTACCGCACCTGGCAGGGTGGCGGGATCATCGGAGGGGGCAGCAACAGGTGCTGCAACTGGTGCCGCAGCAATTGGCGCGGCGGCTGCCATAACAGGTGCAACAGGTGCGGCCTGCACAGATCGCCCGACCCGCACATCAATGGTATCGTTTTCGCCATATTCGCGGCGCACTTCGATTTCTGTCAGGTCATTTGCCCGCAGTAATTCGGAAAGTGCTTTGATGAATTCTACGTCTGAATCGAGTTTTTTCGTGCCCATGATATCCCTCAGGTGTTTGCCGGAAATGGTTTTGTTCCCCCCCCGTATACCTGCATCTGACACCCCTGAAAAGTGCCGTTTCACGGTTCAGGGGTGTTAAGATAGATTAATGGGAAAAAACTGCCTATTCCAGCGTGGCGCGCAGGTCATCCACCATGATCTGCATCTGCGCCAAGGGCACATAGCCGCGCATCATCTGCCCGCCCAGCACAAATGTCGGCGTGCCGGTGATTTGCATGTTTTGCGCCAGACGCATATTGGTCTGGATCATCTGGGTAACCAGCGGAGAATTTACAGTCTCCATCATCAATTCCGCATCCGCACCGGATTCGGTGGCCATGCGGGTTAAGGTGGCTTCGTTCAGCGGGCCGTTGAATGTCATGACCGCATCGTAAAAATTGTAATAGGCATCGTTTCCGTCATTGATCAACACAGAAATTGCCGCGCGCGATGCAAGGGTGCTTTCGGCGCCAAGGATTGGAAATTCCTTGATTACCAGACGGATATCGTCATTGGCTTCTAGCAATGCTTTGACATCGGGATGGGCGCGTTTGCAGAATGAACATTTGTAATCAATAAATTCCACCATCAGGATTTGCCCGTCGGGGTTGCCCTCAATAAAGGAATAGCCGTCGTAAAACAGGTCTTCGGCATATCGGCGCACCAGATCACCATCGGTTTGTGCGGCGGCTTGTTGCTGGCGTTGTTCCAGCACGGCAACCGCTTCCATGATGACCTCGGGGTTGGTCAGCAAATAGTCGCGGACAGCGGCGCCGAACGCCTCGGTTTGTGCTTCGGTCATATCATCGAATACGGGGGTGGTTTGTGCGGCTGCAAATCCCGTAAACAGGAATAATGACAGCGATAATAACAGAGATTTCATCAATTTGGCCTTTTGTTTTGACAAGGCACAAACCTTTGCGCCAATAAGTCTGCGCAGTAAGGAGTATTTTTATGCGGATTTCAAGTCGGGGTGATGTTGATCCCTTTATTGTGATGGATGTAATGGAAAACGCCCGTCAGGCCGAGGCCTCGGGCCGTGATATTGTCCATATGGAGGTGGGGCAGCCCGCCACCGGTGCGCCAAATGCCGCGATCAAAGCATTAAGCAGCCAAATGGGGAGGGCCCCGCTTGGTTATACGGTTTCTCTGGGCCTGCCGGCGCTGCGCCAGCGAATCGCGCAGCTTTATAAGGAATGGTATAATGTTGATCTGTCAGCCGAGCGGGTGGTAATTACTGCCGGGTCATCGGCCGGATTTTTACTGTCGTTTATCAGCCTGTTTGACACCGGTGATAATGTGGCGATCGGCGATCCGGGTTACCCCAGTTATCGCAATATTCTGAAATCACTGGGGCTTAATCCGGTGCGTATCGAAACCGGCGTTGACACGCGGTTTCAACCGGTTGCCAAGGATTTGGAACAGGGAAACCTGCAAGGCTTGCTGGTTGCCAGCCCCGCAAACCCCACCGGAACCATGCTGGGCCATGATGCCTTGAAAGAAATTATTGATGCCTGCGCCGCAAAGAATATCAGCTTTATCTCCGATGAAATCTATCACGGCATTGATTACGGAAAACGCGCGGTATCGGCCCTTGAAATCAGCGATGATGTTTATGTGATCAACTCGTTTTCCAAATATTTTTCCATGACCGGATGGCGGGTTGGCTGGATGGTGGTGCCACAATCACATGTGCGCCGCATTGAGCGCCTGTCGCAAAACCTGTTTATCTGTGCCCCCCATGCCAGCCAGATTGCCGCCCTGCACGCCATGGATTGCAGCGTTGAATTGCAGGGAAACCGTGCTGTTTATGCCCGAAACCGCGAAATTCTGATGAAAGGCCTGCCCAAAGCCGGTTTTGCCAATTTTGCCCCGCCCGATGGTGCGTTTTACATCTATGCGGATGTATCTGACATAACCGATAACAGCCGCGAACTGGCAGCGCAAATTCTGGCCGAGGCCGGGGTGGCGGTGACACCCGGCCTTGATTTTGACCCGATAAGGGGCCATCAAACCCTGCGGTTTTCCTATGCCGGATCAAGCGAGGATATGATCAAAGCTGTTGATAGATTGATTGAATGGCACCGGAAAACCCTGTGATTTACAGGGTTATTCTGCGGTATTTACCACCAGATCATCCAGAACAACCTGCCAGTAATGTTTGGATGAAATACGCATACGGGTGATATCCTGCATATGGGGTTGATAAGAAATCGGGCCATATGCGGAAAGGCCGATTTCCTCGGTCATGATCAGGGTTTCACCGCGATAAAATTCAAAAACCACAAGTTCGCCTTCGGCATCGGGCCATGCCACAGACAGGTTGACCGAAATAAAATCAAACGCCTGATCCGCTGAAATTTCCGCCGGATGGCCAGAGCTGGTATAGATATGATAATTGCCGCTGGTGGTGCCATTGGCATAGCCAATGCTGTTACCCCCCGCATGTGCGCTTTGGATGTTAAGGTTAACCCAGTTCAGCCCGCCATAACCGTTTGGCACCTTTCTTAACCCTGTCGGGGCCATGTTTTCAAAATCTATGGTTCGTTTGCCGGTTTCGAACGGGGTGATTTGATCAATTGTGCCGACATCAACGGGATAATTATTAACCGTAACGCTGCGCGACATGTCTCGGGATATCAAAGAATATTCACCCGGATCAACCGGCCATAAATATTCTTCACCCGGTTCCAAAACCGCCGTTGTGATCAGGGTATCGCCTTGCATCAAGGTCAGCGC
>Ga0256839_1004504_pt1 | contig 13539 bp, 16 predicted proteins | sample 354166metaG_FD_185968 | JGI IMG/M metagenome (GOLD analysis project Ga0256839, IMG submission 185968) | Hydrothermal vent microbial communities from Mid Atlantic Ridge, Atlantic Ocean - 354-166 | ecosystem: Environmental > Aquatic > Marine > Hydrothermal vents | place: Atlantic Ocean: Mid... | reverse complement strand
TCCGTTGATGCCCACGATAACCTTTTTCAGGTAATATACAGCCAATGCCGCCGAGGATGCCCTCCTTCCTTTCCATAGTCTGGAGGCAATTTTCGAACCATCTATGACCTGGCATAGTGTCGTCATCAAATATAGCAATAAATTCAGTGTCAGCAAGTAGTGCGGAAGCGAACCTACCATAGAACTTCCAATTGTGGTTGCAGTTAAATATTTTTATGCCGTCCATCTCGAAGGCACGATAGTCATACCTCTCATCTTTATTAACCCATACCATTATCTCTGCTGGGACAATAGACTGGCGTTTCATTGACTCTATCTGTTCAAGGAGTAGGTGCGGTCTTTTATAACAATTCAAAATCACTGTGATATCTTTTTCCATCTTTCTTAACCTCGTCTTTCCTTATTATACATAACTTTATCGCTTTTTTAAGCACCATAAGCATTATTGTCTACAAAGTCGCTCGCTAATGCCTTCTCAGGTTGCTCAGGATTGCCGTTAGGCAACCTTTAGAGCTTTATGTACCTACGCGATGCCAGAATAGTTTAGCTCGCTCTCGAGGCTCTCAGGGTAGCTAATAACCTTTATCAACTCTTCAAATTTGTCTAGTGCCAGTAAAACTCGTTGCTGAATTGTTTCTTGTAATTCTAACCCTGCCTCGCTATAGTGGGACTCACTAGCGAAGCCGAGTAGGCGCTTCTTTGTCACCATTTTGCACCCCACCATTTTTGCTTCGGCGGTTAGCCTACTAAAAGTCTCTAATACCTGCGGCATGAAAACCAAACTTCGAACCTTTCCTAACTGTAGTAAAAACTCTTCTTCTGGAAGAGCACCAATGTATTCAAACTCTTTATTATTGTCCTTACACCACTTCACTGATTCTCTCATACCTTTTATTGGATTATTTGTTTTCACTATAGCATAGTCAATTGTTTTCTTGGTCGGGACTCTTCTTAAGAAATCAAACTTCTCCGCAGACCACAAGCTCGTTCCTATGTTTGTGATATTGTCTAGGCGTAGGTTTTTTTCCATAATATCTTGACAAATTTTACTAAGAACCACTACTGCACCAGCGCCTTCGTAAAAATACTTATTAACAATTTTTTCTCTCGGTATCAAAAAGTCTTTATATTTGGATGGGTCCCTCTCTACAAGATACTTGTGATCGTGTTCAATCAACAAATATTTGCAATGCCTACTCAGGAACCTTTTTTTCTCTTCTGATAACCTTACAAAATTGGCTATCAAATAAAATTTATTTTTGTCAATAATACAATTGTGAGATGTAGCCCTCTCAACAACGTACCCTCTCTTTTGTAAATACTCAATTAACACTAAGTTATTAGATTCTGCACCACCAAGTACATTTTCTTTAAACAAATCTGCCACAAAGATAATCTTATTCTTCATCAATTTCATTAACCTCGCTTTCCCACTCTTCATCCTGGACAGTGGCGACAAAGACATCATCTGCGAATTGTTTATAAATCTTTGCAGGCGTAAATTCTTCAAGGATATGTTCTTTGAGTCTCTTCGCAGTAGAAACGGCGGAACCATAATTCTTATAAACACTGCGTAGGCTGTTCTTGACACTGAAAGGTTTTACATAACACCATTTAGAATCAGCAACTATAACCCCTTCCCACACAACCTCTTTCTGTACTGGTTTTAGTTCATAGTCTATTTTAGTGAAGTGTGGTTTATTCTTGCTTTTACCAGTCTTCTTATCTTTCTTCGGAGCATATAAAAAGTCAATTTGACCAGACCAGTTTGGCGATATTATTGGCAAACCGCTATAAGCTGCTTCGAAAAGTGGGAGCCCGAAGCCTTCCCCATGAGATGTTGAGATAAAAGCCTTAATTTTTGGATTATTATAGAGCCCAAGTACTTCTTCTTCGCTCATGTTCCCGTGTAGCAAATACACCTTACATTTAAGGTCTTTAAAATTATCTAAAATTCTCCGCAATCTACCCTCACATACCCTCCTATCTTCTAAATTATTCTTTACAATAGATGTCTTGAGTACTAAACCTACATTTTCTGTGTCGCCAAATTCTTCTAGGAATCCAAAAATAGTTGCTTCGAGGTTCTTTCTAACTCCCCACTGGGCGACCGTCAAGAAGTTAAAGTCGGTCTCGAGCCCTAAAGAGACCTGTAAAGGCTTAGTATCTTTTGTACAGTAATTTACAACATGCACTGGTACTTGATTTTTAACTTCGACTTTTACACCAGTTGCCTCCACAGTTCCGGTATATGTGGTGTTGTCAAAGCCATATTTAGCGTGATCTGAAACCACTATAAGTCTGTCCATTAGGCTGGTTTTCTCTATCCACTGAGGTGCGATTTTCGTAGTCTCTATACCTGCTGTATATCCCACATTCAATGGTGCCAATTTCTCAAATTCATTTGGGATTGTGACCTGGAGTGATATATCAAATACACCGCCGTGGTTTTTGAATAGCTGGGTTTTGCCCAACAATTGCTCGATCAGCTCCCTTTCCTTGTGCTCTGTGTCGATCCAGCCAGTGCGCCCCCAGCTAATGTTCTCGAGAAAGATCTCAAATCGCTCTGGGAATGCTGCCAGCGCATTCAGTGCGAATCGACATTGTTCGCCGTATCCAGATTGTGATAGAACCGGTCCTCTAATTAATACCTTCTTCAACATTTTATACCTTCCATGTTTTTAGTGTTACTATTTTTCTTATTGCTGAATATTTCATGTTGTATGAGCTTGCGATGGAACTGCAAGATTCTCCGCTATCGTATCTTCTTCTCACGTCTCCTACCTGTTCCCAATCTAGCTTTGCCTTTGGGTTGCCTGCTACTAGATCCCTTTTGATAGGTTCATGCGAGTAGTCAGCCTGCTTCCATGTGCGATGTTCAATGACAGATTGAATAGTTCCGCACGCCACATTATAGTTCTCTGCTAGAGTCGCATACGTGTCTTCATTGTCTTTTTTTTGATATCTTTCTCTCATCTCCCTCACTTGATCCCAAGTAAGTTTTGCCTTGCCGCATAGTTCACCGGATACCTTTCGACGCAAATTTTCCTTTTCATCTTCTGTAAAAATTTTGCCATAGTTAATGTTTTTCTCTCCTGTATGCGTAGCCGAGATTATTTCTTTAACGTGCTGTTGGGTTTGTTTCCCAGAGTTATGGTGCTCACTGCCTGTCTTTTTCTTATCTGGGTTATCACTCCAATATTTTTTCTGTATCCTACTCATCCTTTCTCGCGCTGTTGGGCTGTGTTTGTACCCTATTGTACTTCCGGCTATCTTGCAGATATTTAAAGAAACCTTATTCTCAAAGACCCAATCGAGGTATCGCTGCTCTCTCGAAAGAAGTTCCCCCCGGAGACTCACATTTTCTATAATCGAGAATTTAAAGGCTGAGCTACCGTATTTGCCCCACGAACGTTGTAGTAAAATCGAATGATGAGAACCTGCCTTCAACATCGCCAAGTGTTGTTTCCACCTCGTGTTAAAATATTTTGTAGAGCCTATATAAACTTTCCCATTAATGGTGTTGAGAATTTGATATACCCCACCTTTACCCTTTAGTTCATCTTCTTGCAGTGCCATCTTTTGTATCCTTTTCTGGTTTCCCAGGAGCCTAGCTCTTCTCTTGTTGTTTCAAATATTTGTTCCCATTTTTTCATTAAAATTTCTGGATTATAATTTTTATGTAAATGCTCCCTCCCTCTCGCCCCTAGTTCTTCTCTTTTATTTTTTTCTAATTTGTAAATATTTTCTAGTGCTGTTATGAATGCTTCCTTTGAAATTCTATCTTCGAAAATATACGGAACTTCCTGACTGCCGATCACGGCTTTAGATGACGGCTCAATACCAATACCAAACCAATCAACACCATCTGTCACTTGCTCCTGCAAGCCACCAGTCATCGTTACTACGATCGGTGTTTCACAAGATAGCGATTCTAATGTTGACAGTCCAAACCCTTCTGCATCAGAGATACACAATGTACAATCAGCCGCATTATACATCATAGCTAGGTCTTTGGGTGGCAACTTATTTGTTGAAAACATGATCTCTCCTTTAGTGAGACCAAGATCGTTTATCATGGCGTCTAAATCTGGTCCATGAGGATCTTTTGGGTCGGTATGCAACAAAAGGCGAACCTTATCGTGTCCAACTCTATCCAAAAATTCCTTAAACCACCATACCAGTGAGCCAGTTTGTTTGCGGCGTGCATTACGTGAGTTCCAAAAGAACAGAAATCGTTCATCTTTATCGCTTGCAAAGACCTTTTTTTTGAAAGATTCCACCTCATTACTTGGTAATTTCTTGAAAACATCCATGTCTACAGAGTGTGGCAGATAAACACTCCTGACGTCAGGGGAGACATTATTGACAATATCGTACGTCACTTTTGAAATTGACACAACGACATCGTTACTTTCGTATTTTGTCTTATTGAAGATAGGATATGGGTAGTTATCCCACACGTGATGATAGATCATTGGTACGTTTGCCCGTATTTCATCTTCCATCGCCCACAACCAGTCATAGAATCTAGGGTCTGTCATAAACCACAATGCATCGGGTTTGTGCTTTTGGATTATCGCCCTTAAAATCTCCTGATTACCATAGCCATCCACTGGATAGATAGACCAGTCATCACCCCATTCATTAGTCTTCTGTGGTCTATAGTCAGTATGTTTGACAGCTCCCGCTAGGGAAATAATTTCATATTTGCCGGTCTTTAAAAGATGCTCGATCATGTATCTCGTCTGTGTACCAACGCCACTTGTGCTTAATGGGTGATCAGAGATCGTCAATATCTTCATTTTTTTTAATTTCATAATAGTAGTTCTCCCTTAGAATAACTTTTTTATTATACCCTATCTAATGCCTCTTTTTAACATAAAAGAAACAAAAAAAAGCGTAGCCTGAGCTACGCTTCTGAGTGTTATTTATCTTTACGCCCTACAGTCGTCTGTCCTATAAAGTGGGCAAAAAGTACATGAGGTTCTATTCTTTATAAACAACCCCTTCTCTATATTCAAGACACAATTTCTTAGTTTAGTCAAGGCGTTCTTGGTTTTTTGTTTGCCACTCGTCACCCTAAAGAATTCTACCCTATTATTCTTTGCGGTTCTCTTCAAGAAGCCGAAGTATGTTTCTATCATACTCTCATCAATATTGTACTTTTTTGCGAAAAATTCCTTATAGAAAATTAGCTGATATGTATATAGCGGGTCTGTCTTCTTTCTAGCGTCCCACCCCCATGTTGTGCTTTTCCAGTCTATAATTATGTACTTCCCATCTTTGGTCTTGATTATAAGGTCAATAAATCCTTTAAATTTTTTAATATTCTTCCCATAATCCATATCTTCATACAACTCTTCTTCTGAGGCTATTAACTCAAAGTCACCATATTTCTCCCTTAATGCCGGAAGCGGCAATACCACTAGACTTTCGCCCTGTTTAATAAATGTCTTTATTTCGCTTGTTGGAGGCTGGGTGCCTTCGTCCAGTTCACTAACGAGTTTACGAAAAAGAAGACGATAATGTTCCTGAAGTTCTTCATCAGAAGGCTCCACTTCCTTCCTGATAGTTTCCTCGAGCACCTCGTGCAGAGCAGTCCCGTTCGCCGTGTGAATATTACCAGTGAATTGAGATACCTTCTCTATTCTTGTTTTTTTAAAAAAGTGCCCACAAGTTTCAAAGTCCTTGTAAGCCGAGAACGATAGATAAGCCACATCAGTCATCTTTTGACTCTTTTACTTTCTCATTTTGTCTTACTTTTCTTTTCATTAGGGATTTCTTCTTCTTGAGTTTAAAAATCCACTCACCAACTAGGTTATCTTCGTCATAGTTTCTTGCAGTGCATGTTTTTACGCTTTTGCCGATTTCCAGATTAGGATACTCGGAAGCAATTAATTCAATTGCATCGTTCGTATAAAACCTTCTTCTTTTTTCCAATCCCGTTCTCAATTCGAAAACAATAGTTACTCTCACCACTTCCGATTCTATTTTTACCTTTTTGACTTTCAAATTCATTCTTTACCTCTCTTAATCGTTCATGTTTAGGATCGTCTTGTACACGCTGGGAGAGACTTTCTTAACGTGCTGTGCATTCTTTTTAGCATATATTTCTTCAAAACTGTTAGCAAAATACTCCCTTAATGAAGTGGCTCCATATGGCGATACAAAAAGTCCCTTCGTTAAGCCCAAAAGAGCTGGGTATCCCACCTCAATATATAGAAATTCATCAAATTCTTTACTGTAATCAGTGTTCTTGAAAAACTTTTCCTCTCTATCATAGCCTTCCGCTGTGAGAATATTGAATAACTGGTGCCTCTTGATGATAAACTCGTTTTCAATTTCTCCATTACCGTAGATCCTCTCACCATAAGTGTCTTCGGCGCAATGTGCCATTTCATGAATCAAATCATCTACTAAATCTTCTTCATCTTCTTGTACAGACGAAATATAAATTGCTCCGTCTTCATATAAGGCATTCAGGTCTCTTTCGATCAAAAAATCAAAATTACCTATATAAATTATATCCAAATCCTCAACAAAGTGCCACGGCAATTCGTCTTCCAATCTCTTCAGGACCGCAGGCAAATCGATATTTTCTGGTAACTGATCGTTCAAGAAGACAGGTGTCTTTCTGAAAACAGTATAATTTTCTTTGTTTCTTCCTTCTTTAAAGCTCATTTTCGTCTCGTTTTGGAACTATATTAGCAATATCATCAGTCGCTTGGGCATATCCTCTGAGGAAATTCTCTGATGCCAGCGCCATAACTACGTCGGGAAATTCAGCGGTCAAAACCTCTAAAACCATCTCAACTGTTATTTCCGGGCTTTCTAATTTTAATTTAGTGCCTACGTACTCCAAGAATAGTTCTTGGAAATTCTCACTCTGGTTGTTGCTCATAGTATTTCAGCTGCCAAGCTTGCAACAGCTGAACGCTCGCCTTTTTGGAGAGTTATATGACCGGCTAATTTGGTATTCTTTAATTTCTCAACTGCATACGTCAATCCATTGCTGGTGTCATTAACATCACTGCGATCTATCTGCTCAACGTCTCCAGTAAAAATAATTTTTGTGTTTTCACCCACCCTCGTGATGATAGTCTTAATCTCATGAGCAGATAAATTCTGTGCTTCGTCAATGATCATTATCGCATTTTCGATAGAGCGTCCACGGATATAAGTTAATGCCTCGATCTCAATAGTTCCTCTTTCCAGAAATTCAGCAAAGTTCTCTTTACCCCCGAGAAGGTTTTCTAAGTTATCCTGAATTGGGGCTAGCCATGGCAGCATCTTCTCATATAGGGTGCCAGGAAGAAAGCCGATATCTTTTCCCATCGGTTGTACTGGTCGTGACACAATAAGTTTTTTGAAAGCATTCTTATCACTGGGTAGGGCGTCTAGTACTTGGTGCAGTCCGGCTGCAATGGCTAGCAATGTCTTTCCACTGCCGGCGCGCCCAACCAACGTAACGATCGGCACATCGTCATCCATCAACAGGTCCATTGCGAATGTCTGCTCTCTGTTTCTCGGTGTGACACCAAAAGTCTTATCTTTCTTATTGTCGTATACCGGACTCAGTGGCTCGTCACTAGCAATATATCTAGCCAAGGCAGTCTTGCCTTTATTGCTGCTCGAAATAAGCATCACGAACGTATTGGGTGCCAAGCTAGATGACTGTTCGGCATTAAGTATGACCTCTCCCTTGAAAAATAAGTCGATAAATTCATCATCTACCACCAAATTCTCGAAACCTGTAAAAAGTTGAGTGCTGTCCTTGATTATCGACTCTGCATCATATGCCTCTGCCAATAGCCCGACTGATGCGCCTGCTACTCGCATATGAATATCTCGCGATACTAAAATCACTTTTTTAGTCGGGTTGAGTTTTTGAGTCTGAAGGGCACAAGCAATAATCTGGTTATCTGGCACTCGCATATCTGCCAGATTCATCTTATGATGATCAAAATCAAGCCCCAGTGAAACCACACTCAAGTTACCAAAACCTTTTTTCAGACGGACCCCAGTAGTAAGATCCCCTCTTTCACGCAATTCGTCCAAAAACCTAATAGTCTGACGTGCTTGTTGACCGACGCCGTCAGATCTCGTTTTGTGTTTATCCAGCTCCTCTAGGACCTTAAACGGCACCACGATGTCATTTTTGCCGAATGCATACACCGCATTAAAGCTTGATAGGTATGTGCTCGTATCCAAAACATATATTTTTTTCATTTATGACCCTTCTACTTGCTATTTAGTATATGAAACTAACGCAAAAATTAAACTTACTATTTACCATACCATTGTTTTTTTTGTTTTTAAACTGTTCCGTTAAACAAAATTCAAAAACCTGTGTACACGGTACTACAAGTATTATACCACCTGTCGCATCTTTTGTCAAGATACTAATACATAACGAAGCAGGGAAGATAAAAAGTACCGGCTCTGGCATCATCGTCAAACAGACAAAAAAATATACAATCGTCTTAACAGCGAAACACCTATGCGTAAAAGATATGTCAATCGGTGCAGAATTTACTAACGTTAGTGTGCTAGACTATCACGAAATTAAGTACAGCTCAATTGTAGTGAAGGTCGATGAGAAGAATGATTTGTGCCTAATAGCAACAATAGCAACTAAAATTAATGCGCGCGCTGTGGCAATAGCCAAAACGAAGCCAGGTATCGGCTCTAGGGTGTATAATTTAGCTGCTCCGTTAGGGATATTCAACGAGGAAATGGTACTCATTTTCGAGGGATTTTATTCTGGCGATCGCACTAAAGAGGTAACACATTCTGTTTATACGTTTCCAGGAGCTGGAGGAAGTTCTGGCTCAGCCGTCTTTAACGAAGACTTTGAAGTACTCGGGATCGTTTCATTGGGAGTTGTCAGATTTAATAATTTAATGATCGCAGTTGATTATAACTCCGTCTACAATTTTACATCTAATTTTAGTGACATCGAAATCCTGGCAAGAGAGCAAATAAGATTAAAGAATCTAGCCTCAATAGATGAAATGCTGAGATTTTTAGATTCAAAATAAAACCAATGACACATATATAAAAATCGAGCCCGCAAAGGCTCGATTCTCTTTTTGGTACCTACAGAAAGACTCGAACTTTCACTTTAACGATTCTAAGTCGTTTTCCTCTACCAATTGGGATATATAGGCACAAATAGTTTTTTGACATTTCGGTCTTGGTGCCGCAGGTGGGATTCGAACCCACTGTGTTTCTTTGTTCCAGTTTTACAGACTGGTGTCACTCCGCCATCGTGACCGCTCCGACATATTGACACTGTAGCATAGTTTCTTCTGGGTGTCAAGTGTTGATGGTAAAAAAATAATAAGCGCTCTTTTCAAAGCTAGTGTAATGTTGGGAAACTATCACCCTTCTCACTGATAATTTTTTCCAACTCATTTTCAAAGTAATCACATTCTTCTTCGCACTCATCTATTTTCGAATATGCTTCTATAATTGACTCGACTAGAATAGGTATTATATCAACGAGAGCAGGAACTTTTTTAGGGTCCCTAAGCTTTGAAGTCTCGGATAATTTCCTTAAGGTTTCAACACTTAATCTATTATGCCGCATTCAGAAACTCAAGAAACCATTTGCTTGCTATTCCAGAAATGCTCCTAGCTACGTCTTTTCCACCCAGCCCCGAGGTACTCAGCATATCCAGTTCCTCATTAACGGCATCGTTTACAACCCATTTAACAAAGTGACCAGTTGAACTATTCTCCATCGCCAAGTTATTATCGTTTAAGTATTCGATCCCCTGACGCATCCTGGAAACAGTCGTCACCTTTCCTGCGAAATCATTAATTGAGGCAGCCTTTTCAGGATCAGGATGCGCCAGTTTCTTGACTTTAGTCGCATTATGTTTTTCTCCCTTAACCTTAAACCAAAAGTCAGAACTTTTGAATCCTTCTGTAGTACAATGCCAGACTACACCCTCGCCAACGCCTTCCCTTACTCCGAAAGCTAGCGAAAATGGGCATTCTCTTTCAACTTCTCTTGTGATACCTTCTAATTTAATGCTGGAAGCTTCCAGCTTATCAAAATTGAAATCGATATCTAAGCGAAAAGATGGTACGGCAGTACTGTAAACTGTGTACAATCCATCTTTTTCGAATTCATCGAGTGACAATTCTTCGATGTTGTGCCATTCTCCTCTTTCAGCGAGCCCCTCACCAGAGGTGGTCTTAATAGAGAATAAAACAAACCGCCTCGATAATGCGGATATACCGACTCCTCGTTGGATTCCTTCTCCGCACCATTCACCATATACAATTATATTCTTATCATCACCTAATTTAAGTTCTCGTTTAAGAGATGATAAAAAATTATCCCAAACCGGTCTTCCTACTGCATTAACAAATGCAGCAAACCCAGCATTATCTGACGTAATTGATAATACTCGATTTCGCGATTGCGGAAAAATCTCTCCTGATGGCAGAAAAACTAAACTAGCGTTCGTTCCGTGCAACTTCACGGTCCCGACATATGATAAAGACGGAAGTTCTCTATTTGTATCATAAATGACGCTTCCATCATCATTGAGCCCAGCAAAGAATGTTTTTTCACGCACAGCTTTGATAGCTTGATGGAATTGACCAATTTTAGGGTATTTTCTAACTTTCATTTCAGTGCCCTTTTGTTTAATTGTTACTCTTCAGTAAAATCATAACACCTGATAGCTATTTCTTCGAATCCGTCCGGTAATGTCCCAAATTCTCTTTCGCTCAATAGTTTATTGGACATTAGACTGCTCATCTTATCAGTGTTCAGAGAACTGGTGTGCCACTTTCGGATACGTCGACAATATTCGTAAGATAAAATGTCAACATTGACCTCTTTTATGTATTCTTCTTTGTTGAACGCAACATCGAATTCCTCAAGTAGTTTTATTGTTCTCTTCTCGTTGTCCAGCTCTAGCCACTGCATTTTGCGAATAAATGTAAGCAACAGTTCCTGTGGTAACTCTCTAGTGCCATCTAACCAAGTGTCAAACACACTATAAGCAGCTATAACAACTGCGTCATCAAAGAGACCTTCTAGCCATTGTTGAAAGTGGCAATACTCATGCACGAATACCATAAACCAGCCATCTTCCGAGCAAGCAACTTCAATCTTTTTTTCCTCCTCACAAAATGAACCAGATATAGTTCCGCCCGAAGAAGAGGCAATCTCACTATCAGAATAAAGATTTATCTCGATACCATGCTCTATTAAGGTGCAAATCATAAAGCTCAGTAATTTATTTTGATTCATTTTATAATCCAAAAAAAATAGTTTTTTGACATTTCGGTCTTGGTGCCGCAGGTGGGATTCGAACCCACTGTGTTTCTTTGTTCCAGTTTTACAGACTGGTGTCACTCCGCCATCGTGACCGCTCCGACATATTGACACTGTAGCATAGTTTCTTCTGGGTGTCAAGTGTTGATGGTAAAAAAAATTGGTTTATTTTGGATCTTATATGAATCATCTAATATGGTGGCGTTGATAAACGTAGTCTCTTTCTCAATATAAACGCCAGGTGATGAGTGTATATGACCAAAAATATGGACGCTAGGCTTTATCCTCCCAAACACCTCTTTCCGCAACTCGGCACACCCTGCTGATGTAATGCGGGAATCATCTATAACATTGTCTAAAATTCCTTTTGGGGGTCCATGAGTGATCAGCACATCGGTATCACTCGGGATCATCTTCCATTTTTCCAAAATAGGCAAGCCCCTGTTCAAATTAAACGCCCAATCATAAAATGTTGGCTGCCAAGGGGAACCATAAAACTTTAAACCGCCCACGACCACTGAACTATCTTCCAGATAGATTGCGTTTGTTATAATGCTGCGCGCTAAAAAGGGGTTTGTCTGGAACAGCCAGTCGTGATTACCGGCAATGACAATCTTATGTTTGTGTGGGAGCCGTCCTAGCTGTGAATTAAAATGTGATATTTCCTGAATGGTTCCTCTGCCGGTAAGGTCGCCAGCGTGAATTAGGATATCCGCGTCAGGAATCATGCCAGTGTCTATGATCTCCTTTAACCTATTGTGAGTATCGCTAATGACTGCTATTTTCATTTTGTTTCTCCTTTTTATATTCTTTCCTTATTGAGCAGTAGGAACTGCGATTGATGATCTCGATCCCCTTTACGTCTGAACAATACAAGTTCATATAAATCACTTCTTCTATACGCGCATTTATTATCACTTTAGCACAGACAGTACAAGGTGCATGAGTTAAATAAATCTTTCTGGGTCTTTGATCTACATAATTCATTTTCGTAACACAATTCACCTCTGCGTGCACGAACATACTACAGCCAGTTTCCATACTCTCCCTCATGTTGCTGCCGCCCCTTTCGTCGCCATTATATCCTACACTCAAAACCGATTCGTTATCGGCTGTAACCAACACTGCGCCTACTTTCATTTTTGGATCATTAGAGCGCCCAGAGATTCCTATTGCCAAGCGCATCCAAATATCATCCCATTTTTCTTTCATATTATTATCCTTTTAAAAGTAGTTAATTAGCAATATTTATAAGCTGCGGAAACATACGTTGCAACCGACTTAGAAGCCAATTCGGTATATTCGAACGTGCTCAAAGGCAACTGGAGAGCGTGAGCAATATCAATGCCCTTTCTCCATGCATCAAGCTCCTCATGAATCAATGTTATCGCGTAACGACGCGAAGATGTACGCTGGGCTGCCATCTTCTTATCAGCCAAACCGGGGTAGTTAAGCACATATGGCATTATCTCACCGTTAGATAATGTATTTTTTAGATTTAATACCATATGTCCGATCTCGTGTAGGAGGACATAATAGATACGCTGGCGTCCATAAGCTGAGTTAATAAAGATCGTCCTAAGACTGTGGTCGATCCTTGTATGACAATTATGGACTAATTCAATTTTATACCCACAAGCAGCCGTATAGCAATATAATTTCTCAGTGCTCAAGTTTATTTCTTGTTCTGATAATTTTCCCGTCCAGTTAATGGTAGGGCACGGATCTTCGCCGATTTCGAATATCATATTTTCAATCATGTGGGACTTCTTTCTTGTGGAACCACTTTAACATTTTTTTTTTGATTGTCAATTGTTATCTTAATATAAAAAATGCTCGTCTTTCCGAGCTGTCATCCTATCTTATTTTCACCACGAAAAGCAACGGAACGCTTAGTTGGTACACCCACCAGGACTCGAACCTGGAATAAAAGCTTAGAAGGCTCCTGTGATATCCATTTCACTATAGATGCTCAATGCCACCCTTTTTTTCAATAGGCTGGATGATAATTATTTCTGTCCTCTCAATCAGCCTAAAGTTGTCATAAATAAAATCATTACAGAAAATCATCATCTCCTCAATAGAGTCTTCTGCTCTCTGCACTGTAGGGAATGATTTATTATTTTTTTTATTTTTTATAAAAGACCAATTACCATTTTTATAATGCTGTATTATATATTCTCTTTTCGACTCTGTAGTCAACAACTTTTTCATTTTCCCTTCTATTAGCTTGGTAG
>Ga0256839_1004503_pt1 | contig 13542 bp, 15 predicted proteins | sample 354166metaG_FD_185968 | JGI IMG/M metagenome (GOLD analysis project Ga0256839, IMG submission 185968) | Hydrothermal vent microbial communities from Mid Atlantic Ridge, Atlantic Ocean - 354-166 | ecosystem: Environmental > Aquatic > Marine > Hydrothermal vents | place: Atlantic Ocean: Mid... | reverse complement strand
CGGTGGCAGACCCCAGCCAGGCCGAGCTGGTGGTGGCATTCTCCGTCCAGGAGGAGCTGGGCCTCAGGGGGGCAAGGCAGCTCGCCCACGCCCTGGGCCCCTTTGACCTGGTGGTGCCGGTGGACATATTCCCTGCCAGCGACTCCCCCTTCGGGGAGAGTGAGGCCCTGGGGCAGGCCAGGCTGGGGGAGGGGTTCTGTGTCCGTGCCATGGACTCCACCACGGTGGCAGAGAGGCCGCTGGTTGACGGGGTTATCTCCCTTGCCACCCGCACCTCAACCCCGGTTCAGGAGCACGCCATTGCCACTCGCGGGGGCAATGATGGCTCGGTGTGGGAGCCTACTGGTGCCAGGGTGCTGCCACTTTCTATACCAGTCCGCTACACCCATGCCACCGAAGTTATTGACCTCAGGGACCTAAGCGCCCTGGTGAGGATTCTGCTTGCCATCGCCACCGGATGAGCGACAAGGGGAGAGAGCGCCGGGACTGGCCAGGCTGGCTGGGGGGAAGGTTTGCGGCTGTCTTTGCCTCCAGGGCTGGTGAGGTCCGGGTGGAGTGGACATTTCTCCCCGAGCGGGAGCTCTTCCTCTACCACGAAGAGCCTCCGGCGGTGGAGAGCCAGCTCTGGATCGGCCGAGCGGCTGGACTGCTGGTGGTGGAGGAATGGGGAGAGGAATGGGCGGTGCTCAGCCTCGTCCGCGGCCGCGAGGGAGCCAGACTGCTTGCCCTCTGCCGGGAGAAGGGACTGGAACTTATACCCCTTGCCTCCCTTCCCCACCAGCTCCTTGTCCTTCCCCTGGCGGGAAGGCTCAGTCTTGAGCGGTTGACGGACGATTGACCCGGGGGGAACACAACCGCCCCCGCGGGGGTATGATTAGAGAGCCCTAGACAAGGGGGCAAGCTATGGTGGATCCCAGAGACTTCAACTCAGAGCTTCCCCGCTGCAGCTTCTGTGGCGAGGTGCAGAAACCCGACCTTCGGATGATCAAGGGTCCGGGGGTCTACATCTGCGAGGAGTGCGTGCGCACCTGCGAGAACCTGCTGGAGTCTTCCACCTCGCGGGGGCGGGCCCGGGTGGTCACCCAGCAGCAGGTTCCCCTTCCCCGCCAGATCGTTGAGCACCTGGACAAGTACGTCATCCGCCAGGACTACGCCAAGAAGGTGGTGGCGGTGGCGGTCTACAACCACTACAAGCGGATCAACTCCGTCATTGACCAGGAGAGCGAGGGGCTGGAGATAGAGAAGGCCAACATCCTCATGATTGGCAACACCGGCACCGGCAAGACCCTGATCGCCCGCACCATCGCCAAGATCCTGGACGTTCCCTTCGCCATCGCCGACGCCACCAGTCTGACCGAGGCGGGCTATGTGGGGGAGGATGTGGAAAACATCCTCCTTCGCCTCTACCAGGTGGCCAGCGAGCAGGGGGATCTCTCTCCCGCCGAGGCCATCGCCGAGACCGAGCGGGGCATCGTCTTCATTGACGAGATAGACAAGATCAGCCGCAAGAGCGAGAACCCCTCCATCACCCGCGACGTGAGCGGGGAGGGGGTCCAGCAGGCCCTGCTTAAGCTCCTGGAGGGGACGGTGGCCAACGTGCCCCCCCACGGCGGCCGCAAGCACCCACAGGACGACTTCATCCAGATTGACACCACCAACATCCTCTTCATCTGCGGCGGGGCCTTCAACGGCCTGGAGCAGATCGTGGCCAAGCGGCTGGGCGAGCAGGTGATTGGCTTCCGCACCGCCCACCGCGAGGTAGGCCGCCAGGTTCCTCGCGAGGAACTCCTAAGACACGTTGAGCCGGAGGACCTGATTAAGTTCGGTCTCATCCCCGAGCTGGTGGGCCGCCTGCCGGTGGTGGCTCCGCTGGAGGACCTGGGAGAGAAGGACCTGGTGCGCATCCTCAAGGAACCCCGCAACTCCCTCCTCAAGCAGTACCAGTACCTCTTCCAGAAGGAGGGGGTGAAGCTTGAGTTCACCGAGGCCGCCCTCCGCGAGGTGGCCCGCCAGGCGGTGCGGCGCGGGACCGGCGCCCGTGGCCTGCGTTCCATCATGGAAAAGGTCCTGCTAGACCTGATGTATGAGCTGCCGGGCAAGAAGGTGAACAAGATCGTCATAGACGAGCACCACGTCCGCCAGGCGATGAGCGGCAGATTGATTGAGTTTCCCCTCCCCCGGGAGGAAGAGCAGCCCGACCTGGCCTCGGGGGGCGAGTAGTTCCGTGAGCGGGGCACCGGCCCATAGGCGGGGTAGAATGGCTTGCCCATGGCCAAGCTGGAAACCCCCATAAAGATCGTCCCCAAGGGGTGGGGCAGGGAGGAGTGGATTGAGAACACCGACCTCTACTGCGGCAAGAAGCTGATCCTTAGGGCGGGCAGGCGCTCAAGCCTCCACTACCACAAGCTGAAGACCGAGACCTTCTTCGTCCAGTCGGGCCGCCTCGCCCTAGAGATCAACTACCCCGACGGGGTGCGCGAGATCCGCCTCATGGGCCCGGGGGACAAGTGCCTGCTGGAGCCCGGCACCCCCCACCGCTTCACCGGCATTGAGGATGCGGAGATCTTTGAGTTCTCTACCCGCCACTACGACGAGGACTCCTACCGCCTGGAGCCGGGTGACTCCCAGGCCCAGGGCGACGACTACTAGCGAGATGAAGAGGCAAGGCTTGCTACTTGGGGCAGTTCTCCTCCCCCTGGGCCTCATGGCCCTGTCCTGCGGCGGGGGAGGGGACAAGCCCATCGCCCGCCCCCCCGACCGGCTCACCGCCGAGACGGTGGTCTTCCCCGACCGGGCCACCGCAACCCTCGCCCCCAACGTGGGCGGGGAGGTGAGCGCCGGTGGTGTGGTGGTGAGCTTTCCCGCCGTGGCCATTGCCGGGCAGACCGCGGTAGAGCTGACCACGGCGGCAGAGCCAAGCGAGCTTGACCGGCCCCTCGCCCTGGGAGTAAGGGAGCACTTCGTGGGCGGCCTCAACCTCACCCTGGACCCGGCGCCTCAGTTCAGCTTTGAGGTAAGCATCCCGGTGCGCATCGGGGTGGACAAGCTCTCCGCCTCCCTCGCCCCGCCTGAGACCGTCTCTCATTTTCGGGTGCTGAGGCTTGATGGCAGCGGCGGCGGGGAGGAGGTGGCCATAGATCGCATTGTGGAGGACGACCTGGGGGTGGAGCCTGCCCGGGTCTATTTCTTCGCCCGCCAGGGGGGAAGCTACGCCTTGGTCTTCATCTCCGCTCCCCCCACCACTCCTCCCGAACCGCCGGTGGCCGACAACGTCAGGCTGGAGCCGCCTTCGCGGGGCGACTTTCGCCCCGAGCTTCTGGTCGGCCCCGAGGTCCAGGTGGGGGAGCGGGGCGTCCCCCGCAGCCTGGGCCTCACCCCCAGCCAGTGGTCCATGAACCTGGGACTGATTGAGGCGGTGGCGGGCGAGCCCCTCAGCTTCAGCTTCAACCTGCTCGGCGGCGAGGCCCCCTACCGCATTGAGGCAAGCGCTTCCGGCTCAAGCGACCCCTTTCCCGCCGCCTTCCCCATCTTCCAGGTTGATGAGGGGGAGCAGTTTGTTCTCACCACCACCCCCCGCCTGCCGGGCGAGCTAAAGCTCTTCTTCCTCATCCACGACAGCGCCGACCCGGGAGTGGGGCTGGTGGCCACCTTCACCCTCCGGGTAGCGATGCGCCCTCCCGCCCAGGCACCATCGGTTAGCCTCACCTTGACTCCTCACCCGGAAGGGGGGTTTGAGGTGACTGCCAGGGTGGAGGATGCCGACTGGGTCTTCGGCGAGACCTATGACTACCAGTGGAGCGTGAGCGGTGGCAGCCTGGACCACAGCGAGAGGCTGGCCACGGACGAACTTGAGGACACGGTGGTCTGGACAGATCCCCCCGCCGGGGCCACCATCTCGGTGGTGGTAACCGATTCGGCGGGGCTCAGCGGCCAGGCCGAGCTCAGCTTGGGAGGCTCCTGACTAGCGCCGGCGCAGGAGCCCTAGCAGGGCCACGAACAGTGCCGCTCCCACGATGGACCAGATGAGGGGGAAGTCGGGCCCCCGGCGGGTGGGCAGGTAGATCAGGTCGGGGATGGCCATCAGCCGGCTGAGGTAGCTTCCGATCAGCGCCCCGATGAAGCCCACCGCAATGGAGCCCAGACAGCCCAGGTTGTCCTGGCCGGCCAGCCTCGCACCCAGGCCGCCCACGATGGCCGCCACCACCAGAAGCAGAAGCAGGTAGAAGAAGCCCATCTCCTGATCCCCCTAGCAGGGCCTTGCCCGTGCCGTTTCCAAACCTCCCCCATTATGCCCCAAACCGCCCCGCCCGGCCCAGGTGGCCACTCCGATAAACTCTTGCCTGGCCGGGTAGCTGGCCAAGGCAGAGGTCTAGAGGGAGACGGTGGAGAGAAGGGCACTGCTAGTTTTGGCCGACGGGACAGTCCTGCGGGGCCGGGCCATCTCCGGCCAAGGGACGGTGGGCGGCGAGGTGGTCTTCAACACCTCCATGACCGGCTACCAGGAGATGCTCACCGACCCCAGCTATCGGGGGGAGATCCTCACCCTCACCTTCCCCCTGATCGGCTGCTACGGGGTTGACCCCGAGGTGAGCCAGTCGGAGGAGATACAGGCCAAGGGCCTGGTGATAAGCCGCCTCTACCAGGAGGATTCCCACCCCCGCGCCGCCCTCACCCTGAGGGAATGGCTGCGGGAGCAGGGGGTGCTGGCCATTGAGGGGGTGGACACCCGCCTGGTGGCCATGCGCCTGAGGGAGAAGGGGGCCATGAACGGGGTGATAACCACCGAGCTAAGCGAGGCGGAGGCCATCCGCATGGCTCAGACTCTCCCCGACCTGGGCGAGTTTGACCTGGTTGGCGAGGTCACCCCCAGGGAGCCCCAGGAGGTCCCCCCTGAGGGGGAGGAGTGCTTCCGAGTGGCCTGCCTTCACTGCGGGATGAAGCGGGCCATCGCTAGGGAGCTTGCCAGCCGGGGGCTTAGGCTCATGATCTATCCCGCCGGGGTGAGGGTGGAGGAGGTGCTGGAGTTTGAGCCCCACGGCCTCTTCATCTCCAACGGCCCCGGCGACCCCGCCACCTGCTTCCCCACCGTAAGGCCCCTGCTGGAGGAGCTGGTCCTCCGCCGCGCCCTGCCCACCTTCGGCATCTGCCTGGGCAACCAGCTCCTGGGCCTGCTCTTTGGCCTTCGCACCTACAAGCTCAAGTTCGGCCACCGGGGGGCCAATCACCCGGTGATGGACCTTGCAGCGGGGCGGGTAAACATCTCCAGCCACAACCACGGCTACGCCGTCCACGCCCCCTACCCGGGCTACGACCCGGAGGTGAGGCCTCCCGTCCTGCCCGATGGGCCCTACCCCGCCCCCGACCGGCCCGAGGTGCTCATCACCCACCTGAACGTCAACGACGGCTCGGTGGAGGGCCTTCGCCACCGGGAGCTCCCTGCCTTTGCCGTCCAGTACCACCCGGAAGGATCCCCCGGTCCACTGGACAACACCTACCTGTTTGACCAGTTCGTGGAGCTCATCGCTGAGCACGCCTGAGCTTAGCTAGAATGCCTCCCCGTGGAGCGGGAGGCACTGCTCATCAAGGCCCACTCGCTGATTGACTGGTTCTCGGGCTACCCCGGTGTGGTGGTCTGCTACTCGGGCGGGGTCGACTCCACCCTGGTCCTCTTTGCCGCCCACCTCTCCGAGGCGGAGCGGGTGATCGCCTTTCAGGGGGTGGCGGAGAGCTTTCCCATCTGGGACCGTGACTTTGCCCACCGCTTCATCCGCGACCACGGCATTGAGCGGGTTATGGTGCGGACCCGGGAGCTATCCGACCCCCGCTACCGGGACAACCCTCCCGAGCGGTGCTACTTCTGCAAGCTGGAACTCTACTCCAGGGCGGCCGAGTTTGCCCTCCCCCTGGGCTATGTGGTGGTGGACGGAACCAACCGGAGCGACCTCTCCGACTACCGCCCAGGGCTCAGGGCAGCTCGGGAGCTCGGGGTGCGCTCTCCCCTGGTGGAGCTGGGGATAGACAAGCAGGAGGTGAGGGAGCTAAGCCGCCTTCTGGGCCTGCCCCAGTGGGACCGGCCCGCCAGCCCCTGTCTGGCCAGCCGCATCGCCTACGGCCTTAGGGTCACCCCGGAGCGCCTGGCCAGGGTTGAGCAGGCCGAACTGATCCTTAGGGAGGAGGGCTTTGTCCTCTGTCGGGTGCGCGACCTGGGGAAGCAGGCCCTCATCCAGGTGGAGCGCTCCCAGGTCCCCCGGCTGGAGAAACTGCTCCGTGGTGGTCTGGCAGACAGGCTCCTTGCCCTGGGATTTGAGGCGGTCGCCGCCGACCCCCAAGGCTATCGCCGGGGAAGTCTGGCCGAACTCCTTTTGGAGGGTAAGGATAGGATAAACACGAGTCAGTAGTCCAGCTGCCTTTGTCCTTGATTTATTCGTCATCTTGTCAATCCGGGTGCCGTACCTATAATTAATCAACTATGGCCTACCGGTATCAACCTCCCCCTGAGCCTCCTCCTCCACCCAGGGCTTCTAACCCCATTCCCTGGCTCATAGTCGGCTGCTGTATTGGGCCCATTGTATTACTCGGGCTCCTTTTCGTTGGTTGTTTAGGATTTTCTTTCTACTTTGCCAACAAACTAGGTATTGGGGAGATGGTGCAAACACAGCTTGAGGTTGAGAGAACGAGTATTGATGAGGCCAGGAAGAAGGTTGACGGAACTATAAGCTTAGAGACTCTTTATCAAACCCCCTCAGCGGGAGAGGGGAAATGGGTTGAGCTGGAAGGTTATGTACTTCTGGGCCTGGAAGGGGGAGGGGCAGAGTTTGAAGTGGGCTCGCCAGGTTCTACTGGTTTTATCTTGGTTACTGAGGAGATCAATCGCAAGCGCCAGAGAGGAGAGGCGGTGAAACTAAATAAGATGGTCATGGTGACCTATTCCACTACCCAGGGCGGAGAGACCTTCAGGCTTAAAAGTGGAGACAAGGTCAAGGTGCTGGGTCTTGCGACCATGCTTGATTTGGAGTTTCTCAAGTTTCTCACCGGAGGGGATGGAGAATCGGATCAACTTCCACCCGTGGTTGACAAGGGGGTAAAAGTGGAAAGAACTGAGGTGAGTGAAATGGTGGTTATCATGGCCAAGGAGGTTAAGAAGCTCTCCCCTTAGCCGGCTCCGGGTGGCACGCCTCCCGCCAGGATCAGGTGGGGATCAAGATCGGTGGTCGCCTCAACCACATTGAACCTGAGGTCCTGCATCAGCCTTAGATAGGCCATGAGCATCCTCCTTCCCCGCTCCCCCTCCAAGCCGCAGCGGTCCATCGCCAGTCTGAGTCCCAGCTCCAGCACCACCGCCTTGGCCCGGCGACGAAGCTCGCTCTTTCTCGCCTCGGAGAGCTTGCTCCTCTTCTCCCCCTCCCCGAATACCCGAACCAGCCTCTCCTGCTCCCGGGCCTGGTAGGTCTCTGCCAGTGCCCGGGCCAGCTGGCTGAGAAGTAGAGTTGCCCGGGAGACCGCCTCCTCCCTCCCTGAGATGATCTCCGCCAGCAGCGATCCGTAGCCCAGGACCCCCTCCACCAGTCCTTCTGTCTCCAGCAGGTTTGTCATCAGGGCGATGCGGCCGCCCAGGGCCGGGGCAAGCTCCTCAGGTAACCTGCCCTCCCCGAAAAGCTCACCAGCAGCCTGCCTCAGCTCCTCCTCCCTCGCCGGTCCAACCAGGATGCGCCGGCAACGGCTCATGATGGTGGGCAGGACCAGGTGCTCGGTGTCGGTGACCAGCAGGAAGGTGGTATAGCTGGGGGCCTCCTCCAGGGTCTTTAAGAGCTGGTTGGCGCTCTGGGGGTTGAGCTTCTCGCACTCGTCCATGAGTATCAAGCGCCGCCTGAGCTGCTGGGGCCGCTGAAATGCCCGGAGGGTGATCTGGTGGTCGCTAACCGTCTCGTGGGAGATGAACTTGCCCTCGGGAAAGAGGTAGATGAAGTCCTCCCCCCTCACCTCCCTCACCGCCCGGCAGCCCCTACACTTCCCGCAGAAAACCATCCCCTCGCCCGGCTTCTGCTCACAGACCAGGGCCATGGCAAAGGCCAGCGCCAGGGTGGTCTTGCCCACCCCCAGGGGGCCGGTAAGGATGAAGCAGCCGCCGGTCCTGCCTGAGCGGATCAGGCGGGAAAGGAGCTCCCGCTCCCGCTCAAATCCCCACAGCCTCCCCCTGCCTCCCTCCATCCCTACTTCACCAGGTCAATGATCAGTCCCTTGATCTCCTCGGTGATGTGGGCGATGCGCACCACCTCCCGCTCCCGCCTGAGCACCTCGTCGGCCAGCTCCAGCAGCCTCTCGTTCACCTTGGCCACGGTGGTAAACAGGTGGCCCGAGCCGCTAAGCCCCAGCTCGCTCCTCACCCGGGCCGCCTCCTCCAGCACCCTTTCTATAAGCCGCTTTACCGCCCGCCGGTAGTCCTCCAGGGTCTGGGGAGTGGGGTCCTTGGTGAGTCTTTCCCCCGCCTCCTCCACCGCCTGGACAAGCTCCTGGGGGACGCTGACCTTGGGGAAGCTTTCCCCTTCTCCCCCGGCGGTGTGCGTCCGGCCTGCCCCAGGCAGAGGACCGGGGCGGCCCGCCTCCGGTGCTCCCTCCACCGGCCTTCCCTTGCTCAAGGCTCACCACCTCCGCTGGGCAGGATGGCCGGGTCGTGGACCTGGACGGCAAAGTGGGAGACGGCCACCTTGGTCCCCGGAAAGACGATGATGCCGAAGCGGCCCGGCTGGATGGTAAGGTCCTCCGGCAGACTGAGGGCGGCCACCCGCTGGCCGTTCAGGCTCACATAGAGGTTCCTGCCAAACACCTCCACTCGGAGCCGGTTCTCCTCCCCCTCCCGGTAGAGCTTGCTTATCTCCCACCCCCAGAGGTTCTTCTCCCCCTTGGGGGTGTGGAGCTGGACCACCACCCCGCTGAGGTCGTTTATTAGCACCCTGAGGTAGCTCATCCTCCCCTGCCGGTCGGAGCGGGCGCGGATGAAGAGCCCGAAGCCCACCGAGGGGTCGCCGTCAAGGTACCTCAGGGAGGCCGAGAGGGAGAGGTCCGCCGCTCCCCCCTCAGGCATGGCCACCGCCGGGCGGCGGGCCGACATGGTGTTGATCACATAGCCCTCCTCCCTGAGGGCGTAGACTGCATTTCCCGCCCTGCCCACAAACCACCGTTTGGCCTCCTCCCTGAGATCGCTGAAGTCGGTCGTGAGGTCCATGGCCCGAAAGACCGGCTTCTGTAAAACCAGGTCGTCTGCCGCCAGCACCCCTCCCCCGGCCACAAACATCCCCACTCCCTTGGGCCGGTAGGGGGGAAGGGGTGCCCTCACCGCAAGCTCCCCGTCCACGTAGCAGAGCAGGCGGTCGGGGAAGTAGGCCAGGGTAAGCCGGACTGGTCCGTAGGGCTCCTTAACCTCCGCTCCCTCGGCCACCATCTCCGGCCTCTCCCCCGGCCCGTCAAGCTCAAAGACCACCGCCCTTCCCCCGCTGATCCCGCACCCCACCAGGGAGACCCCTTCCTCCTCCCTTGCCCGCTCAAGGATCAGCCCATAGAGGGGCGGTGAGTCGCTCTCCCGGGGAGAGATGAGCTCCAGGGTGGTGCTGAGGCGGGCGGCAGGATCAATGACCGGAATGGTGCTGCTGGCGGAGATCACCGAGCGGCCGGCATCAAGCTGGTAGCGTCCGGCGGTAACCATAAAGACCCGCTCCCCCTTCTGCCCCTCAAAGAAGAGGCTCTCTCCCCCTTGCTCAAAATCCTCCACCAGGGCAAACTCAAAGTAGAGGGGCCCTGCGGCGAGAGCTGCCAGGGGAGCGGGGAGAAGCGAGAGTGCGACAAGAAGTGCCGCCAGAGGCTGGGGGAGCCTTGTCAGGTCCACAGGCGAATTCTATCAGTGGGGCGTTGCCCCGCCGCTTTGCTGGGTAGAATGAGACCTGAGAGGCGAGTTTCCTCTCCTGGAGGTTTCGCTATGGGACGGTCTTATAAGCTTCTCATCCTGACAGTCCTGGCTGGCCTGCTTCTCCTTTCTGCCGGCATGGCAGGTGCCCAGCAGCCCAACAATAAGCCCACCATCTTTGACCAGGTTGAGGTCTTGCGCAACTTCACTCGGGTCAGCCCCTTTGTGGTGACCGGTGCAGTCCAAGGCAAGGGCGGTGCCTTCTCCAACACCCAGGTAACCGTCAGGGGCATCTACCAGGACCAGTTCTTCCGCTACTGGACGGGAAGCGGCCCCGACGGCCAGACCGTCATCTACGACCCCTACAACAACGTCTGGTGGAAGGCGCCGGTGGCCTACCTCAGAAGCGAGATCAAGTTCGGTGACAGGACCCGCGAGGGCTTCTACCGTGCCTTCGGCTGCTACACCGAGGGCTCGGAGATCATTGACAACGCCGCCCGCTGCGAGTACGTGGACCCCTTCTTCTTCTTCGGCATGGACGGCCACGTCTACCGCAAGATCGTCATCTACCGCTACATCGGCGAGCCGGGCTCCGGCCCCCAGGGGGCCAAGCGCCGCATGCGCATCGCCCAGTACTTCCTGGACCTGAAGACCGGCGAGCGCTCGGTGGAGCCCCGCCGCGCTCCCATCGGCCTGATCAAGCGCTACGAGGCCCTCGCCCTCTACCGCCTCAAGCGGGGCTTCTTTGAGGGTGACTGGGCCACCTGGTCAGACAGCTACAAGCCGGTGGACGAGAACCAGGCGGGTGGGAAGGCCGCCTCCGCCAAGGAGCCTCCCCTAGATAGGGACGGGCCCGACGAGGAGGAGCAGGACCACATTGACGAGCTAGGCCAGGCGGTAGGCGGCGGCTCCTGACCCGGCCTAGGGGCGGGGAAGCTCAAACAGCTCCTCCTCCCTCACCCGAAGGTAGAAGCTCTTGCCCAGCCGGGCGCAGTGTTCTATCTTTGCCGGGTCGGGCATCCCCTCCTCATCCAGCAGCGAGGCGTCGCAGTGGACCGCCAGCACCTCCCCGATCACATAGTGGGCGCTTAGGGGTCCATTGCCGTGGTCAACGATGGCAAACACCCTGCACTCAAAGGCGATGGGGCTTTCTGCCACCCGGGGGACGGTCACGTGGGCGGTGTCCCAGGCCGGGGTCAGCCCCACCTCCTCAAACTCGCTCACCTCATACTCAAAGGCCCGGCTGGTTAGATTGGCCGCCTCCACCACCTCCCGGGTGACCACATTGACCACAAACTCCCCCGTCTCTCTGACGTTTCGCAGGGTGTCTTTGGGCTTGCCCTCCCGGGTGTAGGTGCAGGAGAAGACCAGGCTGGGGGGGTTTGCCCCCCCGGCGTTGAAGTAGCTGAAGGGAGCCAGGTTCAGCTTGCCCCGCGGGCTCTTGGTGCTCACCCAGGCGATGGGCCGGGGGGCGACCGTGCGGGTAAGCCAGTGATAGGCGGTGCGGGGGTCCTTTTCGCCTAGGTCAATTCGGCTGATCCCTTCCTTGGCCACGGGGCCATTCTACCTGCGGCTCACCACCCTTTGACGGGAATGGGAAATCTGGGGTATAAGTTTTATGAGGGCTTGTCCCTCCCAAAATCTTAATCTTAATTTCACCTCCTCACCGGCGGGAAATCCGCCGGTGATTTTTTTCTAGAGCATGAAGCGCTCCCCGTCCATGGCCATCTTCCTGAGCAGGGGGCAGGGCCGGTAGCGGGGCTCCAGGTAGTGGTCATAGAGCCTCTCCAGGCTGGTAAGGACGTTTTCAATCCCCATCTCGTTGGCCCACTCGCAGGGTCCCTTGGGCCAGTTGGTGCCCAGCTTCATGGCGGTATCAATGTCCCTGGGGCTGGCCACCCCCTCAAAGACGGTGAAGGCCGCCTCGTTAATCACCATCACCCCGATCCGCTCCACGATAAGCTCGGCCAGGTCGGACCTCACCTTCACCTCGGCCCGTTGGGGCCCGTTGGAGTAGTCATAGAAGCCTTTGCCGGTCTTTCTGCCCAGCCTGCCCGCCTCCACCATCAGCCGCTGGAGGGGGTGGGGCTGGAAGCGGGGCTCCATGTAGAAGGCCTTCCAGGTGGATTCGCTTACCGCCAGGTTCACGTCTATCCCAATGAGGTCCATCAGCTCAAAGGGGCCCATCTTGAAGCCAGCCCCTCGGAGGGCGCTGTCCACCTCCTCCACCGTGGCCAGCCGCTCGCTGACGATCCTCAGCGCCTCGCCATAGAAGTTTCGCGCCACCCGGTTGACCACGAAGGCGGGCGAGTCCTTGACCCGGATGGGCGTCTTTCCCATCGCCCGGGCCACCTCCATGGTGTCAATCACCGTCCGCTCGGTGGTGGACATCCCCTTGACCACCTCCACCAGCTTCATGACCGGGGCCGGGTTGAAGAAGTGCATCCCCACCACCCGCTCAGGGTTATCCACCCGCGACTGGATGACGGTGATGGGGATGGAGCTGGTGTTGGTGGCCAGGATGGTGCGGGGGTGAAGCATCTTTTCCAGCACCCTAAACACCTGGGTCTTGACCTCCAGGTCCTCCACCACCGCCTCAATGGCAAACTCACCCTCCCCCAGCTGGTCAAACTCGCTCAGGTAGTGGATGCGCAGGGCGGCGTCGTTGGCCTCCTGGGGCTCAAGCTTTCCCCGGCTTACCAGGTACTGAAAGCCCTTTTCTATCTCCCCCTGGGCGGTCCTCAGCGCCTCCGCACTCTGGTCGTAGAGGAGAACCTCAAAGCCGTGCTGGGCGGCGAGCTGGGCGATTCCCCGACCCATGGTGCCCGCCCCCACGATGGCGATCTTATGCGGCAGTTGTGTCATGGCTCTACCTTCTCACATCGCTGGCAAGCTTCCTCCCGAAGGGGAAATTTTATAGCCCCGCACCCTAAGAGGGTGCCCCACCGCTGAAAAAGAGCCTCACCGCTACCAGGGCCATAAGCAGGGCAAACATCCTCCTCAGCAGGAGCTCGTTGATACCAAAGCTTAACCGTGCTCCCATAATCAGCCCCATCATCAGCCCGATGGCCAGAAACAGGGCCACAATCAGGTCCACATAGCCCTGCTTGTAATACTGGACCGCCCCGATCAGCATGAAGGGCGGGGTGAGGACCAGCAGGCTGGTTCCCTGGGCGGTGTGCTGGTCCATCCCCAGGAGGAGAACCATGGCAGGGACCAGAAGTATTCCCCCGCCCACGCCAAAGAGACCCGATGCAACCCCGGCAAAGATGCCGATGCCAAGCATGAGGATTTTGTCCATCTCTCCTTGCTCCCTTGTCTCCCGAAGTTCCTTTCAGCCCGTCGCCGTCCCGTAGCAGCGAAGCAGACGCCTGGCGTTGGCCCGGATGGCCACCAGGGCCACCAGGTCGTACCCCCCGTGGATGAGGATCATCATCCCAAGGTCATAGCCCGACCAGACGTAGATGCTGCTTAGCACCATGCCGAAGAAGGCATAGTAGAGAAACAGGGTGCCGAGGGGGCGGCCCAGGTGGGGGGAGTGGAGCAGTCCGAAGAGGAGGCCGGTGAGAGCGACCGCTGGCCAGACCCCCGTCGCCCGCTCAAGCATGATCTGCACCACCCCGCGAAAAAAGACCTCCTCGCAC
>Ga0256839_1004502_pt1 | contig 13545 bp, 11 predicted proteins | sample 354166metaG_FD_185968 | JGI IMG/M metagenome (GOLD analysis project Ga0256839, IMG submission 185968) | Hydrothermal vent microbial communities from Mid Atlantic Ridge, Atlantic Ocean - 354-166 | ecosystem: Environmental > Aquatic > Marine > Hydrothermal vents | place: Atlantic Ocean: Mid... | reverse complement strand
GACCCCACATAAAAAAGAGAAAGAGAGGAATACCTAAAATATTATTGATGAGTAAATTGTCTATTTTTTGGGTAAGATTTTTTGCTTTCATTCCCTTGACAGACATTACTTCCATTTTTGCACCTTTTGCAAAAGCAAAGTGTTCATCTGCAAAGATTTCATCTAAGTCTTTGGTATTTGTATGTACATAAATGTGCTGTATGCCATCTCTCACGATAGGTAGCAGCTCTATCCATATAGGGTCTTCATGCAACCTTTTATAGACATCTTCATCTTCTTGTAGAAGTTTGACTGCAAGATGGCGGAAACGAAGGCTTGACTCTTTATATTTTTTCTCTTTTAGGAAGGTTACAATATTATCTATCTCTTCTTCTATAAAGTCTGAGTAGACGACTTTTGCAGAAGTGCGTTCTCTTTCATACACTTCTACTATCGCATGTTTAAGTGCTTCTGCACCTAGTTTATGGGTGGCAGATGTTTTGATGCAGGGAACGCCAAGTATAAGTGAAAGTTGCTTTTCATCTATCTCTATACCTTCTTTTTCTGCTTCGTCTGACATGTTGAGTGCGACCACCACTTTTTTACCCATTTCTAGTAGTTGGGTGGTAAAAAGTAGATTTCTCTGGAGGTTTGTAGAGTCTACTACATTCACGATGACATCATATTCATCTGCTTGTAAAAAGCTTTTGGTGACTTTTTCTTCTATGGTGTATTCTGTGAGTGAGTAGGCACCAGGTAGGTCAATGATGCGTGCTTCATACTCTTTACAAGTCACATCATCACATATAGTAAATTCTACTTCTGTTTTATCTACTGTGACGCCTGAGAAGTTACCTACTTTTAGCTTAGCATTTGAGATAGCATTAATGAGAGAAGACTTTCCTACATTAGGTTGACCTGCAAGTGCAATGACTATTTTTTCCAAAACTTTTCCTTATTGTATAAAATGATAATAGTTATCATTTTAGTATGCTAAGATGAAGTATAGTAAATAAAAACTTAGAATAAGTTAAAAATGAAAGTTGTTATCAATAAAATCTATTTTCTTTTTTCTAATAAGTCTAAAACACCAGAAAAATCTTTTTCATGTCCAAAACAAGCGTTAGAATTACATATCATAAATCCATCATTACTATCACTTTTGAGGAGTGAAAAAGGATGGGGTAAAGTATCTACTTCTTTAATGTATGGTTTTAGTTTGTCTTCACGGGCTTTTATAATCACATCATCTTTGAGGTAACGCAGTACCATCTTACTCATACGTGGCGTAGAAAGTGGTTGACGCATGACATCATAAGAGTAGACTTCTAAAGTCTTAAAGACAAACTTCTTATAGACCACATCTACCAAAGAAGAGATACTGTAAAGTGCAGATATCATTGTAGCGACTGAAGAGGGGTAAGAGCTATCATATATGTCTGCATCGGTTTCAAACTCTCCTCGACTAAACTTCCATTTTCCTTTTTCAAAGTACTTTTCTATAGCATTGTTTGCTAGTTTCTGTGCGGTGACAAGATAGACCTCATTCAGTGTACTTTTATAGGCTTCTATGAGGGCTTCAGTAAGATAGGCATAGTCTTCTAAAAAAGCTTTTATTTTAGGTTTTTTACCTAGCAGTGTAGAGTGATAAAGCTCAGAGTTTATATACATACTTTGTAGCAGAGCATCAAGTGACCCTATGGCAAGAGGTAGGTATTTTTTCTCTACACGTGAAGCTTTAAATAAAGACTGTATCATCATGGCATTCCAGGAAACAATCACTTTTTTATCTATAAAAGGATAGGTACGCTTTTCTCTGCGTTTAGCTAAGGCTTCTAAGGCTTCCTTGTAGTAAGGGATATTTGGATGGGTAGGGTCATCAACACGTACAATATTTTTGCCTTCAAAGTTACCTTCTTTTGTGATGTGTAAAGCTTTGGCAAGAGGGGCATGTGCTTTTTTGGGAATGCCAGCTTTTTCAAATGACCTTAAGGCTTTGTCGTAAGTGTAGACAAAATACTTACCTTCTTCTCCATCTGTATCTGCATCAGATGCAGAATAAAAGAGTGAGTTGTCACTCATCTTGTCAAGCATAAAATCTAGTGTCTCAAATGCCACATCTTTATAGAAATTGTTGGCACTTGCATGGTAGGCTTGTAAATACACGTCACTTATTAAAGCATTGTCATAGGTCATTTTTTCAAAATGAGGTACTAGCCATGCGTTGTCTGTTGCATACCTACTAAAACCACCTTCCACTAAGTCACGCAAACCGCCTTTTGCCATAGCAGAGAGCGTAAACAGTGCCATATTTAGTGTCGCTTTGTCGCTAGTAAGTTTATAGACATCTAAGAGTAAAGAGAGTGTAGAAGTTTGAGGAAATTTTGGTGCTTTATTAAAACCTCCATGCTCAGAGTCAAAGAGTTCTTTTGCATGCTCAGCTATACGTGTAAGTATACTTATATCAAGTTTAGTGGCTTGTATCTTCTCTTCTTTGGGGTTTAAAAAACGTAAGATTTCATCTGCTTTTTCTGTGAGTAGTTTTTTTTCATTTTTGTATTTATCTGCGATGACTTCTAAGAGAGAGGGGAAGCTCATCATGCCATATTTTGGTTCTGGCGGTATATAGGTTGCTGAATAAAAAGGTTTTAAATCTTCTGTTAAAAAGATAGAAGTAGGCCAGCCACCACCACGACCATTCATAAGCTGATAGACTTCTTGAAAATGCCTGTCTATATCAGGACGTTCTTCACGGTCTACTTTTATACTAATGAAGTGTTTGTTCAATATTTTGGCAGTGGCTTCATTTTCAAATGATTCATGCTCCATGACGTGGCACCAGTGACAGGAACTGTATCCTATGCTAAGAAAGATAGGCTTATGTTCTTTCAAAGCTTTAGAAAAGGCTTCATCACCCCAAGGGTACCAGTCTACAGGATTGTCTGCATGTTGTTGCAAGTAGGGAGAGAGCTCATTTTTGAGATGGTTTATCATTTTCAACCTTTGTTAAATATCTTTTGTTACCATTACACAGCTTATGCACAAATATTACAATAGAATACTATAAAAGTTTGACAAACAAGGATGAAAATGCAAAATATAATAAAAAAGTTACTTCTCGTGAGCCTACTTTTTAGCCTCTTCATATCAGCAGGTTTTGAGAGTGCTTTAAAAAAACAAAAATTTTTATCACCCGATGAAGCATTTCAAGTTGTTGCAACACTAAAAGAGGGTGTCATTGAGACCAAAATAACCATAGCCGAGCATATTCATGTCTATGATGATGACACAATCCACTATAAGATTATCTCTCCTAAAAATGTAACACTAAATGTAAAAAAACCTGCCTCGCATGACTTTGATGGCGATATGGTCTTTGAAAAAGAGATACTTGTAAACATCCCAGTAGCTGACATCACCTCTCAAGTCAAAGGGGACTATACTTTAGCCATAGAGTTTTTAGGGTGTTCAGACAAAGGTATCTGTTATCAGCCGATTGTTAAAACATTTAACTTTAAAGGAGAGAAACTAGGTGTATGGGATAAAATCTCTACACTTGCACAAGAAGGAAACGCAGGTAAGATAGTAGATGTTTTGGTCAATGAAAGTTCAATATTTGTTCTCTTTTTATTCTTTATTTTTGGACTATTACTCTCTCTCACTCCATGTATTTTTCCTATGATTCCTATCTTGTCGTCTATCATCATTTCACAACAAGCAGGCAGCGACAAGCCAAACGTAGCACAGGCTTTCTTTACATCGTTGGTGTATGTATTGGCGATGGCACTTACCTATACGCTTGTAGGGTTGGTCGCAGGCATGATGGGTGCAGACTTGCAAACAGCCATGCAAAACCCTTGGGTATTGACTATTTTTGCAGGGGTTTTTGTGGCATTGGCATTTTCACTTTTTGGTTATTATGAGATAGGACTGCCTGCTTCTTGGCAATCTAAGCTAAGTAAAGCTTCTGATGATGCACAAGGTAAAGGTATTTTGGGAACTGCTATTATGGGTGCACTCTCAGCTCTCATAGTAGGACCCTGTACGGCTGCTCCTATCTCTGGAGCAGTTATTTTCATCTCTCAAACAGGAGATGCTTTACTTGGGGGTCTTGCCCTCTTTGTGATGAGTATGGGTATGGGTATGCCACTCCTACTAGTAGGACTAGGTGCAGGCAAGTTTATGCCTAAGCCTGGTGGCTGGATGACAGCAGTCTCTCAAGTCTTTGGTGTGATGATGTTAGGTCTTGCCATCTTCATGCTCTCACGTATACTCCCAGGTGGCTTTACGATGATACTCTGGTCACTCCTCTTCATGGGAACAGCCCTTTACATGGGTGTTTTTGAAAGCAAAGTAGGAGAGGGTGCGATGAAGTTACTTAAGCTTCTTGCTATGGTGTTCTTGGTGTATGGTATTATCTTATTTGTAGGTGCTGTGTCGGGAGCTACTTCTATGCTTAGCCCACTTAAAAAGTTTACTTCTTCTACAGCAACTATGCCAACATCAACAGCATCTACACATGCAGATAAGTCTAGTCACTTAGGCTACTCAGTAGCTCGTCTCATGAAGGAGATAAAAGCTTCAGATAAACCTGTGGTAGTAGATTTTGGGAAAGACAGCTGTACAGCCTGTACAGAACTAGAAGAGATTACTTTTCCTCATGAAAAAGTGCAAGCACAACTTAAAAACTTTACCTTTATTAAAGTAGATCTCACAGCCAACAACGATGATGACAAAGCCTTACTAAAAGAGTATGGACTCTTTGGCACACCAAATATTATCTTTTTTGACAAAGACAATATCTTTATGTCTGAGAAGTCGTTAACTGGTTTTGTAGGACCTGAAGATTTTGCAAAACATTTGCAGAGTGTTAAGTAGATGTATTGTACGGTTATATGCATTCATCATCTTTCTATAATACTAGGAAAAATATAAGGAATCTATGATGCAAAAAATACTACTTTCTATACTTCTCCTAAGTGGAAGCTTATGGGCAAACACTACAGTCCAGTCAATAGGTTCTGAGCTTAAAATCACTATTTACAATGATAACAGAGCCTTTATAAACGATAAGCGTGAGGTAGAGGTGAAGCAGGGGAAACAGAAGCTTGTGTATGAGGGTGTGCCTAGTTCTGTCATTACGCAGAGTGTGGTGCCTACTTTTACGGGTATGAAGACCAACTTGTATTCTCAGAACTATATGTATGACCTTATCTCTTTAACTTCTATGCTGAAAAATAGTATCAATAAAACGGTGGCATTTTATACCAATGGCGATGAACCTAGCCTCTCAGAGGGTACACTACTCTCAGTAAGTCCTGTGATGATACAAGAGTCAAGCAAAGCCAACATCTATACATTAGAGCGTGCCACACAAGTTATATTTTCCAAAATACCTGAAAACATGATTACAAAACCAAGTTTAGTATGGAATATGGAGACTGAACGTGCAGGAAAGATAGGCATAGACTTGAAGTATTTGGCTACGGGTATCTCGTGGAAGAGCGATTATGTGTTGAACTTGAAAAAAGATGTGTTAGACCTCACGGGCTGGATAACAGTTGAGAATAATTCTGGTGTAGCCTATAAAAATGCACAGATTACATGTCTTGCTGGAGATGTCAATAAAGCGCGAGAACCACATCTAGGACGTATGTATAAAACCAAAAAGAGTAACATGATGTTAGCAGAAATGGATGCAGTGAGTGAAGAATCTTTTTCTGGGTATCACATCTATAAAATACCTTTTAAAGAGACTATAGAAAATAAACAACAAAAGCAGATAGGGTTTATAGATAAAAAAGAGATAGCTTACACGCAATATGGTGTACATAACAATAGCTACTTTGAACGTTATGGTGAGCAAAAACTTGTGTTTACTAATACGATACAATTTAAAAATACTAAAGACAATAATTTAGGAGTGTCTTTACCTAAAGGTGTGGTACGCATGTACCAAAAAGACAGTAATGATGAGACACATTTTATAGGGGAACAAAATGTAGGAAACATACCAGAAGATGAAAATGTAACTTTAACCATAGGAACCCTGTTTGACGCAGTGGGTGAAAAGAGTATCAGCAAATTTAATGCTAGTAAACATTACCGCAATGTAGAAACTACATACAATGTACGAAACCAAGGCAAAGAAGTTCTTGTCTTAAAAATAAAAGAAAATATACCTACTTATGGTGACAAAATAGTGCTAAAGACATCATGTAAAGGTGTGTGTTCGGTAGAGAAGAAAAATGCTTTTATACGTGAATTTACTATACGATTAAAAGCCAAAGAGAAGTATGTGTTTACCTCTGAGTTTGAGGTAAACTTTTAGAGGCTTAGTTAAGATGTAACTTAATCTTTGGGTTTAAAATCCAAAGAAACAGAGTTCACACAGTGACGTGTACTTGTGTCTGTCATACCTTCACCTCTAAAAACGTGACCTAGGTGACCTTTACAGTTTGCACAAACTATTTCAGTTCTGCTTCCGTCGGCATCTGTTATCTCTTCTACTGCACCTTCTACTGTGTCATCAAAACTTGGCCATCCTGTAAAAGAATCAAACTTTGCATCTGAAGGAAAAAGTTCAGCATTGCATTGACGACAGATGTATGTACCTGTTCCAGAATAGTTCCAGTATTTACCTGTAAAAGAACGTTCCGTTCCCTTGTCTAAGATGACGTGTTTTTCTTGTGCTGTGAGTTCATTGTATGCCATAGTGTTTCCTTTAATTTTTTATAAGTTAAATTATTTTGCACTATAGCATAAGTTGCTAAAGGTCTTCTATAGGTCTTCAGCTGAAGCATCTGTAGTATAAACACCCGTAAGTCTTTTCCAGATAATAGAGGCATTAAGACCAAACCAAATGAGTAGTCCTATACCTATGGTAATGACCCATCCTAGTTGGTCTAAATCTTCTACATTTACAAGGTCATACTGTTGTAAACCCCAAACAAAAGCTGCAAGTATAATGAGCGTAATGAGCATCCCAAAAAAACCAAGACTTTGAAAAATAGACTTAATAGCCAGTAGCCAAAGTGCAATCATAATGAGTATAGCAAAAGGTTTAAACCCTGAGAGTATGTCGTCCACATTTGAAATATAGTGAATGAAGTGATTTTCAGTTGGGTTCCATGTGCCAATGGCAAGAGCTAAAGAGAGTAGAAGCGTTACCCACCAAGCAAGATTGGTTACTTTTTTACCAGATCTTGTTGTAGTGGAAGAGGTTAAAATATCAGGTAGCATAGTTGTTCCTTAGTATCACTTTTTGGAAATTATAGCAAAAAATTACGTTATAATTCTAATTTAACTCATTACAAATGAAAACTTTTGTATGATTCTAAAAAATTTACTAATACTTTTAGAATATAACTTTAGTTAAAGCGAGAAGATTAGATGGGTTGAATTTGGGAAGTAACTCTTGGTTTTATGTTATTATTTGCTTAATTTAAATATATTTTCGAAGTTAGGAGATGCTTTTTGATTTTTAATTCTTATATATTTATATTTATATTCTTACCTGTGACATTCTTTATATATTTTTATCTAAATCATAAAAGGTTAACGATTGCGAGTAAAGGTTTTTTAGTTTTTGCTTCATTGTTTTTTTATAGTTGGTGGAATATTGTATATCTTCCTATTATTTTAACAAGTATACTTTTTAACTTTATTGTAGGTAGTAGTTTAAATGATGAAAACAAAAAAGTAAATAAAAAATCACTTTTAATCTTTGGTATTTTAGTAAATATTGCATTATTAGGATACTTTAAATATGCAGATTTCTTTATACAAAACCTTAATTTACTTACAACATCCAATATAGGGTTGTTGCACTTAGCATTACCTTTAGCTATCTCATTTTTTACATTTCAACAAATAGCATATTTAGTCGATAGCTATAGAAGAGAAACAAAAGAATATGATTTTTTAAATTATGCCGTATTTGTTACCTTTTTTCCACAACTTATTGCAGGTCCAATTGTACATCATAAAGAGATGATGCCTCAATTCTTTTCCAAAAAAAACATGCTAAAAAATTATAGAAATATAGCTTTAGGAACATTTATATTTTCTATTGGACTTTTTAAAAAAGTAGTAATTGCTGATACCTTTGCAGTATGGGCAACAGCAGGATTTGATACATCAGAAACACTAAGTTTTTTTGAAGCTTGGGCTACAAGTTTGAGCTATACTTTTCAACTATATTTTGATTTTAGTGGATATACAGATATGGCAATAGGTTTGGCATTGCTGTTTAATATTAAATTACCAATAAACTTCAATTCTCCATATAAAGCTAAAAATATACAAGATTTTTGGAGAAGATGGCACATTACTCTCTCTAATTTTTTAAGAGACTATATTTATATTCCTCTTGGTGGAAGTAGAAATGGCGAATTTAAAACATACAATAACTTAATGATTACATTTCTTATTGGAGGGCTTTGGCATGGTGCAGGTTGGACATTTATTTTTTGGGGATTTTTACACGGTGCCGCGTTAGTTGTCCATAGAGTGTGGTCTTTATTTGAGTTTAAAATGTGGTCTTGGTTAGCTTGGTTGGTGACATTTAATTTTATCAATATAGCTTGGATATTTTTTAGAGCAAAAGAATGGGAGGATGCAATTAAAATACTTAGTGGAATGTTTAGTTTAGATGACATGAGTTTTAATATAAACTATATTGAAGCAACAGTATTATTGATTGGATTTATCATTGTATTATTCGTAAAGAACTCAACATCATACCTCAAGAGAAAGTTTGATTTTTCATTGCAACAAATACTAGCATTTGTTCTTATGATGACCATTTCAATATTAGTAATAAGGTTAGGAAACAGTAGTGAATTTTTATACTTTAACTTTTAAGAAAAAAATAATTTTAGCATTTTCGTTAGTCATATTCAATCTAATAATTTTGGACATTGGATTATATTTTTTAGCTAAAAATAAAACGACAAAAATTACTTTTATAGATGATAAGTTTTCAAAAATAAAACATTTTCAATTGAATAATTCTGAAAATAAAGATATTGTTTTTATAGGAAGTTCTAGGACATATTATCATATATCAACAAATACTTTTAAACAAAATGGACTAGATATATATAATTTTGGTGTTTCTGGTGATCAGTATGAAGATTATCCAACTTTAATACCTTATGTAAATGAATCAAAACCTAAAAATATTGTTATAAGCTTATCCGTTAATAGGTTGTTTGATAAATTATATGTAGGAAATTATCCTACATTAGATGAAATGAAAAACTATTATAGCGTGGATAAAATAAAATTCTTAAGTTCTATTAACACGTGGATTGTAAATAGACATCTTTTTCTACAATATTCAGAGTCAATATACAATAAAATAAAATCAGTCTATCAAAAATTTGAACCACATAATAAAAAATATAATACACAAAATAAAACTAACATGCAGTCAGATATAAATTATACACAGATAACAAAGTGCAACTACTTTGATAGGAAAGATTTAGATAATGGTAATATATCTTTTCGATGTGAAAATGGCGATGGGATATTGATTGGTAATAATATAACTAACAAAACTGCAAAAAAGAAATATTTTCAAAAATTTAATAGGCAATCAATTGTATATCTTCAAGGGATTATTGATGCTATTGATACAGAACAAATAAAAGTACTTTTAGTTTTAGAACCCATTTTACATAATCAATATACTTATAATCTAGATAAAATCAAAAAGAAATTTAAGAATATAGAAATTATTGACTTGACAAATTATAAAATAGAAGATAAGTATTGGGCTGATGATACACATATTAATAACAAAGGCAAAGAGATCTACTCTCAACATCTTATGACCCATTTAAAGAAAAAATTATAAGTAGTCAATAAAAATAAGATATAATGACCATATTATTCTGGGAAAACCAGAAAAGAAAAAATGGAATAAGACATGCCCCAAACTCAAAATAATGAAATAAAACAACAACAAAATCTCAGTATCAATATTGGTGAAGTAAATACTTTAGAAATCATGAGAGACACAGACTATGGGTATTTTCTAGAAGCCAAAGACGGAAGTGAAATACTTTTACCAAACGTCTACATCATGGAAGACGAAATGCCTATGGGCTCACTGCTTGATGTTTTTGTCTACACAGATAGCGAAGACAGACCTGTGGCGACTACTAAAATGCCTCATGCAAAGTTAGGAGAATATGCTTACTTTACAGTAGTCGACTATAAACCTTATGGTGCTTTTATAAACTGGGGTTTGCCTAAAGACCTTTTTGTGCCACTTTCACAGCAAAAAGAGCATTTTACGGTAGGAAAGAAGTATTTGTTACGTGTCTGTTTAGATGAGCAAACAAACCGACTCTATGCCACACAAAAGATAGGCAAGTACTTTAACCGTGACATGAAAGGGTTACATATAAACAGAGTTTTGGATGCCATAGTATTAGCCAAGACACCATTAGGTTTTAAAGTCGTAGCAGACAATCAGTATGAAGGCATGCTTTTTTCAAATGAAATCTTTGAAAAAATTCGTATAGGCGATAAGAAAAAAGTGTATGTTAAAAATGTAAGAAAAGACTTTAAACTTGACCTCTCTTTGCAACCATTTGGAAAACAGGCAAAAATTGATGAAGGAGAAGGAATAGTGCTTCAACTGCTTAAAGAATCGGGTGGAGAATTACCTTTAACGTACAAAAGTGATGCCCAAGACATTAAAAAAACGTTTAGTATGAGCAAAAAGAACTTTAAACGTATACTCACAGCATTGATAGAAAGAAAAGAGATAGAGCTACTTGAAGGGTCTATTAAACTTTCATAAACCTTTTACGATATACTAACCGTATTAATATTAAAGGAAAAAATATGGATTTAATGGATTTACTTAAAACAGGTGCTTCACTCATTCAGGGTAACAGCGATGACGCGACAACAGGTTTAGATACAAGTACAATAACAGATGCTCTTGGAGGTTTACTTGGTAACTCTGAGGGTGGTTTAGATCTTGGTTCTTTAGTAGGTGGACTTGGTGAAAATGGACTAGGTGAAATCGTAGGTTCATGGCTAGGTAATGGTGAGAATTCACCTATCTCTATGGACCAAGTCACAGACCTTTTGGGAGCAGATAAAATTTCTGAATTTGCTTCATCTTTAGGACTCTCTGAAGATTCGGCTAAAGGTGCATTAGCAGATGCTTTACCCCAAGTAGTAGACCAAGCAACTACTGGTGAAGGTTCTATGATAGAAGATATGCTTGCTCAAGTAGGTGGTGGCGGTTCGGCTATGGATATGTTAGGAAAAATGTTTAAATAAACATAGCCATAAAAAGTATGTCACTTTGACATACTTTTATAGTGTTACTTTATTAATCTGCTACAATAGTATCAAAACTTAGGATACTCTATTGCGTTATTTATTACTTCTTTTACTCCCCATGGTCTTACTCTCTAAACCATTTAAAATTGCCACCTATAATGTAGAAAATCTTTTTGATGCCACGTTTCAAGGTAGCGAATATGAAGAATACATCCCTGGTAAACATAATTGGAACAAAAGAATGGTAGAGATAAAACTCAACCATACAGCTGAAGTCATCTGTGACATAGATGCAGATATCATCGGACTTCAAGAGATAGAAAACAAACATATTTTCAAGCAGTTAATCTCTAAGCTGAAAAAAGTAGGTTGTGGCTATAAACACAGTGCTATTACAGCTAAAAAAGGTGCTTCTATACAAGTGGCACTGCTTTCTAAGTATCCACTGAAAAAACAAAAAGATATACAAGTAAGTTATTCACCACGTGTGAGAAACATACTTGAAGTGGATGTTGACATAGAAGGCAAAAGTGTAAAACTATTTGTCAATCATTGGAAATCAAAAGCGTACAAAGGGTATGAAAGTAAGCGTATAAAGTATGCCAAAGCATTACAAGCACGCATAGCTAGACTTGCTCCTAGTAAAGAGTACATCATTTTAGGTGATTTTAATTCAGACTACAATGCCTACCGTACCTTAGCGGACAAGATAAATGATACGGGAGGGAAAACAGGCTTTTCTGACATTTTAAAGACTAAAATTGAAGAGCATGAAATGCCACATGCAAAACCACAATGGCATTATACACTTTGGAAAGAGCTAGAGGTAGATAAGCGGTGGTCGTATAAGTTTTATGGAAAAAAATCAAGCCTTGATCAGATAGTATTACCTAAACAACTGTTTGATGGTAAAGGAATAGACTATGTCAATGACTCTTTTGGGGTTTTTAAAGCGAAGTACCTTTTTACTAAACGTGGGTACATCAATAGATGGCGATATAAAAATGGTAAACATATGGCAAAAGGCTATTCTGATCATTTACCCATATATGCATACTTTGATACTAAAGCATACAAAGGTGATGGGCAAAAACCTCATATAATCATAAAAAACAAGACCATAGAATATTTATATGAAGTAGAAACTTTACGTGGACAAGTAAAACTAAAAGATGTTGTTATAGTGCTTAAACGTGGACGTAATGCAGTAGTGAAACAAAGTCCAAATGGTAGAGGCGTTATGTTGTATAGCTGTGCTTCAAAACTAAAAGAGGGATATAAATATGACCTCTTAGTGGATGCTATTAAAACCTATAAAGGACTAAAAGAAGTCACATCGGCGTATAAGTTAAAGCAGAAGAAAAAAGTAGATACCAGTGTATATATGAAACATGCTCCTAACTTAGATACACTTCAACAAAATGAAGTTGTCACGGGGATTACAGGCATGTATAAAAATCGCCATTTATATGTAGGAGATAAAAAAATACCCGTCTATTTTAAAAAGAAAAAGTTGACACCTAAAAATGGCTCTAAGCTAAAGATACACTATGCACATCTAGGATATTATAAGAAAGCACAATTAGTCGTGTATAGTAAAAAAGATTTTACAGTGATGGAGTAAAAGTATGGCATATTATTCTTGGATTTTAGCATTTCATGTGATGAGTTTTATCTCTTGGATGGCGATGTTGTTTTATCAGCCTAGATTGTTTGTGTATCATAGTGAAAATGGTGACAACGAAGGTTTTGTGAAAGTAGTAGAGAGACAAGAATATATACTCAACAAAGCCATAGGTACACCAGCTATGTGGGCAACCATACTTTCTGGTGCGGTAATGTTGTATCTCAACCCTGGTATTTTTTCATCTGGTGGGTGGATGCATATCAAACTTCTTTTTTTGGTTTTTTTAATTACGTATCATTTTTCATTGGAGAATCTTCGTAAAAAACTTATAGAAAACCCGCAGTACAAAAGTGGAAAATGGTTTAGGTTTTACAATGAAGTACCTACTATACTTATGATGATTATTGTTATTATGGTTGTAGTGAAACCTCTTTAATGCTATAATCAATTTTATTTAAAAAAAAAGGACATAACCATGACATTACCTGAACTTACACTCCCCAAAATAGACCTACCTTTTGACATCCCTGTATTGCTCCATCCTAGTATAGATCACTTTGCTATTGTCCTTCCTGTGATTGTATTATTATTGGAATTTTATAACCTTTTTGCAAAACGTAAAAGTA
>Ga0256839_1004501_pt1 | contig 13552 bp, 9 predicted proteins | sample 354166metaG_FD_185968 | JGI IMG/M metagenome (GOLD analysis project Ga0256839, IMG submission 185968) | Hydrothermal vent microbial communities from Mid Atlantic Ridge, Atlantic Ocean - 354-166 | ecosystem: Environmental > Aquatic > Marine > Hydrothermal vents | place: Atlantic Ocean: Mid... | reverse complement strand
GGGCTCGAGCACGGGCTCCCACCACCGCTCGCACTCGGCGTCGGGCCGTCCGTCCCGGGCCGCCTGCACCCGCTCGTAGGTGAGCCGCGCGCGCGAGCGCATCACCGCGCGGTGAAACCGCGCCTGCTTGGTGCGCCCCGCCCGGTCGATCTCCAGCTCCACCACCACACAGGGCCGTTCCTCCCCCGGCTGCAGGGAGCAGAGTCGCTCCGAGAGCGCCGGCGGCAGCATGGGCAGGGCGCGGTCCGGGAAATAGACCGAATTGCCCCGCCGACGCGCCTCCTCGTCCAGCACATCCTCGGGGCGGACGTAATGGGCCACGTCGGCGATGGCGACCCAGAGCCTGTAGCCCCGCTCGCCAAGCCGCTCGGCCGCCACGGCGTCGTCGAAGTCGCGGGCGTCCTCGCCGTCGATGGTCACAAGCGGCAGGTCGGTGAGGTCCAACCGCCCTTCCCGATCCGCCGCGCCGAGGCGCGCCGCCCGGGCCAGAAGCGGCCTCGGGAAGGCGAGCGCGAAGCCGTACTGGGCGGCCACCGCGGGGGTGATGGTGCGGCTGTCGTCGGCGCGTCCGAACCGCTCCACCACCACCGCCTCGGGCGGCGCGAGCGGACGCGAGAGCACCAGACGCGCCCGCACCAGATCCCCCGCCTCCACCTGCACCTTGCCCGGCCGCAGGCGAAAGCTGCGTCCGCCCTTGCGTCCGGCCGGGCGCAACCAGAGGCCTGCGGGGGACGATTCCACCACGCCCACCGCCTCCCGGATCGGGCGCGGCACCGTGCGCACCAGCTCCGCCTCCACCTCGCCGCTCTCCGTCTGGTCGAGGCGGACCAGGGCGCGATCGCCCGGCGCGAGCGGCGGAACCCCTCCCCGCGGATCCCGCAGTCGGATGCGCTCTCCGGGGCGCAGCGGGGTTTCCACCAGCACGCCGCCGTCCCGCTCGAGCGCCACCACCTCCACCACCGTCATCCGCGGCCAGGCGGCGGCGCGATGGCGCTCCGTGCGCCGGGGCAGCACCCCCTGCCGGCGCAGGCGGGCGAGCAGGCGACGCAGGGCGATGCGCTGAGGGCGGCTGAGGCGGAAGGCGCGGGCCACGTCCCGCACGCTCGCCCGACCGCCGCGCAACCGCAGGAAGTTCAGCAGCTCCTCGAGAGGCGGCAATCCCTCGACGTCCTCGGGTGCGTCCATGGTCAACCGCCCACCGCCCGTCTCTTCCGTCCGGACGCACGCCCTCCCCGTTTGCTCTTGGCCTCGAGCAGGTGGAGCGCCTGGGCGAGATCGACCCCCTCGGGATCGGTCCCCTTGGGCAGGCTGGCGTTGACGCGACCGTGCCGCACATAGGGCCCGAAGCGTCCCTGCACCAGCTGCACCGGCTTTTGGTCCTTGGGATGGGGCCCGAGTTCGCGCAGCACCTGGGCCATCCGCCGCCTGGGGCCGCTCTTGCGGTCCGCCAACAGCGCAAGCGCCCGGTTGATGCCGATGGTGAGCACGTCCTCCTCCGCGGGCAGGCGCATGCGCTCCGCGCCGCGCTGGAGATAGGGGCCGAAACGGTTGATGCCGACCAGGATTTCCTCGCCGGTCTCGGGGTCGTGGCCGAGGCTGCGCGGCAGGGAGAGAAGCGCCCGGGCGCGGGCGAGATCCACCTCATCCGGCGGCCATCCTGGCGGAAGCGAGATCCGCTGCGCCTGCTCGCCGCCGCCCCGCTGCACATAAGGGCCGAAGCGCCCGACCTTGAGCCAGATCTCCTCGCCGCTGTCGGGATCGACCCCGATGAGCCGTTCCCTGGCTCCCGCCTCCCGGCTCTCGGCGAGCGGACGGGTGTAGCGGCAGGCGGGATAACGGGAACATCCGACGAAGGCGCCGAAGCGACCGAGTTTGAGCGACAGCGTGCCATCCCCGCAGGCCGGGCAGCGGCGCGGATCGCCGCCGTCCTCGCGGGGCGGGAACAGCTTGGGCGCGAGCGCCTCGTTGAGGGCCTCCAGGATCTCGCTCACCCGCCGTTCCTGAACCTGTTCCACCGCCGCGCTGAAGGGAGTCCAGAAACGGCGCAGCACCGCACGCCAGTCGATCTCGCCGGCGGCGATGGCGTCGAGCTGATCCTCGAGCCGCGCGGTGAAGGCGGGCTGGACGTATTCGTCGAAGAAGCTCACCAAAAAGGCGTTGACCAGCCGTCCGCGGTCCTCGGGCACGAAACGTTTGTTCTCGAGCCGCACGTAGCGCCGTTCCTGGAGCACCGAGAGGATCTGGGCGTAGGTGCTCGGGCGGCCGACGCCGAGCTCCTCGAGCCGCTTGACCAGGCTCGCCTCGGTGTAGCGCGGGGGCGGTTCGGTGGTATGCGCTTTCGCCTCCACCTTGCGCCTCTCGACCGGTTCGCCTGTGGCCAGCGCGGGCAGGGTGCCGTCCTCCTCCTCGTCGCCGGGATCGTCCCGACCCTCCTGATAGAGCTGGAGGTGACCCGCAAAAGCGAGGGTCTGGCCGCTTGCCCGCAGCACCACCCCGCGGGCTTCGTCGCCCACCTCCGCGCTCACCCGATCGAAGCGCGCGGCGGCCATCTGGCTCGCCACCGCCCGCCGCCAGATGAGATCGTACAGCCGCAGCAGATCCCGATCCAGGAACCGGGCCAGCTGCTCGGGCGTGCGCGCCACGTCGGTGGGACGGATCGCCTCGTGGGCCTCCTGGGCGGCCCGCGCCCGGGTCTTGTGACGCGGCGGCTGCGCCGGCACAAAAGCGTCGCCGAAGCGCTCCCGGATGTGATCGCGGATCGCCCGCACCGCTTCTTCGGCGAGCTGCACGCTGTCGGTGCGCATGTAGGTGATCAGCCCCACCGTCTCGCCGTCCAGCTCGACCCCCTCGAACAGGCGCTGGGCGAGGCGCATGGTGCGGTCGGCGGGAAAGCCGAGCTTGCGCGAGGCCTCCTGCTGCAGGGTGGCGGTGGTGAAGGGCGGCGGTGGATTGCGGGAGACGCGCTTGCGCTCGACCCGGAGCACCCGCAGCTCCGCCGCCTCCACCGCCGCCCGCGCCCGCTCCGCGGCCTGCTGGTCGGAGAGGGCGAATTTGTCCAGCCGTGCGCCGTCCAGATGGGTCAGCCGGGCGCGAAAGCGGGCGCCTTCCCGGTTCTCCAGCAGCGCCTCCACGGTCCAGTACTCGCGCGGGCGAAAGGCCTCGATCTCGGCCTCGCGCTCGCAGATGAGGCGCAACGCCACCGACTGCACGCGCCCCGCCGAACGGGAGCCCTGCAGTTTGCGCCACAGCACCGGGGAGAGGGTGAAGCCCACCAGATAATCCAGCGCGCGGCGCGCCTGATAGGCGTCGATCAGCCGCATGTCGAGCTCGCGCGGCCGGGCCATCGCCTCGAGCACCGCCCGCCTGGTCACCTCGTGGAACACCACCCGCTTGACCTCGATACCGTCGAGCGCGCCCAGCTCCCTCAGCGCCGCCACCAGATGCCAGGAGATCGCCTCCCCTTCGCGGTCGGGGTCGGTGGCGAGCCAGAGCCGTTTCGCGCCCTTCAGCGCGCGGGCGATCTCCGCGATGCGCTTCTTCTTGTCCGGCAGGAGCTCGTAGATCATCTCGAAGTCGCGCTCCGGGCGCACCGAACCGTCCCGCTCCGGCAGGTCCCGCACATGGCCGAAGGAGGGCAACACCCGGTAGCCGGGGCCCAGATATTTGGCGATCGATCGCGCCTTGGTGGGCGATTCGACGACGACCACGTCCATGGGGACTCCAGCGAGGCGTCGGATTCGTGGAGCGACGGTGATGCAGATGGATCCTGGAGGCCACGGGCGTCAACCGTCAAGCCGGGAGATGCGGTTGCCGGGATGGCGCAGCACGAGCCCCTCCACCTCGAGGCCGACGAGCGCCTCCTGCAGCGCCGCCGCTTCGACCCCGAGCTCCCGCACGAGGACGTCCACCGGCACCGGCTCCGGTCCGAGGGCATCCAGCAACCGCCTCGTCAGATCGCCTCCGCCCGCGGGACCGGTCGCGGGCATCTGGAAGGCGGGCGGAGGCGCCGCCGCAATTGGTCCCGAAAACAAGGCCAGCACGTCTTCGGCGCGCTCCACCAAATGCGCCCCCTCCCGAAGCAGCCGGTTGGTTCCGGCATGGCGCGGATCGGTGGGCGAACCCGGCACCGCCAGCACCTCGCGGCCGAGATCGAGAGCGAGCCGGGCGGTCATCAGCGATCCCGAGCGCTCGCTCGCCTCCACCACCACCACCGCGCGCACCAGGGCGGCGATCAGCCGGTTGCGGCGGGGGAAATGCCGCGCAAGCGGCGGTGCGCCGAGGGGATGTTCGCTCATCACCACCCCCCGCCGCCGGATGCGGGCGAACAGATCCCGATGCTCCGGCGGATAGACCCGATCGAGCCCCGCGGCCAGCACCGCCACCGTCCCCGCTGCGCCCGCAAGCGCACCCTCATGGGCGGCGCCGTCGATCCCGCGGGCGAGGCCCGAGACCACGCACACCCCGGCCGCCGAGAGGTCCTGCGCGAGGGTGCGGGCGAAACGGCATCCCGCCACACTCGCATGGCGGGCTCCCACCACCGCCACCATGGGCCTGCCGAAACAGGCGAGATCGCCGCCCACCATCAACACAGGAGGTGCATCGTCGAGCGCCGCAAGCCCCTCCGGATAGCCCGGCCCGCCGAGGCCGAGCAGCCGCCATCCCCGCTCGCGGATGCGCACGACCTCCTCGGCCGCCCGCTCGAGCGGACACACCCGCACCCCCCTGAGCCGGCCCTTGCCGACCAACGCCGCAAGGGCTTCATAGGCGCGGCGCGGATCGCCTGAGCGGCGCAGCAACCGGCGGCAGAGGACGGGGCCCACACCCCGGCTGCGGGCCAGCGCCAGCAGGGGGACGAGATCCTCATGCTCCGCGAAGGTCATCGGCATCACAGAGCGGAACTCCTCCCGATGGTGGAAGAACGCGAATGCAAGTCAACCATCCGTTCCGACATCCAGACCGATTACAGCGCCTATTACGCGCGCACCCGCGACCGGCCTCCCCGGGCCACCCTGCTGCGCGCGCTCGACGCTTTCGCGGCCGAGGGACGGAGCCCGCTTTTGATCGCGGATCTCGGCTGCGGGACGGGCCGGGACGGTCTGGAGATGCTCAGGCGGGGTCATCGGGTGGTGGCGGTGGATCGGGAGGAGGCGGCCCTGAACGCCTTCCTCGGGCGCGTGCCGCAGTCTTGGCGGTCGCGGCTCCATCTGGTGTGTGCGGATCTGCGCAGCTGGATCCCACCTCCGGCCGATCTCGTGAACGCGAGCTTCGTGCTGTTCACGCTCGAGCGGGAGGAGGCGGCCCTTCTGCTGGCCCGGGTGCGGCGGGCGCTGAGCCCGGGCGGCCGGTTCGCCGGCCATTTGCTCGGCCCCGGGGACAGCTGGGTGCGGGAAGGCCGTTGTTTCGGAGTCGAGCGCGGGGAGCTCGCCGCATGGTTTTCCGGGATGGAGCTGGAGTGGCTGGAGGAGGAGCGCTGCCGCGCCGTCACGCCCCGGGGCCGCTTCAAGTGGTGGCACCTTTGGCATATCGTGGCCCGCAAGGTGCATGAAGGGGAGAGCGGACGGTGAAGCTGGTGGCGGCACTGCTCGAGGCCCTCAAGCGGCGCGGGGCGAGCGAGATCTTCGGCATCCCCGGAGATTTCGCCCTGCCCTTCTTCCGGCAGGTGGAGGCGGAAGGGCGGCTTCCCCTCTACACCCTTTCCAACGAGCCGGCGCTGGGCTTTGCCGCCGACGCCTCGGCCCGCTTCCGCTCCGGCCTCGGAGTGGCGGCGGTCACCTACGGCGCCGGCGCCTTCAACATCGTCCATCCCATCGCCGGGGCCTATGCGGAGAAGTCGCCGGTGGTGGTGATCTCCGCCGCCCCGGGGCGGGCCGAGGCCGAAAGCGGCCTCTTGGTCCATCACCAGGGCCCGCGGCTCGACAGCCAGGCGCGCATCTTCCGGGAGATCACCCAAGCCCAGGCGCGCCTCGACGATCCCCGCACCGCCCCCTTCGAGATCGCCCGGGTGCTCGATTGCGCTCTCGCCGGCTCGCGGCCGGTCTATCTCGAGATCCCGCGGGACGTGGTGGAGATGGACATCGCGCCCGTGCCCGATCCGGAGCCGGAGCCGGTGGACGAGGAGGCGGTTGCGAGCTGCGCGGAGGAGGTGTTGGCCCGGCTCGCCCGCGCCTCGCGGCCGCTGCTCATGGTCGGGGTCGAGGTGCGCCGCTACGATCTCGAACAGCAGGTGGCGGAGCTCGCGCGGGCCCTGCGGCTGCCGGTGGTGACCAGCTTTCTCGGCCGCGGCCTCCTCTCCGAGAGCAAAGCGCCTCTTCTTGGCACCTATCTCGGGCGGGCGGGAGACCCCGGGATCGCCAGGCTGGTAGAGGAATCGGACGGGCTTCTGCTGCTCGGCGTGGTGCTTTCGGACACCAATTTCGGGGTGGCCGCTGGACGTCTGGACCTTAGGCGGGTGATCCACGCCTTCGACGGCCAGGTGCGCATCGGTTACTACGCCTATCCGGCGGTGCCGCTTCGAGCCTTGGTGGCGGCCTTGCGCGCCCGGGCGCGCCCGCTCGGCGAAAGCCGCGTCACGGTCAGGCGAAGGCGCTATCCGCGCGGTCTCCGGGCGGACGACCAGCCCCTCCACCCCAACGACATCGCGCCCGCGATCAACGACCTCTTCGCTCGCCAGGGGCCGATGCCGATCGCCGCGGATGTGGGGGACTGTCTGTTCGTGGCCATGGACATCGAAGAAACCGCCCTGGTGGCACCCGGCTATTATGCCGGCATGGGGTTCGGGGTGCCCGCCGGCATCGGCGCCCAGCTCGCCACCGGCAGACGTCCCCTCGTGCTGGTGGGCGACGGCGCCTTCCAGATGACCGGCATGGAGCTCGCCAACTGCCGCAGGCTCGGCATCGATCCGGTGGTGGTGGTGTTCAACAACGCGAGCTGGGAGATGCTGCGCGCCTTCGCGCCCCATGCCCGCTTCAACGATCTCGAGCAGATGGATTTCCGGGCCCTGGCCCAGGCGCTCGGCGGCGACGGCTACCGGGTCCGCACCCGACGCGAGCTCAGGGAGGCACTCGATCAGGCGGCCGGCCGCCGCGGCCGCTTCCAGCTGATCGAGCTCCTTTTGCCCCGCGGCGTCATGTCGGATACGCTCGCACGCTTCGTGGCCGCCGCACGAAAGACTCCGAGCCTCGAGCGGGCGGCATGAGCCAGCGCCAGGCGGCCGCCGGCACCGAAAGGGGCGGCGAGGCGACGCTGCTCCTCTGGGACCGCCGGTTCTGGCCCTTGTTCTGGGCCCAGGCGCTGGGCGCCTTCAACGACAATCTGCTCAAGGGTGCGGTGGTATTGATCGCCGTCTACCAGGCCCCGGCCGGCTCCGGGGCGGCTGTGGCCATGGTGGCGGGCGCCCTGCTCGTGCTGCCCTTTCTCCTGTTCTCGGCGCTCGCGGGCCAGCTCGCCGACCGCTTGCCCAAACCCCGGCTGGTGCGCCGGCTCAAGGCGGTCGAGCTGGCGGTCGCGATCCTCGGCGCCGGGGCCCTCCTGGCCGGCGATCTCGCCTGGCTGTTGCTGGTGGTCTTCCTCATGGGCACCCAGTCGGCCTTCTTCGGGCCCCTCAAATACGGGCTTTTGCCGGAATACTTCCGGGAGCGCGAGCTCCTCTCGGCCAACGCCTATGTGGAGGCCTCCACCTTCCTGGTGATCCTGCTCGGCACCATCGGCGGAAGCCTCCTGGTCTCGTTCGCGGGCGGCCGCGCCCTGGTGGCGGCCGCGGTGGTGCTGGTCGCCCTTGCGGGCTATCTCGCCTCCCGCTTCCTCCCGCCGCGTCCCGCCCAAGCGCCCGGCCTCGCCTTGCGCTTCAACCCCCTGTCCGCCTGCGCCGAGGTGCTGTCCTACGTGGTGGCACGCCGGGAGCTGCGCCGCACCGTGCTGGGCATCTCCTGGTTTTGGGCGATCGGAGGCATCTATCTCACCCAGGTGCCGGCCTATGCACGCGACGTGCTCGGGGCCGAGGAACGGACGGCGACCTTGTTGCTCGCGCTGTTCGTGATCGGTATCGCCGCCGGTGCGGGGGGCGTGCGGCTCGCCTTGCGCGGCCGCGTGCGGCTGTGGCCGGTGCCCTGGGCGATGCTGCTGGTGGCCCTGTGGGGGCTGGACTTCGCCCTGCTCGCCGGGAGCATCGTCCCGGCACAAGCACCCCTCGACCTCGCCCGGCTGTGGCAGCTCGATTGGGCGCCGCGATTGATGGCGGATCTGTTCCTGCTCGCCTTCTTCGGCGGCGCCTTCGCGGTGCCGCTCTATGCCCACCTCCAGCTCCACAGCGCCCCCACCCACGTGGCGCGCAGCATCGCCGCCAACAACATCCTCAACGCATTGTTCCTGGTGGGCTCGGCGATCCTCACCGCGGCGCTGCTCTATGCGGGCATGGCGGTCCCGGATCTGCTCGCCGGCCTGGCCCTGGCCAATCTGGCCGCGGCGGCGCTGGGGTTCCTCTGGTTCCGCAAGAGGCCGGTCTGAGGTGCTACTCCTCCGGCTCGCCGCGCAGCACACCCTCCCGCTCCGCCGGCACCAGCACGTGAAGCGGCGGCTTGCGCCAGTTGGGCAGCTCCGCCCCGTCCGCCCGCTCCATCTGCACCGAGCCGTTGCCGCGGACGGTGATCACCACCGCTCCCGCCTCCACCTGCAGGATCTCGCCCGTCCGCAGCCGCAACCGGTACCATTTCGCCATCGGCCAAGCTCCATTTCGGGTCGGCAACCGCACCGGCCGTCATATCCAGGACATAGGCCCCCGGCCGGCTCGGAACAGGCCCCGGCCTAGGCCGCGCGCACGAGCCTGCTGCCAGTCCGCCCGCCGATCCCGACGTCCTCCTCCAAAACCCACAGCTCGCCCTCGGGCATGCCGTTGAAGCCCGTGCGCAGGCTCACCGAATAGGCGCCCATCATGCCGATCTCGATCCAGTCGCCGGTGCGCACGTCCCCCGGCAACAGATGCGGCCCCGGCATCACATCCTCACCGTCGCAGGTGGGACCGTAGAGCGTGAACCCCTCGAGGGGAGCACGGCGCCGGGGCAGCACCACCCGCATCGGAAAGCCCGGGCCCAGGCTGCGCAGCTCCGAGAGATGGCCGAAGACGCCGTCGTTGAGATACAGCTTGGATCCCCGCCTGAGCTCCACCCGCACCAGCAGCGAAAGCGCCTCGGCCACAAGCAGCCGCCCCGGCTCGCAGGCGAGAGCAGGACGATCGGGCCAGCCGGCGAGTGTTTCGCAGATCGCCTCCACGAAGGCCGCAAAGGGAGGCTCAGATCCCACGTAGGAGACGGGGAATCCGCCGCCCACGTCGAGCAGATCGACACCGCCCGCAGCCTCGACGACCCAGCGCGCACAGCGAAGCGCCCGCACGAAGGCCCCGGGGTCCAGACACTGCGAACCGACGTGGAAGGTGAGCCCACAGAACCCGTATTCCCGCCGCACCCGGCGCAACAACGCCGCCGCCTCGCTGGGATCCGCGCCGAACTTGCCCGAGAACGGCAGCCGCGCCTTGCGGTCGTCCACCTTGAGCCGCACCACCAGCTCCACGTCCCGGGCCCCCGCGGTCACGCGGCGGATCTTCTCGAACTCCTCCGCACTGTCGAGGGCGAAACGGCGCACGCCCCAGTCGCGATAGGCCTCAATGATCGCCTCCTCGGGCTTGACGGGATGCATGAACGCAAGCCGCACCTCCCGCCCCAACAGCGCGCGCAGACTGCGAACCTCGCCGATCGAGGCCACGTCGAAGCAGTCCACGCCGCCGCGCCGCAACGCCTCCAAAACCTGCGGCAAGGGATTGCATTTGACGGCGTACCACACCTCGCCCGGAAAGGCCGCCCGCACCGCCGCCGCCGTGCGCTCCAGCAGCCCCGGACGCAACAGCAGCACCGGCGTGTCGGGACAGCGGGCGGCGACCAGCGCCGCCAAGCGGTCGTAGACCTCCACCATGGCCGCTCCCACGGACACCCGGACGATCCGATGGACGCGCAGCGCCGGGCCGCACGGACCGCGCCTATGCCCGACCACAGGCCACCTGTAAAGTGGCGGCGGCCGCCTCGGCACCGCGCCGAGGTCAGCCGGCCATGCCGGGCTTTCTGACGCATTTTTAGGCACGAGGTGAAATCTTGAGCAGGCGCGCTTCGGCGGTGGAGGTGGAGGTGGTGGTGCTGGGCGGGGGCCTGACCGGGCTTACCGCCGCGCTGGCGCTCGGCCGGGCCGGTGTGGAGGTGGCGGTGGTGGAGCGGGCCTCGGTGGCGGAGCTGGTCTCCGCCCCTTATGACGGGCGGGTGATGGCCATCGCCCGGGCGTCCATGCGCATGCTGGAGGCGCTCGGGGTGTGGGCCTCCATCGGCCCCGAGGCGCAGCCGATCCTGCGCATTCGGGTGGAGGAAGGCGGCGTTCCGGTGCGGGTGCACTACGACGGGGCGGAGCTGGACGGGGGTCCGCTGGGTTGGATCGCGGAGACCCGTTGCATCCGGCGGGCGCTCTTTGAGGCCCTGGAGGGGCTTTCCGGGGTGCGGCTGTTCGCCCCGGCCGGCCACCGCGAGGTGGTGGTGGATTCGGTCGCGGCGACGGTGCGGCTCGACGACGGGCGTCTTCTGCGCGCACCTCTGCTTTTGGTCTGCGAGGGCCGAAGGAGCCCGCTTCCCCGGCGCCTCGGCATTCGCTGCGCGACTCGCTCCTACGGCCAGATCGCCCTGGTCGCCACCCTGGAGCAGGAACGGGCCCATGGGGGCGAGGCGGTGGAGCGGTTTTTTCCAGACGGCCCCTTCGCGGTGCTGCCGCTGCCGGGCCGGCGTTCGTCCATCGTCTGGGCGATCTGCGAGGAACGGGCGCGGGCGCTCTGCGGGCTCGATCCCGCGGCCTTCGCCCTGGAGGTGGAGGAGCGCTTCGGCGACCTGCTCGGGCGGGTGCGGCTCGCGAGTCCGCTCTGGTCCTATCCGCTCCTGCTGGTGGTGTGCGAGCGCTACGTGCGGGAGCGGGTGGCGCTGGTCGGGGATGCCGCCCGGGGCATCCACCCGCTCGCGGGCCAGGGGTGGAATCTCGCCCTGCGGGACGTGGCCGCGCTCGCGGAGCTGGTGGTGGACCGGCTGCGGCTCGGCCTCGATCCCGGAAGCCTGGAGATGTTGCGGGCCTATGAGGCCTGGCGGCGCTTCGACGGCTTTACCCTGGTGGCGGTGACCGACGGTTTGAACCGGCTGTTCGCCAACGACCATCCGCCGCTGTTCCTGCTGCGCAACCTGGGCCTGTGGCTGGTGGAGCGCGCGCCGCCCCTCAAGCGCCTGTTCATGCGGCACGCCATGGGCCTGCTCGGCGAACAGCCCCGGCTGCTGCTTGGCCAGCCCCTGTGGTGAGCGAGTCGGATGAGAAAAGGGGGAGGGCGGCGGTTCCGCCCTCCCCAGGCGGCGGGGAGCCTGATGGTCGTCAGGGCACCACTTCGCCGTGGATGCGCGCGTCCAGGCCTTCGATCTCCGTATCCCGGTCCACGCGCAGCCCCATCATGAGGTCGAGCACCTTGAGGGTGACCGCGGAGACCAGCCCCGACCACAGTACGGTGGCGACGATGCCCTGCAGCTGGATCCACACCTGTCCCGGGTTCCCTTCCAGCAGCCCCGGCACGCCGCCCACCGCCTCGGCGGCGAACACGCCGGTGAGCAACGCACCGACGGTGCCGCCGACCCCGTGGACGCCGAAGACGTCGAGGCTGTCGTCATAACCGGCCATGCGCTTGAGGGCGGTGGAGCCCCAGTAGCAGGCGGCACCGGCCACGAGCCCGATCACCAACGCTCCGGTGGGCAGCACGAAACCGGAAGCCGGGGTGATGGCGACCAGCCCGCCGATGGCGCCGGAGACGATACCGAGCAGGCTCGGCTTGCCCCGGAGCGCCCACTCGCACACCATCCAGGCCAGCGCCGCGGCGGCGGCGGCGATCTGGGTCACCGCCATGGCCATGCCGGCGAGCGCGTCGGCGGCGAGCGCCGAGCCGGCGTTGAAGCCGAACCAGCCGACCCACAACAGCGACGCGCCCACCATGGTGAGGCGCAGATCATGCGGCGGCATGGGCTCGCGGTTGTAGCCGGTGCGGGGCCCGAGGATGAGCGCCGCCACCACCCCGGCGACGCCGGCGTTGATGTGCACCACCGTGCCGCCGGCGAAATCCAAAACCCCGTCGTCGCCGAGAAAGCCGCCGCCCCACACCCAGTGGGTCACCGGCGCATAGACCAGCAGCGACCAGATGGTGAGAAAGATCAGCATCGCCGAGAACTTCATGCGCTCGACGAAGGCCCCCACGATCAGGGCCGGGGTGATGATGGCGAAGGTCATCTGGAAGACCATGAACACGCTCTCGGGAATACTGCCGGAGAGCGAGTCCATGGACAGCTCGCGAAGGAACAGGTTGGAAAGCCCGCCCACATAGGGCGTGCCCTCGCTGAAGGCGAGGCTGTAGCCGGCCACCATCCACACCACCGTCATCAGGGCGGCGGTGGCGAACACCTGCATGATCACCGACAGCGCATTCTTCTTGCGCACCATGCCGGCATAGAACAGGGCGAGCCCCGGCAGGGTCATGAGCAACACCAGGGCGGTGGCGGTCAGCATCCAGGCGGTATCGCCGCGGTCCAAGGCCGCCTCCTGGGCGAGAGCGACCTCCGCCGACACCCCAGCCGCCAACACGGCCGCGCTCCCAACTAGCAGTCGCATCCTCCTCATGCTCCTCATCCTCGCAGTTCAAACTGCCCCGGGCCCGACAGCGGGCCGCACGCGCGAAGCCGGGCAGGCTCCGACCGGTCATTAGCAAGTCGGATGCCAGGGCAAGGACGGATGCCAGAGAAAGGACGTGCCAGGGCACAGCGCGGGGACGCGCGCGAGCCAGCTGCGCGACGGCGATGGGACGCCTGGAGGGGCTTGGCACGTCCCGCGGGGTTCCCTATGTTGTCCGCATGGATCTCAACGGGGTGCCCCGGAGGGGGCTGAGAGTCGCCGTGGTGGCGGCAACCCGTCGAACCTGATCCGGTTAGCACCGGCGTAGGGATTTGAGATGCCGAACCTTAGCCGAGCCCGCATCGCAGATCCCTTCGCGCCGCGCGCGGGGGGATGCGATGGCAAGTCCTGACGAGGGCCTTCTCCTCCAAAGCGCCGAACTGCTCGCGCGGCTGCGCGAAAAGCGGCCCAGGGTGCATCTGATCATCAGTCCGCTCGCCGCACCGCGGGCGGCGGATGCGCTTGCAGCACTCGGCGCCGAGCCGGCGCTGAGCGAGGGAAGGCAGGAACTCGACGCGTTCCTCCAGAGCTCGCAGGCGCTCGTCGTCAATCTCGGCATGATGGACGAGCGCCGCGAGCGTGCGGCGCGCGAGGCGGCGGATCGGGCACGCGCGCTCCGCCTGCCCTGGCTGCTCGATCCGGTCAAGGTCCACCAGAGCCAAAGGCGCCTCGCTCTTGCCCGCGAACTCCTCGAACAGGCGCCGGCGGTGGTCAAGCCCAACCGGGAGGAGCTCTTTGCCCTGGGCGCCCGCGAGCCGGAGGAGCTCGCACGCCGACA
>Ga0256839_1004500_pt1 | contig 13553 bp, 12 predicted proteins | sample 354166metaG_FD_185968 | JGI IMG/M metagenome (GOLD analysis project Ga0256839, IMG submission 185968) | Hydrothermal vent microbial communities from Mid Atlantic Ridge, Atlantic Ocean - 354-166 | ecosystem: Environmental > Aquatic > Marine > Hydrothermal vents | place: Atlantic Ocean: Mid... | reverse complement strand
CCCAGCATCCGCACCAGGGTGATCAGGGTGACGACGAACACGAACAGGCGGGCCACCAGGATCAGCAAGCGCGACTGGTAGGTCTCCACCCAGCGCCACTCGCCGCGGATCTGGCGGCGCCTGCCGTAGCGGCGCAAGATCCAGATGCCCAACAGGTGGGCCACCAGATACGCCAGATAGACGAGGACGAAGATTCCCAGCAGGGTGCGGCCCCACTGGCCCTTGCCGCCGCTGAAAAGATGCCAGTAGGCGAATCCCAGGACGATGGCCAGATTCAGGGACTGGAGCACGTGTACCCGCAGCCGCAGTAGTCCTTCGGGGGTGTCGTGTCCCGACGCCAGACGCACCAGGGGTCTGGCGAACAGGATCAGCAGCACGTTGACGCCGATGACCAGCCAGGTCAGGGCGTCGATGTGGTTCCAGGCACTTTGCAGCCACGACCCGGTCATGGATCGTCCGCCACCCGTATCAGCTTGCGGCCGCATTGCCGGCACCGGTATTCCCTTTCCCCGCGCTGAATGCGGCGGTGGCGTATGGCGGTCAACTCGTGCTCCCGGCAGCCGCAGCGATAGCGGTACCGCTTGAGCCGGCGGGCCGGTTCCACCGCGTAGTCGTGGCAGCGCTTGGGTTCCAGTCCGAACAGCGCCATCACCGCCTGCCATTCCGGGCCGTGGGGTCTGACCCGGCCGCCGTACTGCCAGAAAACCACGGCGTGGGCCACCTCGTGCCCGACCACCTCCTCCAGGAAACGGTCGAAATCCTGCCGCAGCGGCACGACGTTGAAACGCAACCGCACCCGTCCCTTTCGTGCCTGCATCTGTCCGGCCGCCCGCCCCGTCAGGTCGAAACTGATCTCCACCGCCGGCAACACTTTCCAGCGAAACCGGGCGGCGGCGACGGCCAGCAGTTCACCGAGGCGCCGGTATATCAGGGAAATTTGCCGTGTCTCGATCATGACGTCTCCATTATACGGGCTCGACCGCGATGCGGACGACCGTACCCTGGTCATTTCGCTCCCTCGATCGCCTGTGGAAGTGATCGGCGATAAGCGGATCACACGGTCAGCGGGAAGCAAACGGAGCGAGGCTCAGGGAGACGACGTCGACTTCGACCTTACCATCGATTTGGCGCTAAACTAACCCCACCATCAATCGAAATCGCTGAACATGATCGACACCACCGATCACCATCATCACCACCATACCCCCGACCTGGGGGAAACCCGGTTGATCTGGGCCCTCGCCGTCAACGTCCTCCTGACGGGGGTACAGATCGCCGGTGGCATCGTCTCCGGCAGCCTGGCCCTGGTGGCCGACGCCCTCCACAATCTTTCCGATGCCGGATCCTTGGGCGTGGCCCTGCTCGCCCGCCGCATCGCCAAACGGCCGGCCGACGAATGGCGCACTTTCGGTTATCAGCGTGCCGAACTCATCGGCGCCCTCATCAATCTCACCGCCCTGATCCTGATCGGCCTGTACCTGGTCTACGAGGCGGCGATGCGCTACTACAACCCCCGTCCCGTCGAAGGCTGGCTAGTGGTCTACGTGGGGGCCTTCGCCCTGGTGGTGGATACGGTGACCGCGCTGCTGACCTTCGCCGGTGCCAAGGAAAGCCTCAACATCCGGGCCGCTTTTCTCCACAACGTCGCCGACGCCCTGGGATCGGTGGCGGTCATCATCGCCGGCACCGTCATCATCGTCTACGGCTGGACCCTGATCGATCCCCTCTGCACCGTGCTGATCGCCGCCTACGTGATCTGGCACGGCTGGAGCGAGATGAAGCACACCGTCCGCATCCTGATGCAGAGCACACCCCTGGATATCGATCTGGCCGAGTTGATTCACGACCTGGAACACGAACCGGGGGTGCGCGGGGTGCATCACGTCCATGTGTGGGAAATCGACGAACACCGCCGCTCCCTGGAAGCCCACGTGGTCATCGATCCCCGGGACACCGGCCGTATCGAGGAGATCAAACAGGGCCTCAAGCACCGTCTGGCCCAGCGCTACCGGATCCGGCACTCCACCCTGGAATTCGAGCTGGAGACGCCGGAAACAGCGCGGGTCTGCCCGCTGGAGGGATCGGAGGTCTGCGGCCATCCCCGCACGCACGCACACCCGCATCACCCAACTCCCTTCCCCTGGGGAACGGCATGGCTCATTCTGGCCCTCGTCTTCCTGCTGGGCGGGGTGACGCTGCACTTCCACCTGGCCGGTGGCTGGCAAAGCGGTCTGGACGCCTTCCGATCGCCGGCGCAATGGTCCGGTTACGAGTGGCTGGCCTACGGCGCGGTGTTTCTGTGCCTGTTGATGGCGGGATGGTCTTATCGCGGAGATGACACATGAACCCGGCCGCAGGGGGATGGTTCTTCCGGAAATGGGATCTTCGCTGATGCGGGCCGAACTGTTGCGTCATATCGAGGAACTGGTGCTGTGTCATTCGCCGAGCGGCAACGAAGCCGCAATCGACCGATGGCTGTTGTGTCAGTGGCAAGCACTCGGCCTGCAGCCCAGCCAGGATGCGGCCGGCAACCTCGTCGCCGCGATCCCCTCCGACCGGCCCAATGCCGCCACCCTGGCCATCACCGCCCACAAGGACGAAATCGGTATGATCGTCAAACGCCTCGATGCCGACGGCCGGGTCCGGGTGCGCCGCCTGGGCGGTTCCTTTCCCTGGGTGTATGGGGAAGGGGTGGTGGATCTCCTGGGTGACCGGAAGACCGTTTCCGGTATTCTCAGTTTCGGCTCTCGTCATGTCTCCCACGAATCCCCCCAGAAGGTCTTCCAGGAAAAGCAAGCCCTGCACTGGGAAGACGCTTGGATCGACACCAAGCTGTCCCGCGCCGCCCTGGAAGCGGCCGGCGTTCGTCCGGGCACCCGTGTCGTGATCGGGCGCCATCGCAAGCGGCCGTTCCGCCTGAACGAGAACTACCTGGCCAGCTACGCCCTCGACAACAAGGCGGGACTCGCCATACTGACTCTACTGGCCGAACGGCTGCGCCGCCCTCGCTGCCACGTCCTGCTGGTGGCCTCGGCCAACGAGGAAGTGGGCGCCCTCGGAGCCCAGTACTTCACTTTCCAGCGATGTCCCGATAGGCTCATCGCTCTGGAAATCTGCCCCAAATCCGACGAATATCCCATCGAGCGGGACGACGCCCCGGTCCTGGTGTCCCAGGACGGTTACGGCTTCTACGACGACCGCCTCAACGCCGAATTGATGCAGACGGCGGCGAAGGCCGGCATTCCGCTGCAGACGGTGGTACTGGCCGGCTTCGGCAGCGACGCTTCCATCGCCATGAAGAACGGCCACGTCCCCAGCGCCGCCTGCCTCGGCTTTCCCTGCGACAACACCCACGGTTACGAAATCACCCATCTCAAAGCCCTGGAGCGGTGCGTGGAACTGCTGTCGGCCTACCTCGCGGACTGAGATCAAGGTCGAGAGCACGATCAGCGTTCGTGACCGACGCGACGGATTTCGTCGTAAAGCCGGCGGATACGCTCACGGCCGTAAAGACGCTCGAGCCGGCGGATGGTGAAGTGCGCCTGGGCGGTTCTCTGGAAGTGATCCATGAAAAGGATGTTCACCGTGGCCCCGCTGACCGCACCGATGGCGGGTAGAGTCTGGAGGGCGAATTTCTGCGACACCTGGACGCTGAAGCGCTGGGCCACGGCGTGGAGAAATTTGACCAGGGCCGGTGCGCCTTCCTTGGTCAGCCCTTTCTTCAACAGGTGTTTGGCCGATTCCTCCAGGGTCTTGGCGAGAAAAGAGCGCACCGCGTAATAACCCACTTCGGCGCCGTCGTCCGCCCTGGATTTGCCGCCGAAAGCGAACACTTCCAGGCAGGCGAGCCTGGCCCTGGGATCCGCCAGGTCCTCACCGTGCTCCCGGGCGGCGGCGGCAATGGCGCGCAGCATCAGGGTGGCGGAGACCGGCAGTTCCAAGGCCAGGCTGGCGATGCCGAAACTGCCCCCCAGGGCGCCGCTGAATCCCGCCATGATCTTGTGGACCGAACGGCGCGACGGGGCCCTTCCTTCCACGGGCAGGGTCAACAGGGCGGCATCCAGGGCCTTGCTCAGCGCTTCCTGGGTCAGACGGGTGATCGGTTCCACCAGTTCTTCCGGCAGGCCGGACAATGCCTTTTCCACTGGCATTCCGATATAATGGGACAGGCGCGCCGCCAGGCCCGGATTTTCCAGCTGGCGAACCGCCTTCTCCAGAGCCTGGAGTTCGGCCGCCGTCAGGGGAGGGGGCTGCCATTCCAGCAAGGCCTCGGTGGAGGATACCATCGGATTCATGGATCAGCCTCGTGTGTGGTCGCTTCTTTTTGACCGTCTCGGGAGAGGAAATACGCCAGCGGTTCCGCTGTGTCAACCGTATCGACCGGCAGGAACGTTACAACATCGCACCGGGACAGACGATCACCGTCGTCCGTCTCCACCGGGGACAGCGCCGGCTGGAGAAGCTGCGCTGGGGTCTGATTCCTTCCTGGTCCCGAGACGCGACCATCGGCCACCGCCTCGTCAACGCCCGGGCCGAAACCCTGGCGGAGCGCCCGGCCTTCCGGGAAGCCTTCAAACATCGCCGCTGCCTGATTCCCGCCAGCGGCTTTTATGAATGGCAGCGCACCGGACATCGGAAACAGCCGTATGCCATCCGGCGCCGTGACGGCGGCCTGCTGGCCTTCGCCGGTCTCTGGGAAAGCTGGCGCTGCTCCGAAAGCGGTGCGGAAATCCGCACCTGCGTCATCGTCACCACCGACGCCAACCGGCTTCTGCAACCCCTGCACCGGCGGATGCCGCTCATTCTCGAACCGGCGGACTGGGACGCCTGGCTCGATCCCACGCGTACACCGCCGTCGCCGGCTCCCTGCCGGGACGACCTGCTGGAAACGTATCCAGTCAGTTCCTACGTCAACGACCCCCGAAACGACGACCCCCGTTGCCTCGAACCGTGTCAGTCGACCGAACCATTATTCATCTAAGGTCAATCGTCCTTCCCGGGAAATAAGAAGGTAGCCACGCCGGCGCCGGGTCCGGTCCAGTCGCCGCAGCACTTCCTCACCCTCCTCGCGGGAGGCGCAGGGCACTTGCCGGATCTGGCCGAGACGCTGGCCGCAGCGTCCCCACACCCGGGTGACCACCCAGCCGCCCCACAGATCCTGCTGCAGATGGGCCTCGTAGTAGCGCCCCTGCTTTTCCCAGCGCAACTTGACCCAGTCGTCGGTGATCATGTCAATGGGGAATCAGCCGGTAAGTGGGTTCGTAGGTCGCCGCCAGCTTCATGCGGCGCTGGGCCACCAACTGCCGCAACAGGGTTTCCAGCGGCTGAAGGATCCGCCGGTCCCCATGAATCTCGAAGGGGCCGTGGCGTTCCACGGCCACGATCCCGGCTTCCTTGACGTTGGCGGCGACGATCCCGGAAAAGGCCCGGCGCAACTCCGCCGCCAGCCGGTGGGGGGGCAATTCCGGCGTTAGACGCAACCGGGCCATGGCGGCATGGGTAGGCTGGAAAGGCTGTTGATAGACCGGGTCGATGAACAGACGCCAGTTGAAATAGTAAGCGTCACGGGTGCGATGACGGAAACGGTGCACCTCCTCCAGGCCCTGCTGCATGATCCGGGCCACTTCCGGCGGATCGGCGATGACCAGCCGGTAACGTTGCCGCACCGCCTCGCCCAGGGTGGTCCGGAGGAAACGGTCGATGAGACGGAAATATTCCCGGCTTTCTTCTGGACCGGTAAAAACCAGGGGCAGGGGCAGATCGGTGTTGGCCGGATGGAGCAGAATGCCGAGCAGGTAAAGGATCTCTTCCAGGGTGCCGACGCCGCCGGGAAAGACGACGATACCGTGCCCTACCCGAACGAAGGCTTCGAGCCGTTTTTCGATGTCGGGCATGACGACCAGGGCGTTGACAATGGGGTTGGGCGGTTCGGCGGCGATGATCCCGGGTTCGGAAATCCCGAGATAACGTCCCGGATGATGACGTTGCTTGGCATGCCCGATGGTGGCCCCCTTCATCGGCCCTTTCATGGCTCCGGGACCGCAGCCGGTGCAGATGTGCATACCGCGGAGTCCCAGTTCGTAGCCCACCTGTTTGCTGTAGTCGTACTCCGTTGGGCTGATGGCGTGACCACCCCAGCACACCACGAGATCCGGCGGCCGTTGGGGAATCAAGACCTGAGCGTTGCGAAGAATATGGAAAATGGCGTCGGTGATGTCGCCGGAACGGTGAAGATCGAAGGCACCGCTCTCGACGATCTGCTGATTGGTGTAGACGATGTCGCGCAGCACCGCGAACAGATGTTCCCGGATACCGCGGATCATGCGGCCGTCGACGAAGGCGGACGCCGGGGCGTTGATCAGTTCCAGTTTGATGCCCCGTTCCTGCTGGCGGATGTGGACGGCGAAATGGCGAAAGCGGGTGAAAACTTCCCGGGAGTTGTCGATCGGACTGCCGCAATTGAGCACCGCCAAGGCACATTTTCGGAACGTTTCGAACAGTTCACTGTGGGCACTGTCGAGCAGGTGACTGACTTCCTTTTTGGAAAGGATCTCCAGGGCACCGTCCGGGGTGACCTGCACCGGACCCTCGATCACCGATTCACCGCTCATTCGCCCACCTGTGGATAACTTTGTGGAAAACAGTGGAAAAAATTGTCGTCACCCTGTAAATCGAGCACTAAAATTCAATAAAATCATAAAATTACATAGATAAACCTGCTATGATCCGACCTGCTCCGGCTGTGGACAAACGATGAGCAGGCACCGAGCCGGCTATCCACAATTCCTGTGGATAACTTTGTGAATAATTTGCTGACAAGCGCCGCCAAATCGCTTCGTTATTGGGTTGTCTTCAAATTGTAAAAAATTTGACCAGATCGTATTATTCAATGAAAATCAGCAAGTTACAAATCACGATCCATCGCTGCGAAAAACTTGACAAACCCGTTTCACCGCGCCCCGCCAGGTTGTGTATAACTCAATCGGAAACCGTCTCCCGTCGTCGTTCTCGTCTGACAAGGCGGGACAGATCGTCGAGCATTTCAGCAAGCAAATCGATCATGTCGTCCATGGTAACGATTCCCACCAGTGCACCCCGATCATCGACGACGGGCAGACGGCGAATGGCCTCGTCGCGCATCTTTTCGATGGTCGGCAGAATTTCGGCCGTTTCGACGACCGTTTCCACACCGGCGCTCATGACGTCGCCTACCTGCAGATGATCCGGATCCAGCTTGCGGGCGACCACCTTGACGACCAGGTCGCGGTCGGTCAGGATACCGACCGGTATGCGTTTTTCCTGGCGCTCCTCCACGACCACCACGTCCCCGACATGATACTGGCGCATCAAGGCGGCAGCGGTGCGGACGGATTCGCCCCGGTGGACGATCACCACTTCCCGATTGCAGATCTCGCCGATTGCCATCATCGCCCTCCCTCGCTTACCGGTTGATGCCGTGAAACCGATCCTACTGCTGGTTTTCCTGATCACTCTCCCCGCCGCCCTCGGATACTGGCTGTCCCACCCGGTTCCCTCCGCCACGAACCGGGACGACCGTCTGGCCTGGCTCCAACCGGAGGATTTCCCCCCTCTGCCGCCGACGCCGGTGAAACTGCCCCGGGATCATGACGGCCATCCCCGCGCACCCCTGGAAACCTGGCAACTGTACGGTGTATTGACGACTCGCTCCCGGCAGAAAATCGCGTTTCAATTGTATGTGCTGGCGATTGGTCTGACGCCGGATCCTCTCCACAGGAAGTCGCCCTGGGCTGCCCGACGCTATTTCCTGGGCTATTTTACGCGAACCGAGGCCGCGCCACCGAAATTCCAGGTCTCGAAACGGGGAGAGCGCGCCGTCTTGCGGCTGGCCGGCGCCGAAAACGGCCGGCTCTGGGTCGATGACTGGTGGCTGCGGTTGCGCCGGGATTACATCCGGCTCCGGGCCGGCGTTCCGGGCCATTATCTGGAGCTAACGTTTCGAATCGAAAGGCCACCTTCCATCAGCAGGACGCCCGCCGCTCTCCGCCATTACCGCCTGCCCCTGCTGGAAGCTTCGGGAAGATGGGATACGGAAGCGGTCCATGGCTTCGCTTGGATGGAACACGGCTGGGGACAGTTGCCCCTGCCTGGCGCAGCCGCGCAGTTGCAACGCTTCACGGTCCGGCTCCACGACGGCCGGGAACTGACCTGTGTCGAGGTGCGCATTTCTTCCGGGCGTCCCGGAAAGGCGCAATGCCGGCTCGATCACCGCCCGCTGAGTCAGGCGCGGATAACCGTACGCAAACATTGGCGTGACGACAGCGGCACGCGCTATCCTGTCGCCTGGTACCTGCGAAGCGACACCCTGGACCTGAGGATCCGGGCCGTGGTGCCGGATCAGAAGCTTCCCGGCCCGCTGCCCCTGTGGAGCGGCTGGGTGATCGCCGAAGGAGAGAGCGGACCGGAAGGGGAAGGATTCGTCCAGATCTTCGGTTCCCTGGAGGACTGAGCCATGCGAAGCCTGTGTGTCTGTCTGATTCTGAGTTGCCTGCTCGTCGCCTGCCAGCGCCAGGAGAAGGTCGTCTACGCCCCCCTGGGGCCTGTGCCTCCGGAACCCCAGCGTCCCGGCGACCCGCAAAAGGGCCGGGAGGCACTTCTCAACGAGCCCTACATCACCTGTGGTCTGCCCCTGTCGGTCTACCGCCGCCTGGCGCCCCCGGTCCCGCCGCAACAGCGCCTGCCGGAGCGGCGCGGTCTGAACGCCCAGCTGCCTTACCACCGCACCCACTACCGCACGCCGGACGGAGTCGATCTGGTGGTTCCCAACTGCCTTCAGTGTCACGCCAGCGTCATCAACGGCCGACTCATCATCGGCCTGGGCAACGAGCGCCTCGACTTCACCCGCGATCCCCGGCCGATGCTGGAAAGTGCCGGCCTTTACCTTTCCGATCCCGGGGAAGTCGCCCATTGGCGCAAATGGGTCAAGATCCTGGATGCCGTCGCTCCCTATCTGATGACCGACACCGTGGGCGTCAATCCCGCCACCAACCTCACCCTGGCGCTGATGGCCCACCGGGATCCCGACACCCTGGCCTGGTCCGACCGGCCCCGGATGGAACCGCCCCGGCGACCGTTGCCGGTGAGCGTGCCACCGTGGTGGCGGCTGGCCAAGAAGAACGCCCTGTACTATAACGCGGAAGGGCGGGGCGATCAGGCCAGGGCCATGATGGTGGGTGCGATCCTGTGCGCCGACGACGTGGCCACCCTGGAACGCATCGACCGTTATGCACCCGACATCCGGGCCTTTTTCGCCAGCCTGAAGCCGCCGAAGTTTCCCTGGCCCGTCGATGCCGAACTGGCGGCGCAGGGCAGGGAGGTCTTCGAACGCCGTTGCAGCTCGTGCCACGGCACCTATGGCGACCGGCCCACCTATCCCAACTTGGTCGTCGGCCTGGCCCAGGTCGGCACCGATCCCCTGCTGGCCCGTACCGCCACCGATGGCAGCAGCGACCGCTTCATCCGCTGGTTCAACCGCTCCTTCTTCGGCCGGTTGAGCCGGGCCCAGCCGGCACCGGGCTACATGCCGCCGCCGCTCGACGGCATCTGGGCCACCGCCCCCTTTCTCCACAACGGTTCCGTGCCGACGCTGGCGGCGCTGCTCGACAGCAGCAAACGGCCGCGCTACTGGCGCTACGTCGGCGAGCGCTACGATTCCGAGCGGATCGGCTGGTCCTTCGAATCCCTTCCCTACGGCAAGGCTGGTGCCAAGGACGCCGAGGAAAGACGGCACATCTACGACACCACTTTGCCGGGATACGGCAATCAGGGGCATACCTTCGGTGACGCCCTTTCCGAGACCCAGCGCCGGGCGCTGCTCGAATATCTGAAAACCCTGTAGTCACTCGCAGCGCAGGGCCTCCGCCGGGGGTTTCCGGGCCATCTTCCAGGCCGGGTACAGTCCGGCTGCCAGCGCGGCGGCCACGGCCAGGGCCGGTCCCTGAAGCAGATCACCGCTCCGGAAGCCGAATTCCAGGGTCCAGCCAAAGGCACGCCGGTTGATCACTTCCGACAACAGCCAGCCCAGCAACATGCCCACAGGCATGGCGACCAGTCCTGAAACACCGCCGAGCAAAGTGGTCTCGGCGACGATCTGCCCCCACAACTGCCCTGGAGTCAGCCCCAGCGCCCGCAGAACCCCCAGCTCGCGGCTGCGTTCCAGCTGCAGGGCGAGCAGGGCGCTGAACACCCCGACGAAGGCCACACCGGTGGCAAGCCAGCGCAACACGCCGGTCACGGCGAAGGCCTGGTCGAAAATGCGCATCGACAGCCGCAGCAACGCCCGGTTGTCGCGGATCTCCAGAGGAATGTCCGGGCTCAGGCCGGCCAGCCGGGTCTTGATCCGTTCCACGTCGCTGCCGGGCCGCAAATAGATCCAGAACGTGGACACCCGGTCGTCCCGCCAAAAGCGCTCGTAAACCCGACGCTCCATGGCCACGATCCCCCGGCCGGCGTTGTAGTCCACGAACACCGCGAAGATGGAAAAGGTCCGCGGTCCCCGGGGAGTGGGAATCGTGATCCTGTCGCCCGCATGCAAGCCGCGCAGACGGGCGAACGCCTCCGACACCATCACCTCGCCCTGTTGGAACGCCTGCCAGGGATCCCGGTCGGTCCGCTCCACCCACTCGAAGGTGGCAAAAGCGGTGGGGGAGAGCCGGTAGGCGTTGATGCGCAAAAATCCCGCTTCCGTCGCCAACCGGCGGTAGCGAACGCTGCCCACCCCCGTAATCTGGGGCAGGGCGGCGATCCGCTTCCCCAACGCGAAGGGGAGCGGCCGGCGTTTGCCGTTCCCTGCCGCATAGACGTACAGATCGGCATCCAGGCGCCGGGTCAGCCAGCGCTGGACCGAATCGCGGAAACTATGAATCATCGAGGCCATGCCGATGGTGGTGGCCACTGCCACCATCAGGGCCGCGGCGGCGATACCGGTCCGACTCAGGGAAGCGGTGACGGAACGGGCCGGCATGGCACCTAAGGGACCGAACAGGCGGAATCCCAGCCACCGACAGACGGCCATGACGGGAGGAACGATGGCCGGGGTCAGCATGGCGCAGCCCAGAATCGCCAGGGTCAGGGCCACGAACCCGGACACGAGATCCTCCCTCGAGGCGAGCACGAGGGCGCCACCGAGCAAAAAGATCGCTCCGGCAAGGGCGGAACGACGGGCGCGGCGGCGGCTGTGCCGTTCCTGCAGGGAACGGGCGGTGACGGTGACCGGACGGGTTCTCGATGCTTCCACCGCGGGAACCAGTGACGCGACCACGGTCGCCCCCAATCCCAGCAGTCCGCCTTTGAGCAACAACCACGCCGGGATGTCCAGTTCCGCCGCCGGAACGGGGAAATAGACGTCGTTGAGGGTACGAGCCAGCAAAGCGAGCAGGATCCGGCCCAGCAGGATACCGGCGACGACGCCCAGCAGACTGCCGACCGATCCCAGCAGAACGGCTTCTCCCAACACCCCCGCGAGAATTTCGCCCCGGGTTAGGCCCAGCAGGCGCAGGATCGCAAACAGACGGCGGCGCTGCACCACCATGAAACCAATGGTGTTGTAGATGAGAAAAGCGCCCACCAGGAGGGAGAGCAGACTCAGGGCAGTCAGATTGACGTAGAAAGCCCGGGTCATCCGCCGGACCGAGGCCGTCGCCGCCATCCGGGCAGTCAGCTCCATGTCGTCGGGCAGCGACCGGCGCAACCTTTCCAGGCGCACCCGGTCTTCCACGATCAGGTCGATGGCCTGCAGGCGGCCATAACTTCCCAGGATTTCCTGGGCCGTGGCGATATCGGCGATCAACACCGGATCCAGGGCGGCCTTGGCGATTTTCGGTTCATAGAAGCCGATCAACGTGAGGGTCCCGGTGCGGCCACCGGCCCGGATTGGAATGCGGTCACCGATCTGCCAACCGGCTTCGGCGGCGGCACGGCGGCTGGCGAGCACGGTGCCCGGCTCCAGAAGAAGCCGGCGCCAAACCGATTTTCCCATCTCACGGGAGGCATTCAGCCAGGCGGGGGCGAAGGCGATTTCCGCCAAAGGTTCGATACCGACAAGCTTCAACAGTCTGCCGGAAGCGGTTCCCACCGTGCCCTCCACGAGCGGGCGGCTTCGGACGAAGCCCTGGCGCCGCAGACGCCGATACCAGGCCTCGGCGATCCCCCCTGGGGCGCTGATCCGATGGGTGGCCCGGCCGAACAGGGCAGCCTGGGCTCTTTCGAAGGAGACCAGGGCACTGTGTTTGGCCAGATCCATGGCGGTCACCACCGCCACCCCCAGCACGATGCCGAACAAAGCCAGAATCAACTGCCAGGGATGGTGCAGCAAGGCGCGCAGACCGGCCCGGGAGACCAGCGGCTTCATCCGGGCCGTTCCTCCAGCCGACCCTGACGGATGGTCAGGATCCGGTCCGCCAGACCGACGACCTCCCGACTGTGGGTGGCCATGACCAGGGTCTGGCCGTGTTCCCGCACCAGGGAATCGAGCAGCGCCAACACTTCCCGGCCGGTCTCCAGATCCAGATTACCGGTGGGCTCGTCCGCCAGAATCAGCGCCGGCTCATGGATCAGCGCCCTGGCGATCGCCACCCGCTGCTGCTCGCCGCCGGAAAGCCGATCCGGAAAGGCATGTTCCCGGCCCGCCAGACCCAGTCGGGCCAGCAAGTCCAGCGCCCGGCGGCGCGTCGACCCATCCAGCAGGCCGTTGAGTTCCAGGGGCAGCAGAACGTTCTCCAGGACGGTCAGGGTGGAAATCAGATTGAACTGCTGAAACACGAGGCCGATATGACGCCGGCGGAATCGGGTGCGCCCGGACTCGTCAAGGCGGCCGATTTCCGTTCCGGCCACTTCGATGGAGCCCCGGTCGGCAAGGTCGATGCCGCTGATCAGGTTCAGCAAGGTGGACTTCCCCGAGCCACTGCGCCCCAGCAGGACGACGAACTCCCCCCATTCGATGCACCAGTCCAGATCTCGCAGGATCCAGCGGCGCCGGCCGCCTTCCACATAGGACTTCTGCAGTTTCCGGATACGGACGATCTGGTCGCCTGCCATCGTCACCGAACTTGCTATGCTTTAAGAAAACAGAATTCCTGAACGAGAGGAGAGGTCATCTTGCAATCACTAGACATCGGAGATCTCGCCGTACTCCTGATCGAACCTTCGTGCACCCAGGCGAAAATCATCCAGGATCAGCTGAAAGGGCAGGGGGTGGAAAAAATCGATACCGCAGCCACCGGCCGAGACGGTTTGTCCCGCTTGGCCCATTATATGCCGGATCTGGTCATCAGCAGCATGTATCTGCCCGACATGACGGCCGTGGATCTGGTGACCCGGCTGCGCACCGAATCCCGTTACCACCATCTGCCTTTCGTACTGGTTTCCAGCGAAACCCGCCTCGAGGAGTTGGAACCGATCCGTCAGGCCGGCGTCGTCGCCATCCTTCCCAAACCGTTCGAAGTCAACGACCTGAGAAGAGCCCTGCAAAGCACGCTCCAGTACCTGGAGCCGTGCGAAATCGAGCTGGAAAATTA
>Ga0256839_1004499_pt1 | contig 13557 bp, 14 predicted proteins | sample 354166metaG_FD_185968 | JGI IMG/M metagenome (GOLD analysis project Ga0256839, IMG submission 185968) | Hydrothermal vent microbial communities from Mid Atlantic Ridge, Atlantic Ocean - 354-166 | ecosystem: Environmental > Aquatic > Marine > Hydrothermal vents | place: Atlantic Ocean: Mid... | reverse complement strand
GGCAACACGTGTTGCAGCAAACGCCACAGAAAATCAACACCCGAAACTGTTTTGTAGCGCCATTGCTTGGTGATGAAGGAGTGTTGCCGGTCATGGGCTGGGTATCAACCGAATTTAAATTCTAGCAATACAGTACATAATCAAACGATAGCTCGATAATCTTCAAATTTTTCTAATACCCTCGCCATTTCATGCTCGTCAAGTAACTGTGGTGTGCCGATTTGCAAGGTCTGATTATAGATATGGGCGAGGTTTTCTACTTCAATGGCGAGTGAAAGGGCTTTGCTTAGGTCTTGTTCTAGGCAGAGCATGCCGTGGTTCGCAAGCAGGCAAGCTTTGCGCCCTTTAAGAGCCGCAAGGATATGGTCTGATAATGTTTGTGTACCAAAGGTGGCGTAGGGTGCGCAGCGAATATCATTACCGCCGGCAATCGCAACCATGTAGTGAAAGGCGGGTATTTTCATGTTCAGGCAGGCTAAAGTGGTGCATGAGGGTGAGTGGGCGTGTAACACGGCACTGGCATCTTTGCGATTAAGGTAAATATCTTTATGAAAGCGCCACTCGCTTGAGGGTTTGCGTATGCCTTTTGCCTCACCCGACTGGCTCATAAAAACGATATCTTCACACTGATATTGGTCGTAGGGGAGTGCAGATGGGGTGATTAGGAATCCACCTTCAACGCGCAGGCTGATATTGCCGGAAGCTCCTTGGTTGATCCCGCTCGCATTCATCGCCAAAGCCGTGTCAATGAGCTGTTGGCGCAGTTTGATATGTTTCATGGCTTCGCTTCTAATTTGTCGACCAAGCCCAAGCAGATAGGCGATATGGGGCGGTAAAACCCACAAAGGCCTGACTCTATGAGGCTGTTGGTTATTCAGATAATGAGGTAACTAAGGCGAACACTCAAGCAGTAAGTGCTCAGTGTTGATTTTGGATGGTCATCACGACTCTTTTGCACTCTGCAAAAGTCGCGATAAAAAATATGGTGGCTATACCTAGATTCGAACTAGGGACCCCATCATTATGAGTGATGTGCTCTAACCAGCTGAGCTATATAGCCGTTTCAAGAAGCGCGTATTCTCTATTTATCGAGTGCTTATGTCAATGCTTAACAGAGAAAAATCGATAAATTTTAGACATTAAAGCGAAAGTGCATCACATCGCCATCCTGCACGATGTACTCTTTTCCTTCTAAGCGCAGCTTTCCAGCCTCCTTGGCACCCGACTCGCCATTAAAGTGGATGAAATCTTCGTAGGCGGTCACTTCGGCACGGATGAAGCCCTTTTCGAAGTCGGTATGGATAACGCCAGCGGCCTGGGGAGCGGTAGCACCCACTTTTACTGTCCAGGCACGCACCTCTTTGACTCCGGCGGTGAAGTAGGTCTGCAAGCCAAGCAAGTCGTATGCAGCATGAATCACCCGATCCAGCCCTGGCTCTTCTATGCCTAAGTCATCTAAAAACTCTTTTTTATCATCATCTTCTAGCTGTGAGAGTTCGGCTTCTATTGCGGCACAAACAGCCACCACCACCGCCCCCTCTTCTTGCGCAAGCTTTGCAACGCTGTCCAGCAGTGGGTTATTCTCAAAACCATCGTCTGTCACATTGGCGATATACATTGTGGGCTTGATTGTCAGCAGGTGAAGGTCGCGCAACAGTAGCTTCTCTTCCGGCTCAAGTGGCAATAGGCGCACCAGATCCCCTTCATCCAACTGAGCTTTTACCTTCTCAAAAACCACCAACTGCGCTTTGGCCTCTTTGTCGCCACTTCTAGCGGTCTTGGTGGCACGCAAAATGGCTTTATCAACGGTCTCCATATCCGCCAGTGCTAACTCCGTATTGATGATTTCAATGTCACTCAGCGGGTCAATTTTCCCCGCAACATGCACTACGTTGTCATCATCGAAACAGCGAACAACGTGGGCAATGGCATCGGTTTCACGGATGTTAGCCAGAAACTTATTGCCCAACCCTTCACCCTTGGAGGCACCCTCCACTAAACCGGCAATATCCACAAACTCTACCATGGTCGATAAAACCCGCTCGGGCTTGACGATTGCGGCCAATTTTCGTTCCCGAATATCAGGCACTGGAACAATACCGACATTGGGATCAATGGTGCAGAACGGGTAGTTTGCCGCTTCAATTTCTGCACTGGTCAATGCATTGAATAGTGTTGATTTTCCTACATTGGGTAGGCCAACAATTCCGCATTTAATTCCCATGGTATGGCTCTCGCTGTTAAGGTTTATAGCTGTGGAGGTGGTTCATTGCCTTGCCCATTTCACCTGGAATAATCAGGTGTAGCTGGCGCAGAACTTCGTCGATGGCATACTCCATCAGACGCGCTTCATCAGGCTTTGGTTTGGATAAAACGTAGTGACTTACTTCACGGCTGTGCCCCGGGTGATCTATCCCTAGGCGTAGACGCATAAACTCTTTACTACCCAGCTGGGCAATGGTGTCACGCAGGCCATTGTGGCCGCCATGCCCTCCCCCTTTTTTCAGACGAATCGCGCCTGTCGGTATATCCAGTTCATCATGAACAACCAAAATATTTTCGGGGGGGATTTTGTAGAAACGAGCCAGCGCGGCGACCGATTGACCGCTTCTATTCATATAGGTGAGGGGCTTGATCAACCAGACATCTTGGCCCTCTATTTTTATCTTGGCGACTTCGCCATGAAATTTACTTTCATGTTTGAATGATGCGCCTTTGCTTCGTGCCAGTTGGTTTACAAACCAAAAACCGACATTGTGGCGTGTCATTTCATATTGGCTACCTGGGTTACCCAAGCCTGCAATGAGATTGATCTGTGCCATAATGTCGGTTTTCGATGTTAGCTGTTTGAATTGAGGTTAATTATTCAGCAGCAGGTGTCTCGGCTTCACCTTCGTCGGCAGCAGCATCCACATCTTCTTCTGATGCGCCACCTTTCGCCTTGATGCTAACGATTGACTGGTCATGGCCTTCACCATGGCTCAGCTCAACCAGTGAGACACCTTCTGGCAGGCTAATTTCTGAAAGGTGAATTGAGCCGCCCACTTCCAAAGATGAGACATCGACCTCAATAAACTCGGGCAGTGATTTTGCTTGGCACGCAACATTCAGGCTGGTGCTGGCGTGCACAACTTGGCCGCCCTCTTTAACACCCGGTGCGCTCTCTTCATTGATGAAGTGGATCGGCACCTGCATGTGAATCACCTCATTTTCGCTGACGCGCTGAAGGTCAAGATGCAAGATGGTATCGCGTGCAGGGTGACGGTGCAGGTCTTTCAGTACCGCCTTACACTCTTTACCCTCAACATTGATGGTCAGGATATGCGCATAGAACGCTTCATCCTGTAGTTTACGGGCCAGTTCGTTGTGCAGAACGCTGATTGAGGTAGGCTCTTCTTTGCCACCGTAGATGATGCCAGGCACTAAATTTGTACGACGTAGGCGGCGGCTCGCTCCTTTCCCCAGGTCAGTACGTAGTGTGGCATTCAGTGAAAAATCAACTTTACTCATTAGATGTATAACTCCATCGTTAGATTAGAACGCACGGCGTGAACCATGCTTGTTACACCGTCTCCGCGACCAGAGCCGGTGTTTAAAGAGAGCTTAAAACAGAAAAGACCCTCACCCCATTTCGGGGGAGGGTCTTTTTACCACAATCCGAGCTATTAATCCATGAAAAGCGAGCTGACAGACTCTTCAAAATTGATGCGACGAATGGTCTCTGCCAGCAGTTCGGAAATACTTAATTGACGCACCCGATCACACTTTGCCGCTTCTGGACTCAGTGGAATGGTGTCGGTGACCACCAACTCATCCAGCATTGAGTTTTCAATATTCTGAATCGCGGGGCCAGAAAGCACCGGGTGCGAGACATAGGCAATCACCCGTGTTGCCCCACGCTCTTTCAGTGCGTTAGCCGCTTGGCACAGGGTGCCTGCGGTATCAACCATATCATCGACTAATATACAGGTGCGGTCGGCCACTTCACCGATGATGTTCATTATTTTAGCTTCATTCGGCTTCGGGCGGCGCTTGTCGATAATAGCCAGATCGGAATCATCCAACAGTTTCGCCATGGCTCGTGCCCGCACTACGCCGCCAACATCAGGGGAGACCACTACAATGTTTTTATAGTTTTGACGCCAGATATCACTCAGTAGAATCGGTGAGGCGTAAATATTATCAACCGGCAGATCAAAGAAGCCCTGTATTTGATCCGCATGTACGTCCACCGTCAACACGCGATCAACACCCGCCGCTTGTATCATATTAGCAATCAGTTTTGCGGTAATCGGCACTCGAGCAGAGCGTGGCCGACGATCTTGACGTGAATAACCAAAGTAAGGAATAACAGCGGTAATGCGATATGCAGAGGCACGATGAACGGCATCTGCAATCACCAGAAGCTCCATCAAATTATCGTTGGTCGGCACACAGGTTGGCTGAATGATAAAGACATCTTTTCCGCGGACGTTGTCGATGATTTCCACCATCACTTCGCCATCGCTGAATTGACCAACCGATGCTTTACCTAACGGAATTCCAAGATGCTTGACGACAGCGTCAGTCAGTTGGGGGTTTGCATTTCCACCAAAGACAATCATCTGCTTGTCTGACACTGCTGCTTCCTCAAATGGAATACAAGAATATGGCTGGGCTACCAGGATTCGAACCTGGGAATGCTGGGATCAAAACCCAGTGCCTTACCGCTTGGCGATAGCCCAATAATTGATTAATGACCTGCTACTGATCGGATGCGCTGCATTTTAAACCATAACGGGGAAGAATTCATCCCCCTTGCAACAAAGCCCTGCCAGTTTTTAGGAAGTTTTTTAAGCACACCCTGTGCAGCCTCCTCCTGGGCAAAGCTTGCAAAAATACAGGCACCCGTGCCGGTCATCTTAGTGGGTGCATATTTGGAAAGCCATTCGATGGATTTCCGCACCTCAGGGTAGCGTTTGCAAACCACTGGCTCACAGACATTGCTGCTATTGCCCTCTAAGAAGTCGCGCATTTTGATAGAAGCACTCTCTCTTGTCAACTCAAAATCATTAAAAATTTCGGCGGTTGAGACGTGACTCGCAGGGATCAGTACCAAGTACCAAGGTTCTGCGGGCTGTACCGGGGTCAGCTTCTCGCCAACACCCTCCGCCCAAGCGGCCCAGCCATGCACAAAGACCGGCACATCGGCACCCAGCTGTATACCCAACTTTGCCAGCTCATCTGTACTCAGGTTTAAACCCCACAGGTGGTTAAGTGCAACCAGGGTAGTTGCCGCATCCGAACTGCCGCCACCAAGGCCACCGCCCATCGGCAGCTTTTTATCGATACGAATATCCACCCCCACCGCACAGCGTGTGTGCTGCTGCAGCAGTGTTGCGGCTTTTACCATCAGATCATCCGCCTCAGGGATAGCCTCAAGCTCGGTGACTCGATGGATTTCGCCATCATCACGCAGCTCAAACCAAAGCTCGTCGCCGTAGTCGAGAAACTGAAACAGGGTTTGCAGCTCGTGGTAGCCGTCCGCACGACGACCCGTAACATGCAAGAAGAGATTTAATTTGGCCGGAGCGGGCCAGCTTTCGCTATTCATTCGTTAGTTTTTATCTGTTTTTCAGGTTGCTGCCAATGGTCTATCACCAATTTCACGCTCAGCTGGTGGTTTTTGATGACAATTTTACCCGGCACTTCAGTCTGCTGAAACAACCGATAACGGGGGTAGCTAACATGCCACTCCCCTTGTTGCAGTGTCGCAATGCGATCGAACTCATCCAGCGTGACCAGAGGCGGCGCTTTGGCCGGATCCGGGTAACCCACCGCCCAGTATTGCAGGCTGGCGATCGGCATCCGCCAACCCAGGGTTTCATACATCAGTTGTTCCGGCCCTTGGTAGCCAATAATTTCGCCCTCGGAGGTGCTTAACACGACGTGATACGAGTCACCCGTTAAGCGGGTCGCCCCCTGGCCAAATGGCCCACTAAAGTTAATATCATAAGCGTTATCTCTTTGCTGCCAATGCAGCGAGCCACTCCAAGAGTCATCCACTGTTCTGATTGCAAAGCGCCCCTCCAGTTGCCACTCAGTAAGCTGCTGGAGCTGTGCTTCGCGCTGTTGCCAGTCGAGTGACTGCGGTGTATGCGAGGGTATTGTAGCGCAGCCGCTGGCGATCAACGCAACCAGCGCCACTGCCAACGCACGGCATTTCATCTGTCTAGGCGCTCAATGGTTTCATTCAACACGGGGTGATCCGGGCTGCGCTCCCGCGCTTTTTGCCACACATGGCGTGCGCGCGCTTGCTTGCCAAGCACCCACAACACCTCACCAAGATGGGCTGCAATCTCGGCATCGTAGCCTGCAATTTGTAGTGCTTCACGCAGGTAAGCGAGCGCTTTTTCATGCTCGCCCAAGCGATAATAGAGCCAGCCAATGCTATCGGTGATGGCCGCATTACCAGGGAGTAGCTCCATGGCACGCTGTAAATAACCCTCCGCTTCTGCCAGCTGAACACCCCGATTTGCCAAGTTGTAGCCCAACGCATTGAGGGCATCGACATTATCCTTTTCCAGCTCCAGAATGGCGCGCAGTGCTTGCTCTGCGGCAGCCACATCCCCTAACCTATCCAGCACCATGGCGCGGGAGTAGAGTAACGGAATAGAGTTGGGGCGTTGTTGCAACGCTTCATCATAGAGTTTGATCGCCTGCTGATCACGTTTGGCACGATATAGGATGTCGCCGGTTATCAGTATAATGTTTAACTGCTGCTGCTCATCTTTACCTTCTAACCCAGCCATCACACTCAGCGCCGCATCATAATCACCCTTTTTCGCCAGTAGAGTCGCCTCCCTTAAACGCGCGGGGAGTACAAACTGCCCGCCTGCCACACTTCGGTACCACTCAATTGCCGCAGCGGGCTGTTTATCAACTTCGGATACTCGACCCAGCTGAAAGCGCGCATCATCTTGATGCAAGCCTCGCTGGGCCAACTCAGTCAACTGCTCAGTGGCCAGCTCTTTTTTCCCCAACTCTAAGGATGAAACAGCGTAAAGGTAACGACTGCCATCGTCGTTTGGCTGCTGTTGCAGAATAATCTGGTACTGCTCCCAGGCTGGCTCAATCTTGTCACTGCGCAATAACAGGCGTGCGAGCAATTTTCTCATCTCGAGATCATCACTCATTTCACCCGCCAAGTGGCTCTCCAGTAAATCGACAGCCTCTTGCCCCCTGCCCAATGTTTGCAACAGACGAGCCTGTAACATAATCGCATTTCGCCAATCGGGACGCAGTGCGACAGCCCGCTGACTGGCTTGCAATGCAGCTTCAGGCTGGCCAAAACGTGCGGCGAGATGAGCATGAGCGAAGTGCGCATCGGCATTATCAGGCCGCACGCTGGCAAGCTCTTCAATTACCTCCAGTGCCAGTGCCTGGTTTTTCTGGCGAGAAAGCAGGGTAATGACCACATTAAAGTCAAATGCGTCAAAATTGGCCAACAGGTACTCCAGCTGCTCGAGTGCGGTCGCTTTATCGCCACGCTGGAGCTGAACCATTGCCAACGCCTGATGTGAGGTTGATAGATCAGGTGCCAACTCGACCCAAAGTGAGGCGAGCTTACTCACCTCTTTCATATCCACCTCGCTATCCATCGCTGCATAACGCATCGCCTGTTCAACAACCTTGAGATCGCGAGTGGCAAAGGCAGCGTCCATATATTCACTGGCAGCCAAACCGGCATCACCCCGTTGCGCTGCAATCTCAGCAGTCATCAAACGGAGTAGCAGGCCGGGGGGAAATGAGGCCGATGGCGACGTTTGTTGTTTCTCCGCTGACTCCACAGGGTCGGCCAGCGGTTGATTGTGTGCATCCTGCGCCTTGGTCGGTACAACCGTTGACCCTTCTTGCTTGCTAACGGCTGCACAGCCGCTTAATGCCAAAATAGTCAGGGCAACACCAACCTGTATCAACACTCTACTCATTAACGTTTACTCCAAAATCACCGCGTTATACTAAAATCAAACTATAGACACTCGATTGTGGTGATAGTGCTGCAAATATACCCGTTAACCCAAGTAAAAACACATAATTATACCCTGAGCCTTGCCCCTAACCCTCAGATAGAAACACGCAGGCAGCACAAGCTCTTGATTACACAGCAAAACAAAAAACAGTCACCAAACCTACGAGGGGTAGCTCATTTTTTTAGTTTCACTGCGCAATCAATATCTTGCAAATCACCTCACGCTTCTATCTGAGGATTAGGGCTTGTATTAAACCCCCATACCATTACAATCCCTGTACTTTTTATAATTCATCATACTGTACCCATGAAATATCTATGCCGATCGTAGCTTTTGGTATCAACCACAAAACAGCACCCGTCGATATCCGCGAAAAAGTTGCCTTTTCAGCGGAGCATATTGACGAGGCACTTAAAGACCTTGTTGCCTGCCCCGCAGTCAATGAGGCGGCCATCCTGTCTACCTGCAACCGCACTGAAATCTACTGCGGGTTGGAGCAGTTCGACGATGAGCAACTAATCACCTGGCTAGCTAACTTCCATGGATTGGAGATAGGCCAAATAGATAGCTACACCTACATGCACCACAATGAGGACGCGGTGCGCCACCTGCTCAGAGTCGCTAGCGGCCTTGATTCACTGGTGCTGGGTGAGCCACAAATTTTGGGGCAGATAAAAGATACTTTCAGCAAAGCCAACGACTGCAGCACCACGGCACGCTTACTCAACCGACTGTTTCAACACACTTTTAACGTAGCTAAACAGGTGCGTACCGACACCGCCATCGGATCCAGCCCAGTCTCAGTCGCGTTTGCGGCGGTCAGTTTAGCCAAGCAGATTTTCAGCAACTTTGAAAAACACACCGCCATGGTGATTGGTGCAGGTGAGACCATCGAGCTGGTTGCCCGCCACCTAAAAGAGAATGGCCTGGGCCGTATTATTGTGGCTAACCGCACCGTTGAGCGCGCCCACGCCATTGCTCAGGAGTTTGATGGTTATGCCATTGCTCTGGAAGAGATCCCTGCCCACTTGGCTGAAGCCGATATTATTATCTCCTCCACCGCCAGCCCGCTGCCCATTCTCGGCAAGGGCGCGGTAGAGAGCGCCATCAAAGCCCGCAAACGTAAACCGATGCTGATGGTTGACATCGCGGTCCCCCGCGACATAGAAGGCCAGGTCGGTGAGCTGGAAGATGTTTACCTCTACACCGTTGATGACCTTAAAGAGATTATCCAAGAGGGGTTAAATAGCCGCAAAGAGGCGGCCCAGCAGGCTGAAGAGATCATCGACGTGCAGGTGAGCCACTTTATGGGCTGGCTGCGCTCGCTAGACTCCATCTCCATTATTCGCGAGTATCGAGAGTGCTCCATGGCCATTCAGCAGGGTGAGCTGGAGAAAGCGATCGCTAAATTGAAAAATGGCTCCGATGCCCAGCAGGTGATCAAGCAGCTAGCACACGGCCTGACCAACAAACTGATTCACGCCCCCTCTTGTCAAATCCGCCAAGCCAGCCATGATGGCAACGCAGAGCTTCTAAATGCAGCGCGAACATTGTTCGAGCTCAAAACCCCAACCAAGTAGTCGCACCGTGAAAACATCCATTTATAACAAACTCGAACACCTCGCCGAGCGCCTCGAAGAGGTCGGTGCGCTGCTCTCTGACCCTGAAATCATTGGCAACCAAAACCGTTTTCGCACACTCTCCCAAGAGTACGCCCAGCTGGAACCGGTCATCGACGTGTTTAATCGCTACAACCGCGTGCTGGATGATATTGAGTCCGCCAAACAGATGCTCAAAGATGATGATGCGGATATGCGCGAGATGGCCTCAGATGAGTTAAAAGAGGGCGAAAAAGCCAAAGAGCAACTGCAACATGAGTTGCAAGTTTTACTGCTCCCCACCGACCCCAGTGATAACAGCAACATCTTCCTTGAGATCCGTGCGGGCACCGGCGGTGATGAGGCGGCAATCTTTTCAGGTGATCTGTTTCGTATGTACACACGCTATGCCGAAAATGTTGGCTGGCGCGTTGAAATCATGAACCAGAGTGAAGGTGAACACGGCGGCTATCGCGAGATTATCGCCAAAATCATCGGCCAGGGTGCCTACTCAAAACTGAAGTTTGAATCAGGCGCTCACCGGGTACAGCGGGTGCCCGATACCGAGTCACAAGGACGTATTCACACCTCCGCCTGCACCGTCGCCATTATGCCCGAAGTGGATGAGGTGAATGCCATTGAGATCAATCCGGCGGATTTAAAAGTAGACACTTTCCGTGCCTCAGGCGCGGGTGGGCAACACGTCAATAAAACAGACTCAGCAATCCGTATTACCCACATACCCACCGGCACCGTTGTCGAGTGTCAGGATGAACGTTCGCAACATAAAAACCGCGCCCGCGCTATGTCGGTACTGCAAGCGCGGATGCTTGCGGTCGAAAAAGAGAAGGCGCACGCCGAACAATCAGAGAGCCGCAAGCTACAGGTAGGTAGTGGTGATCGATCAGAACGCATTCGCACCTACAACTACCCGCAAGGGCGCGTGACCGACCACCGAATTAACCTGACGCTCTATAAGCTGGATGAGATCATGAATGGTGGTCTGGGACAGGTGATTAATCCACTGATCAATGAACACCAAGCCGAACTGCTCGCAGAACTTGGCGAATAGTTACCGCGAATAAACCCTATGGACACCCTCCAGCAAGCCCTGAAACAGGCCGCACAACAGCTCAGCACTTTAAACAACCCTGATCCCCGGGTTGATGCCGAGGTGCTGCTCTGCCATCTGCTGAAAAAAAACCTTAGTCACCTCATCGCCTGGCCAGAGAAGAGACTCAGCAGCGCACAACAGCAAGCCTTTCAAGAGCTGATACAACGACGTATTAACGGCGAACCGATCGCCTACATTACCGGCCACCGAGAATTTTGGTCACTTGAGCTGCGGGTCACGCCCGCCACTTTAATCCCACGACCCGAGACAGAGTTATTAGTTGAACAGGCGCTCGAACGTATCCCAAGCCATGCTGAGTGGCAGATTGCTGATCTGGGCACCGGATCAGGTGCCATCGCACTGGCCATCGCCAGTGAGCGCCCCCGCTGCCAGCTCTATGCCGTCGATATTTCAGCGGATGCCCTCGCCGTTGCCCAACACAATGCCCAGCGGCTCGCCATCCCTAACGTCACCTTTTTACAAGGGGACTGGTTAGCACCTTTACAACAAAAAAGCCTCAACATGGTGATCTCAAATCCGCCATATATAGAAGAGAGCGACCCGCACCTCAAACAGGGCGACCTCCGTTTTGAGCCAAAGAGGGCGCTCAGCTCTGGAGACGATGGACTGGATGATATTCGCCTATTGATCGAGAGCAGTCGACAACAGTTACCAACCGATGGCTGGCTGTTACTCGAGCATGGCTACCATCAATCCGCTGAAATCCTAGAAATAATGCGCCAACAAGGGTACCGTAGGGTGCAGGGTCACATCGATTACGGTGGCAATGACCGGGTGGCATGCGGACAGATATGAGGCAATCGAAAGATGGCAATAGACCACGAACAAGCGCAGGAGCTGCATAAACAGCGTGAAATCAGTTTTTTTGAATTTCACCCCGACCCCGATCAATGCGGAAGCGCACAACAACTCCTTAGCCACATCGCCGAAATAGAGCAGTGTGAATGCATCGCACCACGCACCCTCAGCATTCGCTATGACCTGCGCCACATCACCCTGGAGGTGATCGAACTGCTACTCGAAGAGCTGGGCTATCACCTAGAGACCGGCCTGCTCTACAAACTAAGCCACGCACTCTACTACTACACCGAACAAGTACAACGAGATAACCTCGGCATCAGCAACAACAGCGCCGTCGACACAAAAATGGTCTTCATGAACCGCTACCAACACCTGCTACACGGCTGTCGTGACAGCACGCCGGAACATCTTCGCCACTATAAGTAGCCCCATTAAGGTACCGCTCTCCCCGATGAATGATCAACAACTGCTCCGCTACAGCCGACAAATTATGCTGCCACAGCTCGATTATCAGGGGCAGCAAAAGTTACTCAATGCCAAGGTGCTTATTATCGGGCTGGGTGGGCTCGGCTCTCCGGTTGCCATCTATCTTGCTGCGGCTGGGGTTGGCGAGCTGCGGCTGAATGATTTTGACCGTGTTGATCTCAGCAATCTACAGCGTCAAATCGTCCACACGACAGAGCGCGTGGGTCAATGCAAAGTGCTCTCCGCAGCCGCTACTATCCGGCAACTCAATCCGGAAATAAAATTAATCACCCTAAACCAGCGCTTAACGGCATCACGATTGGCGGCACAGGTTGATGAGGTCGATCTGGTGATCGATGCCAGCGATAACTTCGAAACCCGCTTTGCCATTAACGCCGCCTGTGTAGAGCAGAAAACACCGCTCATCTCCGGTGCGGTGATTCGTTTTGAGGGGCAGGTGACCACCCTTTTACCGGGTGGTCCCTGTTACCGCTGTCTCTATCAAGATGATGATAACCACGAGGCTGAACGCTGCTCAGAAACAGGTGTATTAGCCCCGCTACCCGGTATAATAGGCTCCATTCAAGCCACCGAAGCACTTAAACAACTTGCGGCCATCGGTGAGCCACTGCAGGGAAAGCTGCTGTTGATGGATGCTTTGACCATGGAGTGGCGCACACTGCGTTACCAGCGTGATCCCTCCTGCCCCGTCTGTAACCATGAGAGGTAATAAGATGTCTGCCTTGGAACTGCCGCGTCCACTGATTAACCAGCTGCTTCATTACGCACAAACCAACCCGAAGCACGAGGTGTGTGGGTTAATCTCCAGCAAAAATGGCACCGCTCTGCGCTGCTATCCGGTCGCTAATGCGAAATCGCCACAATGTCGCTATGCAATGGATAAGAGCGAGCTGGCCCAGACGCTGCGTCAGATAGATGATCAGGGCGAGGAGCTGCTGGCTATTTTCCACTCTCACCCAGTAACGCCACCCCAACCTTCTGCCAGCGAGATTGCAGAAGATCAATATCCCGATATCATGAAACTCATTATCTCTCTGGATACGGCGGGTGTATTGGAAATGGCGGCTTTTTTTACCCGCAGTGGAAAAATAGAGCCTGTAGAGTTGACGCTAGCGCATTAACCCTGCTTTAAAACATAAACGTAGGAGCCAGCTTTAGCTTGCGATAAACCCTGCACCTTCGCCATCTAAAGATGGCTCCTACCAATATATTTTGATCTCTCATAAAGACCCTCGCGGAATTACCCTTGCCATTCACTAGTGGTTATTATCTACTAACCACACGGTGTTCGACGGCGATTTTACTACATGGGATAAGCATTAATATAAAAGCACTAATACGGAAGGTTTACTCAAGAAACGCATCTAAATAGAGACTAATTTCGGTGATTTTGCTTTGGAACCCAATCGAGTAAGGTTAAATTGTGTGAGGAACGAACCACAATCTGAACCGCCTGTTGGAGAAGCTCAGTGCATGGGGGCGGTGTTTTATAGAAAATATCTTTTTCAGGTCTGGCCGAGCTTAA
>Ga0256839_1004498_pt1 | contig 13565 bp, 12 predicted proteins | sample 354166metaG_FD_185968 | JGI IMG/M metagenome (GOLD analysis project Ga0256839, IMG submission 185968) | Hydrothermal vent microbial communities from Mid Atlantic Ridge, Atlantic Ocean - 354-166 | ecosystem: Environmental > Aquatic > Marine > Hydrothermal vents | place: Atlantic Ocean: Mid... | reverse complement strand
CACCAAATACCATTGCAATACAATAATACTTCTTTAGCATATGAAAAATCCCAAGGACTGTCAGCCGCATTGGCATCACCGCTAAAGAAACTACGAATACTATCCATAAAGGAGCCACCTCCCGTACCTTTTTTATATACCTTCAATGTCAGCAACACATCGGCCAGTGCTGCCACTGATTTTTCCGGATCAAAATGGGTGAAAGGAATATTGATAGAACCTGGAATAGTCGCCTTTTGATACCATGCCGGGGTACGTGCATCGATCAGAATGCCATCACCTACTTCCAACTTTTTATCGATAAAGTCCAACAACTCCAGCTCAGCCACGGTAATAACGCCAGGAGCCACATGTAGCGGTTGAATGCAAAATGGCGGGCACTTTCGTGACGTTTTGGTATAGCCGCCAGTAAGCACATTGTCTTGATCTTGAATACGTTGAATAGTGATAAAATCATCACCATGATGCACTGACATAGAAGCCATGTTCTGTGTAATTTTAAGTTAATCGTTAATAGCGGAGTAATGCATCACACGTTCTGTTTCCTGTGCCGGAGCATTACCTCCATTACATTAAAAAATATCATTACCCTTCATTATACTGTTACAACAGCATGACGTGCTACACCCATCATGCGACATGGCAATATTACACCGTAATTACGGTGACACATGCTTCTGTGAGCTGGGTGCTTGGGTGTTATATGCTCGTGGCATTTGGAATGTAAGTGTCAATGTGCGTCATATTTATTTCATGGCACCAAAAGTAGGCGCTCTTAGGCGAGGCGAAATGACAAGTAATAGCGTTTTATTGCGAGGACAACAACGCAGCTATAAGATCAAAGAGAACGTGCAGTGGCATCTCAATCGCCACGAGTATAGACATGCATCTCTTACACATAAATACCAAAACACACCCACACTACGCCCGCGCACAAACCCATACCTCTACCCGCTCTGCTCCAGCATTCAACAAGGCGCTTGCCAATTCATGTGCTGTGCTACCCGTGGTCATCACATCATCAATAACGGCAACACTGCCACTCAACGGCTGCACAACATCAAACGCACCACGGATATTGTTCAACCGCTCCTTACGCGATAAATCGGACTGAGGCGGAGTCGCCCGCGTGCGTCGCACTCCGTAATTATTTAACGGCACATCAAAATATCCGGCGATGGGCCGTGCTAACTCCACAGCTTGATTAAAACCTCGCTCACGCAGTCGCGTCGCATGTAAAGGTACGGGGATAAGCTGCTCAGGAGGAACCTCCACCACGGAAGCCAACCATTGAGTCATCAGCTCACCCAACAGGCGCGCCTGTGCCAATCGACCATTGAATTTGATCCCCTGCAACAGATGACTTAACGGAGCCCGATAATGAAAAGGTGACAGACAGGCTTCAAAAGCAGGGGGCTGCGTTTGACAGCGACCACACAACGCCTCGATGACTGTCGCACCCAACGACAAGGCACAACGTACACATTGCGGCCCCGCCCAGGGCAGGGATTGCAGGCAGGGCGCGCATAAATCTCTGCTGTCATTACGATGTGTAGCACCTGGTGCGCCGCATAAAATACACACGGGAGGGAGTAGAGTGGCCACCATCCTAGCCTGTATGTTTTTTGCGCACTTGTTCACTCTGAGCCACCCTTCCTAGTTGACAGCTGATTACTAACGATTAAAATGCTCCCTCGATCTACTCAACATACCCGGCAACAATGCCGGTACAACACTCACACCACCGGAGCCTTCATGGATAACAGCACTTACCAACGCATCGATGACATCACCCACCGGGTTCTCGATGGCGGCGAAGCCAGCGCCACAGAAGCTCAATGGCTCATTGGGCTACACCATGATTACCTGCCCTGGCTGATGGCCGGTGCCGACCGTATCCGCAAAGCGAATCGCGGTAATGAAATCGAAGTCTGCGCCATTTCCAATGTGCGTTCCGGCAATTGCTCAGAAAACTGTTCTTTCTGTTCTCAGAGCGGTCACCACAAAAACACCATTGCGCCTGTTTATGAATTCATCGACAGTAGCGAACTGACCCGGCAAGCGCAACGCGCCCGTGAATGGGGTGCCAGCGACTTCGGCGTGGTCTCCAAAGGCTGGGGCATGCGCTCCGACAAGGAACGGCAAAAACTGGGCGAATATTTTTCGGCCATGGATAAAAACTCTGATATTGGCCGCTGTGCCAGTCTCGGTGTACTCACTGAAAACACCGCCAGTGAACTGAAAAACATGGGGCTGGAAAATTATCACCACAATCTGGAATCCGCCGAAAGTTTTTTCGACAACGTCTGCACATCACACAGTTATCAGGAAAACATCGACACTATTCGTCACGCCCGTGACGCCGGATTGCGCGTTTGTGCCGGTGGCATTCTGGGTATGGGCGAAAGCCTCGACCAGCGCATCGAACTGGCGGTGCAACTGCGCGACCTCGGCGTGGAATCCGTGCCACTGAATTTTCTCAGCCCGCAAAAAGGAACGCCCATGGCAGATCGTGAGCCCCTTTCCGCCTATGAAATCCTGCAAAGCATTGCCGTATTCCGTTACCTGTTGCCCAAAGCCGAAATCCGTATTGCCGGTGGTCGCCAGTTCCTCGGCGACATGCAATCAATGATATTTATGGCAGGCGCTTCCGGCGTCATGATCGGCGATTACCTCACCACCAGCGGTCGCAGTGTGGATGACGACCTGAAAATGTTTGACGACCTGAAATTGCGTGTGCGCGGTGATACCCAACAACGCCGCAGCTCACAGCAAAGCCGCAGCGTACAGCAAAGCTCCGACGGCTTTTCTTCCAAACAGACAACGTCGCAAGAACAAAAATCAGCTTCAGCGTAATCACCCCTCATCCCAACCTTCTCCCCTCAAGGGGAGAAGGAGCAGACACCACCACAAAAATGGCCATTCAACCATCAATGGACGAGCTTCTCGCGCCCGCATTGCAACAACGCCGCGAACAATCTCTCTATCGTCACCGCCGTGTTATCATCGGCCCACAAGACTGCAACTTATCGTTAGACAGTGGCAACGTACTCAATTTTTGCAGCAATGATTATCTTGGCCTTGCCAACCACCCGGATATCATTGCCGCACTGAAACGCGGCGCCCATACCTACGGCGTCGGTGCCGGTGCCTCACATCTTATTAACGGTCACAGCTACGCCCATCATGCGCTGGAAGAAGAACTGGCCGATTTTTTGGGGCGACCGCGTGCATTATTATTTTCCACCGGTTACATGGCGAATCTGGGTATCATCACCAGCCTAGTGGGTAAAGGTGACGCCATACTGGAAGACCGGATTAATCATGCCTCGCTGATCGACGCCGGACTGTTGTCTGGCGCACGCCTGCAACGTTATTTGCACGCCGATGCTTGCTCCCTCGACAAACATTTACAAAAACAGGCCGTTACTACCAATGGTGACAAACGCCGACTGATTGTTACCGATGGGGTATTCAGCATGGACGGTGATCTCGCCCCCCTGCCCGCATTGTCCGCAACCGCACAACAGCATCATGCCTGGCTGATGGTAGACGATGCCCATGGAATAGGCGTTATCGGTAAACAGGGGCGCGGCACCACTGACCATTTCAAGTTAGATCAGAGTCAAGTGCCTGTGCTGATGGGCACTCTGAGCAAAGCCTTTGGTACTTTTGGTGCCTTTGTCGCAGGCAGCGAAACCTTGATAGAAACACTGATACAACAGGCACGCAGTTATATTTACACCACCGCACTGCCACCCGCTATTGCCGAAGCAACACGAACCAGTCTTGAATTAGTGAATGCCAGTGACGAGCGCCGTGAAAAACTTGCAGCCCTCATTAAACAGTTTCGCAACGGTGCAAAACAACTGGGACTGACATTACTAGCGTCACAAACACCCATTCAGCCATTAATTATCGGTGATGCCCAACAGGCCATCAACCTGAGTGAAACCCTGCTGCAAGACCATCGCATTTTAGTCAGTGCCATTCGCCCACCCACAGTGCCGGAAGGCAGTGCCCGTTTGCGTATCACCTTATGCGCAAACCACACCGCGACACAGATTGACCGGTTACTGTCTGCACTGGATGCAAGCACACGAAAAATGGCGCAATGACTCTTTTCACACACACGGTCGGAGAAGGGCCAGACATTGTTTTATTGCATGGCTGGGGCATGAATGCCGACGTATGGGAAGGCATTCTACCCGCACTCACAAAACAGTTTCGCGTGACATTGCTCGACCTGCCCGGCCACGGACGCAGCCTGGACAGCCTCGCGGATTACAGCCTGAAAAACCTGGCCACAACCATTAATGCCTTTATTCCCCAAAACGCCATACTTGTCGGTTGGTCACTGGGCGGCATGATCGCCACACAGCTGACCGTGAACAACCCAAACAACATTCGCAAACTGGTACTGGTGGCCAGCGCACCACAATTTGTGCGCGACGACACCTGGCCCGATGGCACCGATGCCGAAGTGCTGGACAGCTTTGCCCGTGACCTCAAACAAAACTACCCGCAAACCATCAAACGTTTTATTGCCATACAAGCCATGGGCAGTGAACACGCCCGCGAACAACAGCACATCCTACGTGAACGGGTATTTCGTCACGGCAACCCGCAACCGGCAGCACTGGAAGCCGGGCTGGCTATTTTACGGCACACAAACCTGCGCCCGGAACTGGCAAAAATCACCTGCCCCACACTGCTTATCAGCGGAGAGCACGACGCCTTGTTTCGACCCGGCGCGGCAAAAAAAACCCAAAGCATGATGACAAATGCCCGCCTGTCCATTATCCCCGGAGCCGGACATGCACCGTTCCTATCGCACCCGGATACTTTTCTCGATTCACTACTGACTTTTTTATCATGAACTCGCAACAACCCTCACTCGATAAAAATCGTATACGTGCCTCCTTCGATGCCGCCGCCGAACACTATGACAACGTTGCCGTATTACAACGCGAAACCGGTGATCGCATCCTCGAACGACTCGATCTCGTCAAACTGCAACCAGCGACCATTCTCGACATCGGCGCAGGCACCGGCGTGGCAACCCACGCCCTGAGCAAACGCTACAAAAAAGCACAGGTTATTGCCTTTGACCTCGCGCCCAACATGCTCAACCAGGCACGCCAGCGTGGCAACCTGCTTCACCGGCTACTCAGCAAACGTGGTTTCATCTGTGGTGATGCAGAACAACTGCCTTTCGCCAACAACAGCATCGACCTCATCTTTTCCAACGCCGCCCTGCAATGGTGCAGCAACCTCGACCACGCCTTTGTAGAATTCAAACGCATTTTGAAACCCGACGGACTATTGATGTTTTCCACCTTTGGGCCAGACACCCTGAAAGAACTGCGCGACAGCTGGCGAGTCGCTGATACTGATGCCGGAACAGCAACACATGTGCATAACTTCATTGACATGCACGATATCGGCGATGCCATGTTGCGAGCAGGACTCGCCGACCCGGTAATGGATGTGGAAAACTTCACCCTCACCTATAGCGACGTCCACCAACTAATGCGTGAACTCAAAACCCTGGGCGCACACAATGTCGCCAACGAACGCCGCCATACATTAACCGGTAAAACCCGTATCAAAAACATGATAGCCGCCTACGAAAACTGGCGTATCAACGGCAAACTGCCCGCCACTTATGAAGTCGTCTACGGACATGCCTGGTCACCGGCGGAAACTAAAAACAAAGACATCAGCATTCCCATCATTCAACTACAACCAGGAACCCAACAACAATGACGCGCGGCTTTTTTATTACCGGCACAGATACCGACGTGGGTAAAACTGTGGTAGCACTAAAACTCATCTCCGCCTTCCAACAAAAAGGCCACACCGTCGCAGCCATGAAACCGGTATCCGCAGGATGCGAAAAAACAGGTCATGGCTTGCGTAATCATGGCCTACGTACCCATGACCTACATAACAACGACGCCGTACAACTCATGCAACAAGCCAGCATTGAACTACCCTACGACACGGTTAACCCCTACGCCTTCGAACCCGCCATCGCACCCCATATTGCGGCAACCGAAACAAACGTAGAAATGAACATTGACACCCTTGTGCAGGCTTATCAGAAAATTGCCCGACAAGCCGACATAGTGATTGTAGAAGGTGCTGGCGGCTGGTTAGTCCCCTTCAACGCCACACAAACCATGGCCGATGTCGCCAGTGCGCTAAAGCTCGACATTATACTGGTAGTGGGATTGAAACTAGGCTGCATCAGCCACACCCTGCTGACCGCGCAATCCATCATGCAACAAAACCAACACCTGGCGGGATGGGTCTCAAACCATATTCAACCAAACACCCTGCGAATTGAAAAAATAGAAGCGACCCTGCGCAACAGACTACCCGCCCCACAACTGGGTTCGATACGTTTTGGTGAGCACACCACCTCGGATGAACAAACGCCTTCATTAACGGTTGATGCATTGGGTTAACCTGGAAGGTTAACCCAAGGGTCTCTAACCCCCCAGCCCCCAAGCGAGTAGCCCAAAGGAACCTCCCCTTCAGGATAATCTTCCTTACAATCTTCATCTTTGCAATAAACAATCTTTGTCTTTTCAGGATGCAAGAGCAATACACCTGCCCTTCAAACAAACCCTCGCGGAATTACCCTTGCCATTCACACCTTCCCTGCGAGGGCACAAACAGCTAAGATATGCGGTTCGATTTTACGACAATCAGAATACTGCCTCGTAATGTCACCAAGATACCTATTACCGGCACCGCCGCTTAACAGCTGCGGGTAATCACGTCGCATGGGCTTACGGAAATATCCGCCACCCAGCGCACCCGGTTTTTTGCTAAAAATTTTGAAATGAAAGTTTGAGGAGAACAACATGTCCCAAAAGCACCCTGTCATTGCTGTTACCGGCTCTTCCGGCGCAGGCACCACCACCGTCAAAAATGCCTTTGAGCACATTTTCCGCCGCGAAAATATCAGCCCTCTGGTGGTAGAAGGTGACAGTTTCCATCGTTATGACCGTGCCGCGATGAAACAGGCCATCGAAGAATTTGCCGCCAAAAATAAACAACTCAGCCACTTTGGCCCGGAATCCAATCACTTTGACTTGGTTGCTGACACTTTCAAATCCTACGGTGAAACCGGTAAATGTCGCCGTCGGTATTACCTGCACAGTGATGAAGAAGCTGCCGAGCACAATGCCCGCCTAAACACAGACCTGACTCCCGGCCAGTTTACCCCCTGGGAAGACATCGCCGAAGAAACCGATGTGCTGTTTTACGAAGGCCTGCACGGCGGTGCCGTGGATGGTGACGTGGATGTCGCTTCGCACACTGACCTGTTAGTGGGTGTCGTGCCTATCGTTAATTTGGAATGGATCCAAAAGATCCATCGTGACAACGCACAACGTGGCTACAGCGCCGAAGCTATTGTGGATACCATCCTACGTCGCATGGACGATTACGTACACTACATTACCCCGCAATTCTCACGTACCGACATCAATTTCCAGCGTGTACCCACAGTGGACACCTCCAACCCCTTTATTGCTCGTGATATCCCCACTCCGGATGAGAGTTTCATCGTCATTCGCTTCCGCAACCCTGATGGTACTGACTTCCCCTACCTGCTGAACATGATCAGTGACTCATTCATGTCCCGCCCCAATACCATTGTAGTACCAGGCAGCAAGATGGGATTCGCTATGGAATTGATCCTTGCGCCACGTATTCATCAGTTGGTTGAAGATAAAAAAGGGCGTTAACTCGCGGCAATGCATTCACCTCCTTGACAGCAACAGGCAACCGCTGGCATCGGGCTGGCAAAGCCAACCGGGTGCAAGGTAGGTGGTGGAAACGGTTTCAGTAATCAACGCTGGCCCGTCGATTTCGGCGGGCAGGTTTTCCCGCGCATACACCGGCACTTTTGCTTCGATACCCGCCAGTATCACATGGGCCACCGCTGGCGTTTCGCAGACGAGCTTTGTTTCGCGAGCAAGTTGCAATGCCAGCGCTGGGGCTGGGCTGTGTATTTTCACGCGCAGCGTCACCAGCTCCACAGGCTGTTGCAGGCTATGGCCATACAATGCGGCATGCCGCTCATGAAACTGTCGAATGACACCGGCTATCGCCTGCCCGATAACCTGCATGTTATCAAGAGATCTGTTGCCTGCCGGTAATGCCACGGGCAAATTGATCACAAACGACTGCCCTCGGTAACGCAGATCCACACTGGGTGAAACCCTGATACTATCTGCATTGATGCCCTCTCCAATCAGCGCCTCACAACCGCGCTTGGTTAATGTAGCCAGAGCCTGTTGCACGTCATGCAGAAACACCTCACCAGGTTCTGTAGAAAGTTGTTGTAGCAACGCATGAGATAAATAACGTGCCCGTGGTGCCACCAGCATGCCCAATGCGGACAATACACCCGCATGAGCAGGAACCAACGCTTGCGACATTTCCAATGCTTCGGCCAACGCACAAACATGCAACCCGCCTGCACCACCAAAAGAAGTCAATGTCAGCTGCGCCGCATCAACACCGCGTTGTACCGACATCACTCGCAAAGCACGCGCCATGTGTTCGTTGGCGACGTCAATAATGCCTTGTGCTGTTTGTTCCAGGGAAAGGTCGAGCGTTTTGGCCAGCGGTGCAATGGCTGCTCGTGCGGCACTTTCGTCCAAAGTCATGTGGCCACCGAGAAAAGCGTCACTACGCAGACGGCCTAACAATAAATTGGCATCGGTGACGGTGGCCTGCAAGCCAGTTCCGGCAGCACTCCGTCCGTAACAAGCAGGGCCGGGGTCAGCACCCGCAGATTCCGGCCCTACCTGCAACAGCCCGCCACTATCGATGCGTGCAATGGACCCACCACCTGCGCCGATGGTATGCATGTCCACCATGGGTACACCAACAGGATAAGCACCAATACGGCCTTCGGTCGTCAACGGCAGGTTACCGCTCTGTGCATTGTCCAGTAATGCCACATCGGTGGAAGTGCCGCCCATATCGAAGCTCAGCAGACGGTGGCGACCCGCAAGGCTACCGACATACTGCGCACCGGCCAAGCCACCTGCGGGCCCGGATAGCAACATGTGTACAGCCTCTTCGCCCGCTTGTGCAGCATCAATGGTGCCACCCGCACTTTGCATAACGGCGACCCGCGCCTGCGGAACACCTGTACATAATCGTTGCAGATAGCCCTGCACCAGCGGACCAACGCTAGCATTAAGCCAAGTGGTGATCCCCCGTTCATATTCACGAGGCTCAGGCAAGATGTGCGATGAACGCGAGACAAACATGCCGTCCGGCACAATTTCCGCGATGCGCTTTTCAAAGCGCTCATCGAGCCAGGAAAACAATAAATTAATGGCCACGGCTTGTGGCTTCAATGTTTCCAATGTGCAGCGGAGCATCTGCAAATCAGATTCAGTTAACGCTTCCAGCACACGGCCATCAGCACCCAGCCGCCCCCCGGTTTCCAAGCATAGCTCGCGTGGCACGGGCGGGTTGGTGGGCGCAGGATTGAGGTTGTAAAGTTCGGCGCGAGCCTGACGACCAATGGTAAGCAGGTCGCGCAGACCGGTGTTGGTGATGAACACCGTGCGTACACCTTTGCCTTCAAGCACGGCATTGGTGGCAACAGTAGAACCATGCACTACTCGCAAATCCTCACAAGCATCCAGACCTAGTTCGTGAATGCCTTGCAGAATGGCCTGTTCCGGTGCCTGCGGGGTGGACAGTACTTTGTGTACGCGCAAGCTCTGTTTTCCGACGGACTCATCAGGAAAAAGAACAAAATCGGTGAAAGTGCCACCGGTATCGATGCCTAAAAGCGGCATATCAAGCACTCGCTATGTATCAGCGATGACAACACAATTACGACCGGCAGCCTTTGCCGCGTAAAGCGCCTTGTCGGCACGGGCCAACAATAAATCTGTTGTTTCTCCGGAATGCGCGGCAGCAACACCGAGGCTGATGCTGACCTGTATTTCCAGACCTTGCAGATTGATGGGCTGGCTGGCTACATGCTCACGAATACGTTCCGCAACATTTCGAGCTGTCACAAGATTTGTACCATTAAGCACCAACAAGAACTCTTCGCCGCCATAACGACCCACTTCATCAAAATTACGCAAGGCAGAACGAATCCGGTTCGACACCTCCACGAGCACCTTATCTCCCATCAAGTGGCCATGAGTATCATTAACAACCTTAAAGTGATCAATATCTGCCATGATGGCCACCACGGGATGATGTCCTTGCGAGGACTGTTGCAGCGCACTTTCCAATTCATCGATAATAGTTTTACGATTTGCCAGACTCGTCAATGAATCCGTGGCGGCAACCATACGCAGGTTTTTTTGTTGGCGCTGTGAGCGATCCAGTGATTCTTCCAACGTTTTCACATGGGTAAGGTGATAAGTTTCGATAGACAAAGACATATCCAGAGCAATAATTTTATGTACAAACGTGATCAGTTTGCGAGCATCGCTGTGACCGTAATCAATATGCTGGAGGATCAACTCGCTCAAATAACGGTAGGCACACTGATACAAACTCAGACTCAACCCCACCCAGACATGCGCCTGCCCTACTCGCAAGCGAGATTCAAAATAATCAGCCTGATCGAAACCAATACCAAGATTCATCAAGTACAGTGACTGAGTTTGTCTGAGACGTATCGCCAGCTCATCGTCCACCAACAAAGCGCGAGCTTCTTCCACTGTAGGGAGCCACTCGTAAAAAGTGGCTACGATAGCCTCAGCATGAGGCTGAATGATATCCTGCTGGAGTTGTTGAGCGGTAACATGATCAGCGGCACCCAGCTCCAGCCATTGCAAACGCTCAGCAATTTTGTTGGCATCAAAGCCAAATTTTTCACAATAAGTCAAAGACATGTGGATACTGTGTGCCGCCTTGTTGAATTACTGGTATGTTGTACCGCTGTTTGAACTTTGCAGCCACGAATATATCATAGGCTTCGAGAGAGCATAGCCCACACCCGCCGATATTGTATCGGCCCACGAGCCATAACATGACAGACGATATCCTCATCAAGGTTGAACAGCTGACGCGATACTATGGTACTCAGTCTGCGAGCAATACTGTGCGGGCAGCCGTGGACGACATCAGCTTTGAAGTGCGACGGGGTGAGGTGCTGGGTTTTCTCGGCCCCAACGGCGCAGGCAAGTCCACCACCATGCGCATGATTACCGGCAACCTTGCGCCCAGTCATGGACGAATTATAATCAACGGTATTGATATTCTCGACAAACCCAAACAGGCCAAAGCACATATCGGCTTTCTGCCCGAGATACCACCGCTCTACCGCGAGTTGACGGTGGATGAATATTTGCAGTTTTGCGCGCGTCTCAATCGTATTCCCCGTGACAAACAGATAAATGCTATCGGCTCGGCCAAAGAACGTTGTGGTTTGAGTGAGGTGGGCAAACGTCTTATCAGTAATCTTTCCAAAGGTTATCAACAGCGGGTGGGTATTGCTCAGGCGATTATTCATTCACCGGCGGTCGTTGTGCTGGACGAGCCCACGGTGGGGCTTGATCCCATTCAGATTCGTGAAATACGCCACTTGATTCGTGAACTCAGCAATGAACACAGCGTCATTTTGAGTACGCACATTTTGCCGGAAGTACAGGCCACCTGTGACCGGGTACAGATTATCAACCAGGGCAGGCTGGTATTGAGTGACAGCATCGAAGGACTGGTACAACGTATGCAGACATCCAGCTTGCGGCTGCGCACACAAAACCGGGTAACCGACAATATCCTGCTGGCAATTGAAGGCGTTGTTGCTGTGGATGCGACAGATGAAGGTTTCGTGCAAATCAAACACAAACCGGACACCAGCCCGGCAGCAGCCATTGCAAAAGTCACCGTAGAGCAAGGGTGGGAGCTGCTGGAGTTAACCCCGGAACGGCGTTCACTGGAAGAGATTTTTGTGGATATCACCACCGCAGAACAAACCGCTGATGAACAGACTGAAGAAACCGGAATTGAAAAAACCGGAGTGGCCGCCTGATGATTTTTACTCTGGCATCACGCGAGTTGCGCTCAATGTTTCTGTCCCCCATGGCCTGGGTAATTCTGGCCGTGATCAGTGCTCTGTGCGCTTATTTTTTCCTGCTTTATATTGATCTTTATTTGCAACTACAGCCACGGCTCGCCGCTGCACCCACTGCTCCCGGCATCACCGATATCATCGTCGTGCCACTGTTCAGTACCGCTGCCACCGTACTGCTGTTGGTAACACCTCTGCTCACCATGCGCTTGATCAGTGAAGAGCGTCGCAGTCAGACATTGAGCCTGCTGATGAGTGCGCCGGTCTCCATGACTGAAATTATCCTTGGCAAATTTCTCGGTGTCTTTGCTTTTGTATTGCTGATGCTGGCGCTGGTTGCGGTCATGCCACTCAGCCTGTTGGCGGGGGGTGAGATTGACATGGGGCTGTGGGCATCGGGCCTGTTGGGACTGGTCTTGTTGTTGGCCAGCTTTTGCAGTATTGGCCTGTATGTTTCCACATTAACCACCCAGCCTACAGTGGCAGCAGTGGCGACCTTCGGGCTGCTGTTATTGTTATGGGTGTTAAATCTGGCGGGCAGTACCGGTAATGAAGGCGGTGGCGTACTGAGTTATCTTTCTTTGCTGAGCCATTACCAGCCCTTGTTAAAAGGGATTTTCAGCAGTACCGATATTATTTACTATTTGCTGTTGATTTCCAGTTGCCTGGTGCTCAGCATACGTCGGCTGGATGCCGACCGTTTGCAGCACTGACACAGTGACAAACCCGGCTGATTTTTATTCATCAGCTTTTGTTTTTACCCATTATTGATCATCCTGAAATTAAAGGAGAGAGAAACATGGACGAACATCTTTATTATTATCGCGCAACAGTACAATCCGTTTACGACGGTGATACCTGTACCTTGAATATCGATTTAGGCATGGGTGCCTGGTTACACCATGAAAAGATTCGTCTGGCACGCATCAACACCCCGGAGTTGCGTGGTGACGAACGCCCTGCCGGTTTGCTGGCACGGGACTTTGCACGCAACTTATTGATACCCGATAACGAGCCGGGCAAAGAAATCTGGATCAGCACAGAAAAAGACAAAAAGGGAAAATACGGCCGCTACATCGCCGATATCTGGATAAAGGATGCCAAAGGAGAGCCTTACAACGTGAATGATGCCCTGGTGAATGCCGGACATGCAAAATATGTACAATATTGATTCAGCCTCTTAACACCATCATTTCATGTTAGTGACTTCAAAAACCCGCACTTACACCCGCTTGCAAAGCGTGGTGTTTACCCTTTTATTTCTGACAATAATGGGCTTGCTAGCTTATTTGAGTACCCAGTACAGCATTACTGCGGACTGGACAGCCAATAATCGCAATACCCTGTCTGAGGCCAGCAGTGAATTACTTAAACAGCTGGATGGCCCGATCACTATTACCAGTTACGCAACGGAAGATGAGTCAATACGTCGTGCAGTGAGTGAATTGGTTGACCGCTATCGACGTTACAAGACGGATTTAAC
>Ga0256839_1004497_pt1 | contig 13566 bp, 16 predicted proteins | sample 354166metaG_FD_185968 | JGI IMG/M metagenome (GOLD analysis project Ga0256839, IMG submission 185968) | Hydrothermal vent microbial communities from Mid Atlantic Ridge, Atlantic Ocean - 354-166 | ecosystem: Environmental > Aquatic > Marine > Hydrothermal vents | place: Atlantic Ocean: Mid... | reverse complement strand
CAGGACTCTCCCGAAGGGTGTGAAGCGGAAACTGACTGGTGCGCATGGTTGTCTTCCCCCAAGTGAACGAAACGATTATTGTACCGCGGATGGATTTCTTTGAAGCCTCCCTCGCTGCGGCGATCGGCTTGATTCTCTCCGGGGATCCGGCGCTGTTCCACATCGTCGCCACCTCGCTGCGGATTTCCCTGATGGCGGTGGCGATGGCCGCGCTGCCGGCGGTGCCCCTCGGGATCCTCATCGGCAGCGTCCCCTTTCCGGGGCGCCGCTTGCTGCGTCAGGTGCTGGCCGCTCTGGTGGCGATGCCCACCGTGGTGATCGGCCTGCTGCTCTATGGCCTGCTGAGTCGGCGGGGGCCGTTGGGGGACTGGGGGCTGTTGTACACGCCGGCCGCCGTGATCATCGGCGAATGCGTCCTCGTCCTGCCGTTGCTGCTGCATCTGATCGGCAGCGCGGTGCTGGCGGCCGATCCCCGGCTGCTTCCCACCCTGGAAAGCCTGGGGGCGGCGTTCCACCACAAGTTGTGGTATCTGTTTCTGGAGACCCGCACCGGGATCGTGGCCGCCCTGGTCACGGCCTTCGGTCGGGCCCTCGGGGAGGTGGGGGTGGCGATGATGCTGGGGGGCAACATCGCCGGCTTCACCCGTACCATGACCACCGCCATCGCCCTGGAAACCAGCAAGGGGGCGTTTGAGCTGGGTCTGGCCCTCGGACTGATCCTGCTGACGGTGGCTTTCCTGGTCAACGCCCTGCTGGCCCGAATGCAAACCCGGCGATGAGCGCGCTTTACCGGATCGAGGGCCTGGAGCACCGCTACCACGGCCGTACGGTACTCGCCATTGAGCACTTGATCGTCGAAGCCAACCGTCTCACGGCCCTGGTCGGTGCCAACGGTTCCGGCAAGAGCACCCTGCTGCGTCTGCTGGCAGGGTTGGAACGGCCGACTTCGGGGACCATCCGTTTCGCCGGCGGGCACCTGAACCGCCGCTGCCGGCGCCGCATCGGCTGGGTGATGCAGCAACCCTATCTGCTCCGGGGTTCGGCCCTGGACAACGTCATGCTGGGATTGAAGTTCCATCGGCTGTCCCGGCGGCGTCAGCGCGCCCTAAAGGCGTTGGAACAGGTGGGGTTTGCCGCCGACCCCCATTGTCCGGTGGAGCGGCTGTCAGGAGGAGAGCGCCAGCGAGTGGCGTTGGCGCGCTGTCTGGCCCTGGAGCCGGAGGTACTGCTGCTGGACGAGCCGTTCACCCATCTGGACGGCGCCAGCTGCCGGCAACTGGAAACCTGGCTCGACCAGTGGGTTCGGCAAGGGGGAAGCGTCGTTTTCAGCGATCACGATCCGGATCGATCCCTGGCTCTGGCCGGCCGGGTCATCGCCCTGGCTGCCGGGCGGCCGGTGGATGCCCCGTTGGTCAACGTTTTCACCGGCCGTTGCCTGGGGCAGCGTTTCCATACCGGAAGGATCGAGATCGTTTTGCCGGGCCCATGCCGCGGGGGGCATGTCGCCGTCGATCCCCGGGACATCGTTCTGTCCCTGAGTTCCTTGCCTTCGAGCATGCGGAATCGTTTTCTCGGAAAGGTAGTGGGGTTGCGGGTGCTCGGCGACTGCGTTCGGGTAAGCGTCGAGGCGGGGGAGAAATTCGAGGCCCTGATCACCAGGGCCTCGTGTCGGGAGATGGGGCTGACCCTGGGCCAACCCTTGTGGGTTCAGTTCAAATCCACCGCGGTGCGGGTGTTTTGATCACTCGTAGGCTTTCTGTTCCCGCTCCCGGCCGATGACCTTGGGGGTGTCCTTGGTCAGCTGGACGATCATGTCGTCCCAGGATTGGTATTTGGCGAAACGCGGATCGCCCTGGGCGATGCGGGCATTGACTTCCTCGCGGGCCAGGGTGATGATTTCCTCGGCGTTCTTGCCGTCGACCGTCTTGAGAAACGCGGCGGTTCCGCCTTCCTCGGTTTTGATCTTTTGCAGGGTGCCGAAGGCGATCTGAAACTCCAGGCGCTTGCCGTCGTCGGGGATGTGATTCTTCACCAGGCGCGCCGACTGGTAGGCGGTGCGCAGCGACGAGCCATGGATCTCCCCCCGTCCCGAGCAGGCGACCGGAATGACGAAGATGATTCCAAACAGGATCAATAGGGCAAAGACGGCTTTCATCGGTTCGAACTCCCTAGATAATGAATTACCCGATTATAAATTATTTCTTGCCGAGATATGATTTTGACCACGAATGAACGCCGGATTCAATGCCGCCGACGGCGTCTCGAGCGCCGCTGGCAACGGCAGCGCCAGAAACTGAAGCGCTGTCCTGCCGTTTCCTCCAGGCGGGAACGAATCTACTGGCGCGCCATGGCCAGGGCCTTGAAGCACCAGTGGCGGCGTAGCCGGGGGGCGCTGCCCCCTGTCACCCGCAAGCGGGCCCTGACGTGGTGGAAAGAGCGGCTGAGACGGCGGGACTACATCGCTTTGCTGCGCTTCTATTTGCTCCTCCTGCCCCTTACCCTCCCCTGTTGCCGTGACGAATGCGACCGGATATTGAGACCGTGATGAAAGGCGTCCGCTGGTTGAACCTGATCACCGAACTGAAACGGACCGCCCGGGAGTGGCGCCGCCAGGAGGACTTGGCGGCCTTGGAGCTGAGACGCCGCCAGGCGGAAGCCGAGCTTTCCCTGGAAGTGGAACGCCGCCGCCGCTTGCTGCAGCTGGAGCACGAGCTCGAGGTGCTGAAACGGAAGCAACAATTCGAACTCTCCCTGCTGGAGCAGAAGCAGGCGCAGGATCGGCGCGACTATCAGCGCTATCTCGAGGCCGTGGATCAGTTGCAGGAGCAGTTACGCCACGCCTTTCAACACGCGCCGGAGGTGATCGTGCTGACCATTCACCATCATGCCAAACAACTGCTGGACCGGATGTGGGAAGCGGAGGATCTCCACCAGCGATTGCAACGGGAGCAGGAATTTGTCAAATTCCTCACCACGGTGTACGAAGACACGCTCCAGGCGCAAGGCGACGGCCGGTCCATCCTGCCCCAGCGGGCGTTGCGACTGATGTTACACAACCCATCCTGAAGGAGAAACGATGGAACGAGTTTTGACGGACGAACAGCTGAACGAATTCAGGAAACGCCTGAAACAGCGTTACCGGGAGATACGCGAGGAAATCCGCCAGGAGCTGTTGCGCTCGGACGAGGAGCGCTTCATCGAGCTGGCCGGGCGGGTGCACGATCCGGAAGAGGAGGCGCTGGCCGATCTGTTGGTGGATCTGAATCTGGCTTCCATCGACCGTCACATCCAGGAGCTGCGCGCCATCGACGAGGCTCTGATCCGGATCGCCGACGGCACCTACGGCATCTGCATCGACTGTGAACAGCCGATCGGTATCGCCCGGCTCCGGGCCAATCCCACCGCCAAACGCTGTCTCCAGTGCCAGGAAGTGTACGAAAGGACCCATGCCAACACGGGAACCCCGAGCCTGTAAGGGGGGTGTCAGGCTCGTACCGTTTCGACCGGCGTCCGCCCCTGGAACGGGCGGCGTCGGCCGAGCATAGCGCCGTTGCCGTTTTCGATGATGTCCACCACCAGGGCGTGGTGGTGATCCAGTTTTTCCCAGAGGTACTGGTGGGTGGCGAACTTTTCTCCGACGCCGATTTCGGCGAAAGGGCGGATGTCGGCGAAACGGAGTCGGCGGAATTTCTGAAAGCGCAGACGCTGGGTCACGGCGGCTCCTTCGTTCGTGGGAGTGAGGTTGCTCCGATAAAGCATAGTCGATCCCAGGCGGGTGGGTTGGGGAAGCGGGTGATTTCGTGACCGGTATTTCAGTTTCATGACCCTGCCCCGACTCGATTTCACCGTCCTGCCGCCGCCGCTGGCCGAGGAAGCCGGTCGGCAGTGGCAACGTTTCCTGGAACGGGCCGAGGCCGAAGGGGTGGTGGTGCCGCAGGATCCGCGCTGGCGGGCGACTTTGCCCAAGGTGTGGGCCTGCAGCCGCTTCGTCGCCCACCAGTGCAGCCGCCGCCCGCATTTGTTGGCGGATCTGCTCCAAAGCGGCGATCTGTTCTCCCCCAGCCGGCGGGGGGCGTATGGGGCGGCGCTCGCCGCCTCGCTCGAAGTGGTGGACAGCCCCGAGGAAATGCACCGGGTGTTGCGCCGTTTCCGCAATCGGGAGATGGTGCGGATCGCCTGGCGCGACATCAGCGGCTGGGACGCCGTCGAGGACGTGCTCTGCGACCTGTCCCTGCTGGCGGAAAGCTGCATTCGGGCCGCGCTGGACTGGTTGTTCGCCCGGGCCTGCCGGCGCTACGGCACCCCGACCCGGTCCGACGGTTCGCCCCAACCGCCCGTGGTGCTGGGCATGGGCAAGCTGGGGGGGTGGGAGCTGAACTTTTCCTCCGACATCGACCTGATTTTCGCCTACGAGCGGGACGGGGTGCTGGACGATCCCCGCAGAACCAGTTACCAGGAGTTCTATCTCCGGGTTTGCCGCGATCTGGTCAAGGCCCTCGGCAGTTCGATCGAGGAGGGCTTCGTGTTCCGGGTCGATACCCGGCTGCGTCCTTTCGGGGATGCCGGCGCCCTGGTGTGGAGCTTCGACGCCATGGACGTCTACTACCAGTCCCAGGCCCGGGACTGGGAGCGTTACGCCATGATCAAGGCCCGTCCCGTCGCCGGCGATCTGGAGGCCGGCGAGCGGCTGATGAGCCTGCTCGAACCCTTCGTCTATCGCCGCTATCTCGATTTCCCCGCCCTGGGCGCCCTTCGGGAGCTGAAGGGGAAGATCATGGCGGAGTTGCAGCGCCGCGACCGCCTGGACGACGTCAAACTGGGGCGTGGCGGGATTCGGGAAATCGAGTTCATCGCCCAGGTGTTTCAGCTGATCCACGGCGGGCGGCGCCCGGAACTGCGGGAGCGCCGTCTGCTGCCCGTGCTGGCGCGTCTGGGACACATGGGGCTGCTGCCCCGCGAGGATGCCGACGACCTGATCGCCGCCTACCGCTTTTTGCGCCGGGTGGAAAACCGGCTCCAGCAGGTGGACGACCGCCAGACCCAGCAGTTGCCCCAGGACGAAAGGGAGCGCCAGCGGCTCGCCCTGGGCATGGACTGTCGCGACTGGACGGCGTTTTCCGACCGTCTGGCGCAGGTGCGCGACCGGGTCCAAAGTTGTTTCGAAAAGGTCTTCGCCGAACCGGCGGCTTCGGACCAGGGGGCGGGGGTCCGCATCTGGCGGATGGCGGCGGAGGAGGAGCGTCTGCTGGCCTGGCTCGGGCAGTTGGGTTACCGTGATCCCGCCACAGCGTTGCGCCGCCTGAAGGCGTTGCGGCAGTCCCGCAAACTGCAGGCGCTGGGGGATCGGGTGACGGCGGAACTGGGACGGCTGATGCCCATGCTGATCGAGGAGATCGCCGAGACCGGGGAACCGGCCCCGACCCTGACGCGGATGCTCGATCTCGTCGAGGCGATCGCCGGCCGCAGCGTCTATCTGACCCTGCTGGCCGAGAACGTGACGGTCCGGCGGCATCTCATCCGCCTGGTGGGCGCCAGCCCCTGGATCGCCCGGCTGTTGTCCCGTCATCCGGCCCTGCTGGACGAACTGCTGGATCCGCGCACCCTCTACGCCCCCCTGACGCGGGAGCGGCTGGCGGCGGAATTGCAGCGCCGCCTGGCGGCGGTGGACGAGGCCGACGAGGAGGCGGTCTTCAACGCCCTGCGGCATTTCAAGCAGGCGCAGGTGCTGCGGGTGGCGGCGGCCGACCTGACCGGGGCGATTCCTACCCGTATCGTCAGCGACTACCTGACCGAGATCGCCGAGGTGGTGCTGAACCGGGTTTTGACGCTGGCCTGGCGCCAGGTGACGGCCAAGTACGGTCCGCCGCCGAGCGGAGAGCGGACCGTTCCCCGGGATTTCCTCATCGTCGGTTACGGCAAACTCGGGGGGATCGAACTGGGCTACGGCTCCGATCTCGACCTGGTGTTTCTCTACCGGGGGGATGGGCAGGGTGAAACCACAGGTCCGCGGCGGGTGCCGACGAGCGAATTTTTCATCCGCCTGGGGCAGCGGATCGTGCACATCCTGACCGCTCCCATGCTGGCCGGCGTGCTCTACGAGATCGACATGCGCCTTCGCCCCAGCGGCAACGCCGGATTGCTGGTAAGTTCCTTCGAAGCTTTCGACCGCTATCAGCGGGAGCAAGCCTGGACCTGGGAGCATCAGGCCCTGGTTCGGGCCCGCCCGGTGGCCGGCGATCCTTCCCTGGGGGATGCTTTCTCCGCGCTGCGCATGGCGATCTTGTGCCGGCCGCGGGATCTCGAACGACTGCGTGGCCAGGTGGTCGAGATGCGGCGGAAGATGCGGGCCCATTTGGACCGTTCCGATGCCGACCGCTTCGACCTCAAGCAGGGAAGCGGCGGTATGGTGGACATCGAGTTTATAGTACAATTCGGCTGTTTGGCGTATGCCCGGCGCCGTCCGGAGGCGTTCCGCTGGACGGACAATCTCCGCCTTCTGGAGGCGCTGGCGCAGGTGGGCTGGCTGACGGAGGAAACGGCGCGGTTCCTGCAGGAGACCTATTTGGCGTATCGCACCCGGGCGCACCGTCTCGCCCTGCAGGAACGGGCCGCCTTGGTGCCGGCGGCGGAATTTCGTGAGCGCCGTGACCGGGTACGGCGGTTGTGGCAGCGACTCATTGAACTCGGTAGAGGAGACCCCTAAGGATGCCGACACACGATCGCGATGGCGAAATCTGGCTCGATGGCGAATGGTTGCCCTGGCGCGAGGCCAAGGTTCATGTGCTGACTCACACCCTGCACTACGGCGGCGGCGTGTTCGAAGGGTTGCGGGCCTACTACGGCCAGCACGGCACCGCCATCTTCCGCCTCAGGGACCATACCGACCGCCTGTTCCGTTCCGCCCACATCATGCGGATGAAAATCCCCTACGACAAGGACACCCTCGACCGCATCCAGTGCGAGGCGGTGTGGCGCAACCGCCTCGACAGCGCCTACATCCGCCCGATGTGTTTCTACGGCGCCGAGGGTATGGGCCTGCGGGCCGACAACCTCAAGGTCCACGTCATGGTGGCGGCCTGGGAGTGGGGCGCCTACCTGGGGGCGGAAAATCTGGAACGGGGCATCCGCATCCGCACCGCCTCCTTCACCCGCAATCACGTCAACAGCCTGATGTGCAAGGCCAAGGCCAACGGCAACTACGTCAACTCCATGCTGGCGCTGCAGGAGGCCCTGGACGCCGGCTACGACGAGGCCTTGCTGCTCGATCACGAGGGCTACGTGGCCGAGGGCAGCGGGGAAAACATCTTCATCGTCCGCGACGGTAGGCTGTACACGCCGGATCTGACCTCGGTGCTCGAAGGGATCACCCGGGACACGGTCATGACCATCGCCCGGGAAATGGGGTTGGAAGTGATCGAAAAGCGGATCACCCGCGACGAGGTCTACATCGCCGACGAGGCCTTCTTCACCGGTACCGCCGCCGAGATCACCCCGATCCGCGAGGTGGACGGGCGCACGATCGGCAGCGGTCGCCGCGGCCCGATCACCGAGCGACTGCAGAGTCTCTATTTCGATTACGTCCACGGCCGCCGCAGCGACCACCGGGAATGGCTGACACCGGTATCGCCGCCGGAGGGCTGATTTCCGCCGCCGGGGAACCCCCGCCGGGGCCAGCGATCCAAGCGGGTCGGAACACTGACATTCAGGCGCCATGGCCACTCTTGCCGCAATCCCCCCGACCGTTTCCAGCTACGACGCCTTCGCCGACCATCTGGTGGAAGCGGGCAAGCTGCGCCCCGCCGACCTGAATCGGGCCCGGCGCCTGCTGGAGGAGAGCGACGACACCCTGCCGCTGCTGCTCGTCAAGCTGGGCCTGGTAGCCGAGCGGGACGTGGCGGAAACTCTGGCCCGGATCTGCGACCTGGAGCTGGTGGCGGCGGAAGACTATCCCGAGACGCCGGTATTGCCCCGGCAGGTCCCGTTGCGCTTTCTCAAGAGCCATCGGGTGGTGGGGCTTGGCGAGGACGGCGAGGGGTTCGTCGTCGCCGCCGCCGATCCCTTGGATGATTTTCTGGCGGAATCCCTGCAGTTGGCCTGCGGGCGGTCGGTCCGCCTCAAGGTGGGCCTGGCCTCCGACATCGACAACGCCCTGAGGCGCCAGTACGAACAGGACGAGGGGGTGGAGACCCTGGCCGAGGCCATCGACGACGAGGACGTCGAGCATCTGCGCGACATGGCCTCGGAAGCGCCGGTGATCCGCAGCGTCAACCAGATTCTCCAGCAGGCGGTGGACCTGCGGGCCTCCGACATCCACATCGAGCCGTTCGAGGACCAGCTTCAGGTGCGCTTGCGGGTCGACGGCATTCTGCGCTCCATCGACGCCCCCCCGGTGCAGTCTTCCGCGGCGGTGATTTCCCGGGTCAAGCTCATGGCCAACCTCAACATCGCCGAACGCCGCCTGCCCCAGGACGGCCGCATCAAGGTCCAGGTGCAGGGGCGGGAGCTGGACCTGCGGGTGTCCACGGTGCCGACCCTCTACGGCGAGAGCGTGGTGATCCGCCTGCTGGACAAGGAGCAGGTGACCTTGGATTTCAGCGCCCTGGGGTTCGCCGAGGACACCCTGGCGCGGTTTCTGAAGATTCTGGCTCTGCCCCACGGCATTCTGCTGATCACCGGACCCACTGGGAGCGGTAAGAGCACCACCCTCTACACCGCCCTCGACAAGCTCAACACCCCAGAGCGCAAGATCATCACCGTGGAGGATCCGGTGGAATACCAGCTGACCGGGGTCAATCAGATTCAGGTCAAGCCCGACATCGGCCTGGATTTCGCCACCGCCCTGCGGTCCATCGTGCGCCAGGACCCGGACGTGATCATGATCGGGGAGATGCGCGACCTGGAGACCGCCCGCATCGCGGTGCAGTCGGCCCTGACCGGCCACCTGGTGCTGTCGACGCTGCACACCAACGACGCCGCCGGCGGCGTGACCCGGTTGCTGGACATGGGGTTGGAGGATTATCTGATCGCTTCCACCGTCAACGGCATTCTGGCCCAGCGACTGGTGCGGCGGCTTTGCGATCACTGCAAGCAGCCCAGGGAAGTGCTGCCCGAAGTGGCGGAGGAGACCGGCCTGAACCGGTTGCTCGAACCGGGGCGCCCTCCGGTCCTCTACCAGCCCGTGGGCTGTTCCCGCTGCAACGGCATCGGTTACCGGGGGCGGCTGGCGATCCACGAATTCCTGGTCGTGTCCGACCGGATCCGCCGCCAAGTGCTCCAGCATGCCCAGGCCGGCGAAATCGAACGCACCGCCATCGACGAGGGTATGCGCACCATGTATCAGGACGGACTGCTCAAGGCCCTGGCGGGACGGACCACCCTGGAAGAAGTGCTGCGGGTGACCTGCGAGTGACATGCCGGAATTTCTGATCAAGGCGGTCAGCCGGACCGGGGAGACCGTCGAAACCCTGCGCAGCGCCCCCGACGAGACGACCCTGGTGCGCCAGCTTCAGGAGGAGGACCTGCTCCCGCTTCGGATCACCCCCGCCGGGCGCCGGCCCTGGTTGTGGCTGCGTCCCGGACTGCGCCAGCGCCGGCTGCGCCAGAAGGAAGTGCTGGTCTTCACCCGGGAGCTCGCCACCCTGCTCGGCGCCGGCCTGCCCCTGGACCGTTCCCTCAAGGTGCTGCTCCAGCTGTTTCCGGAAGACTCCCGCCTGCACCAGGTCACCGCTCGGGTGCTGGAACAGGTCAAGGGTGGGGCCCAACTGTCCGCGGCCCTGGAAGCGGAGGGAGGCGCCTTTTCCAAGCTGTACGTCAACATGGTGCGCGCCGGCGAGGCCGGGGGCACCCTGGATCAAATCCTGGAGCGCCTGGCCGATCATCTGGAACGGGCTAGGGAGCTGCGCGCCAGCGTCCTGACCGCGATGCTGTATCCCAGTATCCTCGTGGTCATGGCGCTGGCCTCGCTGCTGGTGTTGCTGACCTTCGTGGTGCCCCAGTTCGAGGAGATGTTCGCCAGCGCCGGCAAGGAGCTGCCGCTGGCCACCCGGGTGGTGATGGGACTGGCCCACGGCGTCCAGACCTACGGCTGGGCGGCCCTGATCGTCGTGTTGCTCGCCGTGCGGGGCTTTCAGCTCTGGCTGGTGGAGCCCCGGCGCCGTTACCGTTTCCACCGTTGGTTGTTGCGTCTGCCCCTCGTGGGTGAGCTGCTGGTCCGTTTAGATGTGGCCCGTTTTAGTCAGACCCTGGCGACCCTGCTGACGGCCGGCGTCGCCCTGTTGCCGGCGCTGGCCATCGTCCGGGAGACCCTGTCCAACCGGGTGCTGCAGGAGGCGGTCCGGGAGGCGGCCGAGCGCTTGCGTTCCGGCGGTGACATTTCCGCGGCCCTGGAAGCCACCGGTCATTTTCCGGTGATGGCCCTGCAGATGATCCGGCTGGGGGAGGAGACCGGCAACCTGCCTCGGATGCTGGAGCGGATGGCCGGAATTTACGAAGGCGAGGTCCGCACCGCCATCCAGCGGATGCTGACCCTGCTGGAGCCGGTGCTGATCGTCGGTCTCGGGGTGGTGATCGCCGGCATCATCCTGTCGATACTGGTGGCGGTGGTCAGTGTCAATGAGCTGGCGTTCTGAGCCGGGGTTTTCCCTGCTGGAACTGATCGTGGTGCTGGCGATCATGGCCCTGGGGTTCACCTTCGTGGCCCCCAATTTCGCCCGCAGCCTCGACGGCTTGCGTTTCCGGGCGGCGGCCCGCGAGGTGGCCGACGCCCTCCGTCAGACCCGGGGTATCGCCCTGTCCCAGGGACGGGAAGCGGTGTTCTTCCTCGACGTCACCGGCCATCGTTATCGCATCGACCGGCAGCGCCAATCCCGCTCGCTGCCGGAATTCATCGAGCTGACCCTGGAGACGGCCGAATCGGAAACCACCGAATCGGGGGGCAACATCCGGTTCTTCCCCGACGGGTCGGCTACCGGCGGCCGGGTGACGTTGACCTGGGGGGAGCGGCAGAGATGGGTGGACGTCAACTGGCTCACCGGCCGGGTCACCGTTTCCGCCATGACCGATGAAGACTGAACGCGGCTTCACCTTGCTGGAAGTGATGGTGGCCTTCACCCTCATGGCGCTGTCGGCCGCCGTGCTGCTCCAGGCCTTCGGCGGCGGGGTGCATCTGCTCGGCAACGCCGCCGCCCATAGCCGGGCCGCCTCCCTGGCCCGCTCCCAGCTGGACCGGATGGGACGGGAGTGGCCCCTGGCCGAAGGGGAACACCAGGGCCGGTGGCGACGCTATCGCTGGCGGGTGTCCGTGACCCCCTACCAGCCGGAAGAGCCGCTGCCAGAGCATCCCAGCTTGCGCCTGCTCCAGGTGAAAGTGACGGTGACCTGGGAGGAAGGCGGCCGCCGGCGCCAATACCAAGTGACCACGTTGAGACTGGCGCCGGTTTCATGAAGGAGCACCGCGGTTTCACGCTGGTGGAGGTCCTCATCGCCCTGGCGTTGTTCGGTCTGATGCTGGGAATGATCTTCACCGTCCTGACCCTGGGGGCGCGAACCTGGGAGGCGGCCGGTCCCCGGGCGGCGGCCCTCGACGGCCGGCTGGTGCTGGAACGCTTCCTGAGGCAGCGGTTGGGCGGGGCGCTGATCCGGCCCGATCGGCGGAACCGCCCGTCGTTCAGCGGCACTTCCCGCCAGCTCGAGTTCATCGCCTTTCCCCCGCTGGTGATCGGCATGAAGGGCCCGCAGCGCTTTCGGCTGTTTCAGGACGACGGCCGCCTCCGGGTGCGGATTCTGACCCTCGACGGGGAGATGCCGGACGGGGAGAGCGAGCTGCGCGATCTGGTTTTGCTGGAACGGGTGAAGGCCCTGCGGCTTCGTTACTACGGGGACGGGGAATGGCGCGCCGACTGGACGGAACGGAAACTGCCCCGTCTGGTGGAAGTGACCGTAGAGAGCGAGGACGGCTTTTCCTGGCCGCCGGTCGTCGTCGCCCTGCGCAACAGTCTGGATTCCCGGCGCGGATCCGGCGTTCCCCGCCGGCGGAGGCGGCCGTGAGGCAGCGCGGGGTCGCCCTGATCGTCGTCCTTTGGGTGGTGGCGCTGCTGAGTCTGCTGGCCACCAGTTTCGGCCTCGGCGTGCGCCGGGAGGCTTCCCTGGCCGCTCAGCGGATTGAGAACACCCGTCTGCTGGCCGCCTGCGAGGCGGCAGTGCACTATGCCGCCTATCACCTGCGTCTTGCCGATCCCACGGTGCGCTGGCGGGCCGACGGCCGGATCCGTTCCTGGCGTTGGGACGACGTCGAGGTGCGCCTGGCCGTGTCCGGTGAGGCCGGCAAGGTCGACATCAATCGGGCGGACGCTCCCCTGTTGCAGGCGGTGCTGAAACTGGCTGGCGCCGATCCGGCACAGCTCCCGGCGCTCGCCGACGCGATCCTCGACTGGCGCGACAGCGACCGGGATCGCCGCCCCAACGGGGCCGAGGCTCCGGAATACCGGGCGGCCGGCCTGTCCTACCTTCCCGCCGATCAGTTTTTCGGCGCCGTCGAGGAGGTGGGGATGGTCCTGGGGATGACGCCGGAACTGACCCGCCGGCTGCTACCGTGGATCACCGTCCACGGCCGCCGCGGCATCGATCCGGCCAGCGCCCCGGCGGCATTGCTCCGTGCCCTGCCCGGGATCGATCCCCAGGCGGTCGAAGCTTATCTTCAGGGCCGAGAGAGTGGCGACGTGCCGCCGTTCCCGCCTGTTCCCGGCATTCCCTTCGAAAAAGGTTCGGGGCAGGTCTATGCCGTCCAGGTGCAGGCGCGCCGGCAGGGGCGTATGGCTTCGCTTCAGGCCACGATCCAGATCCGGGGCGGCGCGCTCCACTATCTCGAGTGGCGGGAGATCCCGCTGCCTCAGTCACTGTTTTCGGCCGAGGACAGCAGGCGTTTGAGTGCCCGTTCGCCGGCGGCCATGACACGCTGATGGTTCCAGCGGAAGACCGGCCGGGCCATCGGAGCCAGCCGGTTCATCCAGGCGCGCGCGGTGTGGACGTGCCAGTCGTAGCGGACCACGGTCGTGTCCCCCCGGCCGCGCAGGCGGCAGCGCCCGAGGCCCACGAGATCCCCGCTCACGTGCGTCTCCACCCGGACGAACGGGTCGATGCGGACCACTTCGAGTTCGAAACACAGCCGGTAGGGTAGGCAGGTTTTCCAGCGGTGGCGGTGGCGGGCGCCCACTCCTAGGTCGTCGCCCGGATCCACCACTTCGACCCGTTCCACATAGGGCCACCAGCGGGGCCATTCCCCGGTCCGGGACAGGATCCGCCAGACCCGCGGTACCGGTGCCGGCAGACGCCAGACGGTCACCAGGTCGTAGGTGTGCATCAGCCGGCGAGCAGGTCGCGCAACGCGGCTTCCAGGGTTTCGAAGTGGAAGTGAAACCCCGCTTCCGTCAGCCGTTTGGGAGCGGCCCGCTGGCTGGCGAGCACGATCTCCGCCATTTCCCCCATCGCCAGTCGCAAAAGCGGGGCCGGGACGTGCATGAACGCGGGCCGTTTCAGCAGTCCGGCCAGAGTGGCGGTCAGTTCGGCGTT
>Ga0256839_1004496_pt1 | contig 13567 bp, 14 predicted proteins | sample 354166metaG_FD_185968 | JGI IMG/M metagenome (GOLD analysis project Ga0256839, IMG submission 185968) | Hydrothermal vent microbial communities from Mid Atlantic Ridge, Atlantic Ocean - 354-166 | ecosystem: Environmental > Aquatic > Marine > Hydrothermal vents | place: Atlantic Ocean: Mid... | reverse complement strand
ATACTGAGCAAGCACTGGGCCGATGGTGGCGAGGGCGCTCGAGATCTGGCCGAAAGGGTGGCGGAACTGGCCGACAGCGGTGCAGCGCAATTCGCGCCGCTCTATCCCGACGATATGCCCCTGTTCGAGAAGATCGAGACCATCGCCAAGCGCATCTACCGTGCCGACGAGGTCATGGCCGACAAGAAAATCCGCGCCCAGTTGCGTGAATGGGAGGATGCCGGTTATGGCCACCTGCCGATCTGCATGGCGAAAACCCAATACAGTTTCTCCACCGACCCCGACCTGCGCGGCGCACCCATCGGCCATTCCGTGCCGATCCGCGAGGTGCGCCTGTCCGCCGGTGCCGGTTTCGTTGTGGTGATCTGCGGCCAGATCATGACCATGCCGGGCCTGCCCCGCACCCCGTCGGCCGAGTCGATCATGCTGAACGGGGCTGGACAGATCGAGGGTTTGTTTTGAGGCAGCTTCTTTTCGTTCTGCTGTCCCTGCTGGCGACAGCGATACAGGCGCAACCGCGTGTCTTTTCAACCAGTTTCGAACAGGTAAGCGATTTCGACGGGTTCTATATTGTCCCGCAGAACGACAAGGAGACCTCGTCGCACGAATTGTCCGAAGAGCAGGTGCGCTCGGGGCGCTCTGCGCACAAGGGCTGGATGTTCGGTGCAAACCGCCCCAGCAGCTTCTGGCAGAACAACAATCACCGTGCCTATCCGACGATCCAGCTTTATAAACTGGCGGGAGGGGCCTTCCGGACGCCGGTGAATATCGAATTATGGGTCTGGCTCGATATGGAAATCAGACCGGGGGAGTGGTTCAGCTTTGCCACCCTCGATCATACCACCCGCGATACATGGGATCCGGTTCTGGTGAACCTGAGCGACAAGGGAATTGTCCATCTGATGCATGTGCCTGTGAATGGGCGATCCGACTATAGCTTCCAGACAGAAACCGTCAGATTTCCGATGCGCGAGTGGGTCAAGCTGACGGTGGAACTGCATTTCGACCCGGAAAACGGCTATGCCAAAGTCTGGCAAAACGATGTTCTCGTATCGGTAGCACCGGTGCGGAGGGGGCGCGGATTGTTCACGCAGGCCCATTTTGGGCTATATGCGCCGCCTTCGATGACAAGCGGTGTTGTGTTTAACGACGATCTGGTTATTACCGAGGCAACCGGACCTTAAGGAGAACCCGATGGCAGACATCATCGACGGCAAGGCTTTCGCTGCCACTGTGCGCGAAAAGGTTGCAACCCATGTGGCCCGTCTGAAGGAAGAACACGGTATCACCCCCGGTCTGGCCGTGGTTCTGGTCGGCGAGGACCCCGCGAGCGAGGTTTATGTGCGCAACAAGGGCAGGCAGACCGTCGAGTGCGGGATGAACTCCTTCGAACATAAACTGCCGGCGGACACGCCCGAGGCCGATCTGCTGGCCCTGATCGACCAGTTGAACAACGACCCTGCCGTGCATGGCATCCTGTGCCAGCTGCCGGTGCCGGACCATATCGACGAGGCGACGGTGATCAACGCCATCGCGCCGGAAAAGGATGTGGACGGGTTTCATATTTCCAACGTCGGTCTGCTGGCAACGGGGCAAAAGGCGATGGTGCCCTGCACGCCGCTCGGCTGCCTGATGATGCTGCGCGACCGGCACGGTTCGCTTTCCGGTATGGATGCCGTGGTGGTCGGGCGCTCGAATATTGTCGGCAAACCGATGGCGCAACTGTTGCTCAAGGACAGCTGCACCGTGACCATCGCCCATTCCCGCACCAAGAATATCGAGGAAGTCTGCAAACGCGCCGATATCCTCGTAGCGGCGGTCGGCCGGCCGGAAATGATCACCGGCGACTGGGTAAAACCGGGGGCCACGGTGATTGACGTCGGCATAAACCGCATCCCCGCACCGGAACGCGGCGAGGGCAAAATGCGGCTGGTCGGGGATGTGGAGTTCGCCTCGGTCTCGGCTGTCGCGGGCGCGATTACCCCCGTGCCCGGCGGTGTCGGCCCGATGACGATCGCGGTGCTGCTGGCCAACACCGTGACCGCCTGTTGCCGCATGAACGGTCTGGCGGAACCCGAAGGGCTGACCGCCTAAAGCCCGTGCAGAATATCCGCGTGGTGGCTGATGTGGTCTTCCATGAAGGTGGCGACGAAGAAATACGAATGGTCGTATCCCGCCTGCATGCGGAAAGTGGCCGGTTGCCGCCGTCTGGCAATCGCGTCCGCCAGCGCCTCGGGTTTTAGCAGGTCCAGAAACTGGTCATCCGCGCCCTGGTCGATCAGCACATGCCCGGGGAAGCCCCTGTCCGCCATCAGGATGCTGGCATCGTGCCGTTGCCAGCGCGCCGGATCCTCGCCCAGATAGGCGCGGAGCTGCTTTTGCCCCCAGTCGGAACCGGACGGGTTGGCAATCGGGGCAAAGGCCGAAACGGATTTGTAGCGCTCGGGGTAGGTCATGGCGATGGTCAGCGCCCCGTGTCCGCCCATGGAATGGCCGGTAATACCCTGCGCCTCTTCCAGCAGGTCGAAATTGCGGAACAGCAGTTTCGGTAATTCGTCGGTGATGTAACGCCACATCTGGAAATGCGGCGCCCACGGCGTTTCGGTCGCATCGACATAGAAACCCGCCCCCTGCCCGAGGTCATAGGCCTCGTCATCCGCCACCCCTTCGCCACGCGGCGAGGTGTCGGGGAACACCAGCGCGATACCCGCCTCGGCGGCCCAGGCCTGCGCGCCGGCCTTTATCATGGCGTTTTCGTGCGTGCAGGTCAGGCCGGACAGATACCACAATACCGGCACCGGCCCTTCCTTGGCTTGTGGCGGCAGGTAGACGGCGAAGGTCATTTCGCAATTACAGGCTTCGGAGGCGTGGCTATAGACGCCCTGTGTGCCGCCGAAGCAGGCGTTTTCGGATAGGGTTTTCACGGGATCAGAACTCCACTACGGCGCGGATGGATTCGCCTGCGTGCATCAGATCGAAGCCCTTGTTGATTTCGTCCAGCGTCAGCTTGTGGGTGATCATCGGGTCGATCTCGATCTTGCCGTCCATATACCAGTCCACGATTTTCGGCACATCCGTGCGTCCGCGCGCCCCGCCAAAGGCCGTGCCGCGCCAGCTCCGCCCGGTCACCAACTGGAACGGACGGGTAGAGATTTCCGCACCCGCAGGGGCCACGCCGATGATGATGCTTTCGCCCCAGCCCTTGTGCGCGGATTCCAGTGCCGTGCGCATAACATCCACGTTGCCGGTGGCGTCAAAGGTATAGTCGGCCCCGCCGCCGGTCAGCTCCACCAGATGTCCGACAAGATCGCCGCTCACCTTGGAAGGATTGACGAAATCGGTCATGCCGAAACGCCGCGCCATTTCCGCCTTGTCGTCGTTCAGGTCCACGCCGACAATCTGGTCGGCACCGGCCAGCCGCAGCCCCTGCACAACGTTCAGCCCGATACCGCCCAGACCGAACACGATGGCCCGGCTGCCGATCTCGGCCTTGGCGGTGTTGATGACTGCCCCGATGCCGGTGGTGACGCCACAGCCGATGTAGCACACCTTGTCGAACGGCGCGTCCTTGCGGATTTTCGCCAGCGCGATTTCCGGCAAAACCGTGTGGTTGGCAAAGGTCGAACAGCCCATGTAGTGCAGAATAGGCGTCCCGTCCGGCAGCGAGAAGCGGCTGGTTCCGTCAGGCATCAACCCCTGACCCTGCGTGCTGCGGATTGACTGGCAGAGGTTGGTTTTCGGGTTCAGACAATACTCGCATTCGCGACACTCGGGCGTATAGAGCGGGATCACATGATCCCCCGGTTTCAGGCTGGTCACGCCCGGTCCGACCTCCAGCACCACACCGGCCCCCTCGTGGCCGAGGATAGCGGGGAACAGTCCTTCGGGATCGGCGCCGGATCGGGTGAATTCGTCAGTATGGCAAATGCCGGTGGCCTTGATTTCCACCAGCACCTCGCCGGCCTTGGGGCCTTCCAGATTGACTTCGACAATTTCCAGCGGCTTGCCCGCCTCGAATGCTACGGCTGCGCGTGTTTTCATTTTCAAACCTCCCGAAAACAGGGGAGCTCCCCCACGTTATAATGCCGCGAGGGTTGCAAAGATATCACCGCAAATCAAGTTGTTTTCAGACCTGACGTTGCGCCTTCAACGCCCGTTCCGCCGCATGCGGATTGATCGCCCTGATCGCGTCGTATTGCGTCAGGAACACCCGCCCGGTCAGCTCGTCAAGGAAATGCGAGCGTTTCAGGCGATCCATCACCGGCCCTTTTACCTCGGTCAGGTGCAGCTTGATGCCGGCGTCGTGCAGGCGGCTGTTGATCGCCTCCAGACTTTCCAGCGCCGAGGCATCGATAAAGTTCACTGCCGGACACATCAGGATGACATGTTCGATGGCCGGATCGGCGGCAACCGCGTCGTTGATCAGGTCCTCCAGAAAGCGCGCGTTGGCGAAATAGAGGCTCTCGTCAATGCGGATCGACAGGATCTCCGGCGTAACCACGACTTCGTGTCGCTTGATGTTGCGGAAATGCTCGGTGCCCGGCACTTGTCCGACGATGGCCGAATGGGGCCGCGAGGTGCGATAGAGATGCAGGAAGATCGACAGCCCGACGCCGGCGGAAATTCCCAGTTCGACACCGAAGCCCAGCGTGATCAGGATGGTTGCCAGCATGGCCGCGAAATCGCCCTTGGAATAGGCCCATGTCCGTTTCAGCGCGCCGAGGTCGATCAGCGACAGCACCGCCACGATAATAGTGGCCGCCAGCGTCGCCTTGGGCAGATATTCCAGCAGCGGCGTCAGGAACAGTGTCGCCAGCGCGATGCCGACCGCCGTATAGGCCCCCGCCGCCGGCGTTTGTGCCCCCGCGTCGAAGTTTACAACCGAACGGGAGAACCCGCCGGTCACCGGAAACCCGCCCGAGACGGCCGAGCCGATATTGGCGGTGCCAAGCGCAATCAGCTCCTGATCCGGATCGATCCGCTGGCGCCGTTTGGCCGCGAGGGTCTGGGCGACCGAAATGGTCTCGACATAGCCGACAATGGCGATCAGCAGGGCAGGGACAGCAATGGCGCTCCAGAGTTCCAGGTCAAAGGCGGGGATACGCGGCGTCGGCAAACCCTGCGGGATCTCGCCGACGATTTTCACGCCCTTGTCGGCCAGCCCGAAACCGAAGGTTGCCAGCGTCGTGACCGCCACGGCCAGCACCGGCCCGGTTTTGGCCAGAATATCCGCCATACGCGGCCCGAGACCCCATTTGCGCAGCAGCGGCTTCAGGTTCTTGCGCACCCAGAACAGGAAGGCGGTGGCAAATACACCTATGGTCAGGGTGATGAAATTGGTTTCGGAGATGTGTTCGCCAATCGAGATCACGAGTTCATACAGGTTGTGCCCGCCCGCATTGATCCCGAGGATATGCTTCAACTGCGCTGTCGCAATGATGATGCCGGATGCCGTGATGAAACCGGAAATCACCGGATGCGACAGGAAATTGGCCAGAAACCCCAGCCGCAACAGTCCCATCACCGTCAGCATCAGCCCCGAAATCAGCGCCAGCGCAATCGCCGCGCCGTAGTATTCCGCTGTTCCCTGCTGCGCCAGATTGCCGACCGCCGCCGCCGTCATCAACGAGGCCACCGCCACCGGCCCGACTGCCAGCGCGCGCGAGGTGCCGAACACCGCATAGATCACCAGCGGCGCGATAGAGGCATACAGGCCCACCTCGGCCGGCAGCCCTGCCAGCAGGGCATAGGCCAGCGATTGCGGGATCAGCATGATCGTCACGATCACGGCGGCAACCATATCGCTGCTCAACGTGTCGCGATCATAGGTGGCGGCCCACTCGAAAATGGGAAAATAGCGTTTCAACATGATGCAGGCTCCTGCCTAGCTGTGGGCGGCATTCCAGAGCATGGCGCAGCGGTTGCCGGTGCGGCAATAGGCAAAAACTGGATCGTTTTCACCGGATATCACCTTGCGGAAATCGGCGAGGGTGTTCATGCCCATACCCTTGTGCGACATGGGAACATAGAAAAACTTCATACCCTGATCCTCGGCCGCTTTGCGGATCATGTCCGAGGTCGGCTGGCCTAGGGATTCCCCGTCCGGCCGGTTGCACATGATGCTTTTGAACCCGGCCGCCTTGATAAGGGGCACATCGGCAGGCGTGATTTGTCCGCCCAGAGCGAAATTTTCGGTGACTTTCTGGATTTGCATGGGTGCCCCCTGACAAGAAGTTGCGGTTCCGGCGTGCAATATCCGTGCCGGAACCATTTCCTATTACAGTCTGCGCCTGTGGATTTAAAGGACGTTGACCGGAACCTTGAGATAGACCTCGCCGTTGTCCTCCGGCTCCGGCATCTGGCCGGCGCGCATGTTGACCTGGATCGACGGGATGATCAGCTTCGGCATGCCCAGCTGCGCATCGCGTTCGGTGCGCATTTTGATGAAGTCGTCCTTCGTCTTGCCTTCACCGACATGCACGTTTTTCGCTTTCTGCTCGCCAACGGTGGTTTCCCACGCGAACTCGTCACGTCCGGGCGCCTTGTAGTCATGTGCTACAAAGATGCGGGTTTCGTCCGGCAGCGCCAGAATTTTCTGGATGGAGTTATACAGATCCTCGGCGGAACCGCCGGGGAAGTCGCAGCGTGCCGTGCCGAAATCGGGCATGAACATGGTATCGCCCACGAAGGCCGCATCCTCGATCACATAGGTCAGGCAGGCAGGGGTGTGCCCCGGTGTGTGCAGAACGCTGCCTTTCAGGTCGCCGATCTCGAAGGTGTCGCCCTCGACGAACAGTTTGTCGAACTGCGAGCCGTCGCGCTGGAACTCTGTGCCGGCGTTGAATACCTTGCCGAAGGTGTCCTGCACCACGGTGATGTTGCTGCCGATACCGATTTTCCCGCCAACCTGCTGCTGGAGGTAGGGTGCGGCCGACAGGTGGTCGGCATGGACGTGTGATTCCAGAAGCCATTCGACTTCCAGACCGTTATCCCTGATAAACTCGATGACCTCGTCCGCGGATTTGGTATCCGTGTGGCCGGAGGCGAAATCGAAATCGAGAACAGAGTCGATAATGGCGACTTTGTTACTGTTCGGGTCTTTGACGACATAGGAAACCGTATTGGTGGCGTCGTCGAAAAATGCGGTTACTTCGGGCGTCATCGGGCCTCTCCTCTGATAAGTTGTTGCGGGGTATATAGGGGGTCGAAAACATATTACAATAATTGAATATGTAATTTTTTCGTTACCCGACGAAAAACGGGCCGACCAGCAGGATCAGGCAGGTCAGGGTTCCCATGACCGGCACCCAGATGCGCACCGTATAGATGCCCGCCGGAAAGGGTTCGCGGCGCAGCTTCAGCAGCACCAGAGACAGGTTCACGAAGGTAAACACCACCAGAATAAGCTGTGTTGTGGTCGCGGCGAGTTTGCCGATCGGAAAGAACAGCGCCAATGCAAGGATCACCGCCGTGACCAGAAATGTCGAGAACAGCGGTGTGCGGGTTTTCGGGCTGACGCGGGCGAAAATTTTCGGCAGCGAGCCTTTCTCGCCCAGACCGTAAAGCACCCGTGTCGCCATGATGATCTGCAGGATAATTCCGTTCAGTGTCGCCACCACCGCAATCAGGGTAATCACCAACGGCGAGGTTCCGGTCAGGCGCTCGAACAGGAACCGCACCGGAGCATCCGAAGCCCCCAGTTCGTCAATCGGCACCGACAGGACGGCAACCAGCAGCACCAGAAAATACAATACTGTCGTGATGCCCAGCGTAAGATAGATTGCGGCAGGCATGGTTTTTGCCGGATTGCGGGTTTCCTCGACCAGATTGACCACCGAGTCGAAACCGATGAAGGCAAAGAATGCGATCAGGCTGGTTGTGAAAACCGCACCCAGCGCCACGGTATCGTTCCATGCGGGCACGACTTCGGGGATGCGTAGCAATATCGCCGGCTGTTCCAGAAAACCGGCCACGATAATCACCACCAGCCCCAGCACTTCCATAACTGTGAAAATACCGGCAAAGACCACGGATTGCTTGACCCCCCAGGCGGCAACCCCGCCCATAAACAGAACCACCAGCACCGTCATAGCCACGCGCGGAATGTCGACGAGGGCCAGCAGATATCCGACACCTCCCAGTGTAATGGCGGCTGCCGATACCGTTCCGGCAAGCAGGATCGCCCCGCCGGTCAGCAGCGACAGCCATTCGGACCTGAATCCCGCACGGACATATACGGCCTCGCCCGCCGCTTGCGGTATCCGGCCGCTCAGTTCGGCAAAGGAACCGGCGGTAAAGGCCATGATAACCGCCGCCAGCACAAAGGACATCGGCGCATAGGGTCCGGCCTGCGCCGCCGCTTCGCCGATCAGAACATAGATACCGGCCCCGATACTGGTGCCAAGGCCATACAATACCAGCAACGGCAGGGTGATAACCCGTTTCAGTGCCGGTTTCGAACCGCTCATTTGCCCTTGTTCGGCAGGTTCAGGCGTTCTTCCAGTGCTTTTTCCAGATCGGCCAGATCCTCCGGCTCCGGCAGGCCCTGCGCGCGCAGTCCGGCCAGCTCCTCGCGGATTTCCGCGTGCAGTTCGTGCAGGTCCTCGGGCTGGTGGGTCATTTCCTCCAGCAACATGCGCATACGCACTTTCAGGTCTTCAAACGGCATAAGGGCCTCCTAGGCTGCGCATTTCGCGCAAAACGGGGTTTGGGGGACAAGATCGAGACGTTCCTCGGCAATCTTGTCACCGCATTTGACGCAGTAGCCGTATTCGCCTTCGGCAATGCGTTCCAGCGCCGCCTCGATCTGCCGGACTTCCAGCTTCTCGGCGTTACCCAGATCCTCCAGCACCTCGTCGTCCTCGATATCGATGGCGGCGTCTTCCAGATCCTTGTCCAGCGGGTGATCCAGTTCCGCCTCGATCTTCTGCATGTTTTCCAGAAGATAGGCGAGCCGGTCGCGCAACTGCTTTTCCCGTTCGGCAATGGTTTTCATCGGAGCATCCCCTTTGTTTGTGTTCATCTGACACTAAGGCCTTTTAAGGGCTTATGCACCTTGATGTGGGTCAATCAGCGCGCGAGTCAATGCGCTTTCGGGGTTGGCGAGGTCCCCGATGACCGAAAAATGGTGATGCCCGTCGGCTTCCACCGCTTTTGTGTCGATGGAACAGCCGGACCAGATGTCGGCCAGCAAGGCATTCTGGCGCCGGAATTCCGGCCGCTCGTCCGCCCCGACCCAGCAGGTCAGCCCGAACCCCTCGCGCGGGGTTTTGAGGGCAGGACTTTCGGCCGCCGCGCTCGCCATGTCCAGCCGCAAATCCTCGTTCAGGCCGGTGCGGGTCAGGGGGCGCAGGTCATGCACGCCGCTGATCGAAACAATCCGTTTCAGGCGGTCGGCGTGGGGGAAAAGGACATCGTCGCAACCCATGCGCGCCACCAGATGCCCGCCCGCCGAATGTCCCGCCAGATGGATCGGCCCGCCGATCCGGCCGGCTGCATCTGTGATGGCCTGCAAAACCGCGCCTGTGATTTCGCCAATCGTCACATCGGGGCAGAGCCGATATCCCGGCATCGCCACCGCCCAGCCGTGCGCCAGCGGTCCCGCGGCCAGATGTGACCAGAACGTATGATCGAAGGCCCGCCAGTAACCGCCATGCACGAACACCGCCAGCCCCTTCGGCGCCGCCTCGGGCCGGAATAGGTGATACACCTCGCGCGGGTGTGTGCCATAGGCGACGGTTTCCGGCGGACGCCGGTCCCGGAACGCCGCAGCCCTAGCCGCCCACATATCGGGATACTCCGCCGCGCCGGAAATATAGGCGCCGTTCTGATAGGCATCGTCCCAGTCGGTAACCATCGTCAGGTCGGCCGCTCGCGTCCGCCTTTTTCCGGTATCAACCCGCGCGGGCTGAAGCGCAGCACCAGCAACAGGATCACACCCATGACGATCAGGCGCATATGTGGCGCCGATTTCACCAGATGCTCCCGCAGCGCGCTGCCTTCATACATGCCCGAGGTCACAAGGTTCATCAGCCAGCTTGCGGCCGGTTCCGCCTCGACCCAGACGAACCAGATCAGGAAACCGCCCAGCACCGCGCCCCAGTTGTTGCCGGAGCCGCCCACGATCACCATCACCCAGATCAGGAAGGTATAGCGCAGCGGGTTGTATGTGCCCGGCGTGAACTGCCCGTCCATGGTGGTCATCATGGCCCCCGCGATGCCGACCACAGCCGAGCCGAGGATAAAGACCTGCAGGTGCCGCTTGGTGACGTCCTTGCCCATGGCTTCGGCCGCGTCGCGGTTGTCGCGGATGGCGCGCATCATACGGCCCCATGGCGAATGCAGCGCCTTTTCCGACAGCCACAGGATCACCAGCAGCACCACCGCAAACAGACCGGCATAGGAGAGTTTGACGAAAATCGAGGAAAACGACACCGGATCGGCGCCGATTTTGCCGGCAAGGGCAATGAACCAGTCGGACTGTTGCAGGTTGATCTCGCGCGGGACCGGCCGGTCGAGGCCCGAGACGTTTTTCACCCCGCGCGCCAGCCAGTCCTCGTTTTTCAGCACGGCGATGATGATCTCGGCAATCCCCAGCGTTGCAATCGCCAGATAGTCGGAGCGCAGGCCGAGGGCGATCTTGCCGATCACCCATGCCACACCTGCCGCCAGCAATCCGCCCACAGGCCATGCCAGCACAATCGGCAGCCCCAGCCCGCCGAGGTAGCCGGTCTTGGCCGGATCGACCGCCTCGATTGCCTGCACGGCCGGATCGAATATCGCGCGGGTGATGAAGAACCCCGCCACCACGATCAGCAGGATCACCGGTTTGCGCCAGCGCCCCGTCATCCTGCGGCTGGCAATCGTCGCCGCCGCAATGGTGACGCCCAGCGAGACGATCGACAGCCCGATGCCGGTGCCACCGGCGGCCCATGCCTCGGGCACCGGCGGTTTCGATACCAGCACCGCCGCCAGCCCGCCAAGCGCGGTAAAGCCGACGATACCGACGTTGAACAGCCCCGCGTATCCCCACTGGATATTCACCCCCAGTGCCATGATCGCCGAGATCAGGCAGAAGTTGAGGATCGTCAGCGCCACCGACCAGCTCTGCGCAAAGCCGACAAAGGCGATAAGGGCAAACATGCCCGCGAACAGAAGAACATTGCGGTTCATGGTCATAGCACCTTCCCTTTGAATATGCCCGTTGGCCTTATCAGCAACACCAGAACAAGGATCACGAACGACACCGCGAATTTATAGTCGGTGGACAGAAGCTGCACCAACCCCTCTGGTTCCAGGTTTTCCGGCATCAGGTATTTCAGGAATTTCTTGTAGGCATAGGTAATCGTGACCTCGGAAAACGCCACGACAAACCCGCCGGCAATCGCCCCCAGCGGATTGCCCAGCCCGCCGACAATGGCCGCGGCAAAGATCGGCAACAGCAGCTGGAAATAGGTAAACGGCTTGAAGCTTTTGTCCAGCCCGTAGAGCGTTCCGGCAATGGTCGCCAGCGCCGCGGCGATGATCCATGTGATCATCACCACCTTTTCCGGCGAGATCCCCGACAGCAGCGCCAGATCCTCGTTATCGGAATAGGCGCGCATGGCCTTGCCGGTGCGCGATTTCTGCAAAAACCAGAACAGCAGGCCCACCACGATGACGGCAATGCCCAGCGTCAGCCCCTGCGAGACCTTGATTGTCAGCCCTTCGGACAGGCCGGTGGCCTCCTTGAACTCCCGCGCTTTCAGGATAAAGCGTTGCCCGTCGGCAAAACGCTGGTCGTTCGGACCGATGACGAAGCGCACGATGCCGTTCATCACGAACATAACCCCGACCGAGGCCATGACAAACACGATCGAGGGCGACCGCTGTTTCCGGTAGAACTTGTAAACCAGCCGGTCCGTGGCCAGCAGCATCCCGATGGTCGCCAGAATGCCGAAGGGCAGGGCCAGCAGCGCCGTCGGCAGCGGATCGATGGAAATCCCCATCGACTGGAACCACCATGTAAACAGGATCACCACCATGGTGCCGAAGGCCATCGTATCGCCATGGGCGAAGTTGGAGAACCGCAGGATGCCGAACACCAGCGTCACCCCGAGCGCCCCGAGCGCCAGTTGCGAGCCATAGGCCAGACCGGGAACGATGACATAGTTGCCCAGCAGGACAACAGCGTTGAGAAGGTCTTCCATACCTTAACCCCCCAGAAAGGATTTGCGGACTTCGGGGTTGGCCAGCAGGGCCTCGCCCGTATCCGTGAAACGGTTGCGCCCCTGCACCAGAACATAGCCCTTGTCGGCAATGTTCAACGCCTGTCGGGCGTTCTGCTCGACCATCAGGATGGCAATGCCGGTGCGCGCCACCTCGATGATGCGGTCGAACAGTTCGTCCATGACGATGGGCGAGACCCCCGCCGTCGGCTCGTCCAGCATCAGCACCTTGGGTTTTGTCATCAGCGCGCGGCCCACGGCCACCTGCTGGCGCTGCCCGCCGGACAGCTCCCCCGCCGGCTGGCGGCGCTTTTCCTTCAGGATCGGGAACAGGTGGAACACCTGCTCCATGGTGTCGCTGAAATCGTCCTCGCGGATATAGGCCCCCATTTCGAGGTTCTCCTGCACCGTCATCGAGGTAAACACATTGTTGTTCTGCGGCACGAACCCCATGCCCGCCTTGACGCGGTCCTGCGGGGTCAGGCCGGTGATGTCCTGCCCGTCCAGCATCACGCGCCCCTCGCGCAGGGCCAGCATTCCGAACACCGCCTTCATGGCGGTGGATTTTCCGGCCCCGTTCGGGCCGACGATCACCGCGATCTCGCCTTTTTCCACGGCAATGGTGCAGTCGTGCAGAATATCCGCGCCGCCATAGCCGCCGGTCATGTTCTCGCCGATCAGAAAACTCATGCCTTTGCCCCCGCGGTCTTGTTCTTCAGTCCGGTGCCGAGATAGGCCTCGATCACCGCCTCGTTGTTTTTGACCTCTTCGGCGGTGCCTTGTGCCAGCACCTTGCCCTCGGCCATGCAGATCACCGGATCACACAGGCGGCCGATGAAATCCATGTCGTGTTCGATCATGCAGAAGGTATAGCCGCGCTCCTTGTTCAGCCGCAGAATCGCGTCGCCGATGGTGTTGAGCAACGTCCGGTTCACACCGGCGCCGACCTCGTCCAGAAACACGATCTTGGCGTCCACCATCATGGTGCGCCCCAGTTCCAGCAGCTTTTTCTGCCCGCCGGACAGGTTCCCGGCCAGTTCGTCGGCCACATGGGAAATTTCGAGGAACTCGATCACCTCGTCCGCCTTGCGCCGCACTTCGGCTTCTTGCGCGCGCACGGCCTTGCCCTTGAACCATGTATTCCACAGGGTTTCACCGGCCTGCGCGCCGGGGACCATCATCAGGTTCTCGCGCACGGTCAGAGTCGAAAACTCGTGGGCAATCTGGAATGTCCGTAGCAGCCCCTTGCCGAACAGCTCGTGCGGGGTCAGGCCGGTGATATCCTCGCCGTCCAGATAGACCTTGCCCGATGTCGGCGTGTAATGTCCGGCGATCACGTTGAACAGCGTGGTCTTGCCCGC
>Ga0256839_1004495_pt1 | contig 13568 bp, 11 predicted proteins | sample 354166metaG_FD_185968 | JGI IMG/M metagenome (GOLD analysis project Ga0256839, IMG submission 185968) | Hydrothermal vent microbial communities from Mid Atlantic Ridge, Atlantic Ocean - 354-166 | ecosystem: Environmental > Aquatic > Marine > Hydrothermal vents | place: Atlantic Ocean: Mid... | reverse complement strand
TGGTTCGCCCCCCCCCTCACCCGGCCGCGATGCACATCGATCCCGGTCACCTCGCAATTCTGGATCAGGTCCACCCCGCGGGCATCGGCCGCCCGCGCGTAGCCCCAGGCAACCGCGTCGTGGCGCGCGGTGCCGCCGCGCGGATGAAAGAGCCCACCCAGGACCGGGAAGCGGCTGTTGTCGAAATCCAGGTACGGCAGCAGGCGCCGAACCCCCTCGCGGTCGAGCAGGACCGCATCATCCCCCTGGTTGACCATCGCATTGCCGCGGCGGGCAGCCGCGTCGCGCTGGGCGTCGGAATGAAACAGGTTGATGAGCCCGCGCTGGCTGTGCATCACGTTGTAATTCAGATCGGCCTCCAGCCCCTCCCACAGTTTCAGCGAATGGCTGTAGAACTCGGAATTTCCCGGCAGGAAGTAATTGGCCCGCACGATGGTGGTGTTGCGCCCGATGTTGCCGCCCCCGAGATAGCCCTTTTCGAGCACGGCGACATTGGTCATCCCGTGATTCCTGGCCAGGTACCAGGCGGTGGCCAGCCCATGCCCGCCGCCGCCGATGATCACGATGTCATATTCGTTCCGGGGCGCGGGGTCGCGCCAGAGGGGTTCCAGCCGCGGTTGCCCGTCACCCCCTCCCACAACACCCTCAAGGCCGAATAGCGCATGATCCCCCCGTCCTTGCAGCCAGAAAAGCAGCCCCGGGGCCATTATTCAACGCGTGTATGTCCTGGCCCGGCCGGCCGCGACATGGGAATGCCGCTTCGCGACCTGCCGTGCGGAGGAGGCGATGGCCCCGGCCTACACCTTGGTCGCCATGTGCGGGGGCGCGATGGTGCGGCGCTTGAGCACGGCCTCGCGCCAGGTGATGAAGGTGACCGAGCCGAGGATGATCGCCCCGCCCAGCACCACCCAGCCATCCACCGGCTCGCCAAAGGCCGCCGCCCCCAGCACCACCGCCCACAGCAGTTGCAGGAAGGTTACCGGCTGGGTCACCGTCACCGGCGCGGCCTGGAAGGCCAGGGTCATGGTGTAATGGCCGGCGGTGGCGAAACAGGCCACCAGGAACATCCAGCCCATCTGCGCCAGGGTCGGGGGCACCCAGACCGCATAGGCGAAGGGCGCCAGCCCGATGGTGACGGTGATCGAAAGCATCCCCACCACCACCGCGGGCGAGACCTGTCCGCTCATGCGCTTGGCGATCAGGTAGGAGGCGGCGAAGAATACCGCCGTGCCCAGCATCGCCAGGTGGCCGGGCGAGATTTCGCGGAACCCCGGGCGCAGGATCACCAGCGCCCCGAGCAGCGCCACCACCACCGCGATCAGCCGGCGCGTGGCCAGTGTCTCGCCCAGAAACAGCGCCGCCCCGAGCGTGACATAGACCGGCGCGAGGTAGTTCATCGCCGTCACTTCGGCGATCGGGATCCGGGCCATGGCGTAGAACCACAAGATCACCCCGAAGCTGTGAACCAGCCCGCGCAGGGCGAAGGCGCTCAGCGCCCGGCCATCGAGCCGGGCCCGCAGCATCGGGCGCAGCATCGGCACCAGAAGCACCAGCCCCAGCAGGTAGCGCAGGAACGCCCCCTCGGCCGCCGGCAGACGGTTGCCCACGAGCTTGACGATGGCAGTGACGGCGACGAAGCACAGCCCCGTCACCACCATCCAGAAGATGCCGGCCAGCGGCCGGTCGGCGGATCCGGTCATGGGGGCAGCTTCCGCCGGATCGGCGGCAGGCACAAGCCCGATTCGGCGCGCTCAGAGCTGCGCGATCACCTCTTCGGAGACATCGAAATTGGCGGTGACGCGCTGCACGTCGTCGTCGTCCTCGAGCGCCTCGATCAGCTTCATCAGCTTCTGCATGCCCTCGAGATCGAGCTCCACCGTGGTGGTGGGCCGCCACACCAGCTTGGCGCTTTCCGAGGGGCCGAGCAGTTCGTCCAGCGTATTGGACACCGCGGCCAGATCGGTGGCCTCGGTCCAGATGATATAGCCGTCATCGGTGTCTTCAACGTCTTCCGCGCCGGCCTCGATCGCCGCTTCCATGACCCGCTCCAGATCGCCGATACCCAGCGGATAGCGGATCTCGCCCTTGCGCTCGAACATGAAGCTGACCGAGCCGGTCTCGCCCAGGGAGCCGCCGTGCTTGGTGAAGATCGAACGCACCGAGCTGGCGGTGCGGTTGCGGTTGTCGGTCATCGCCTCGACGATCACCGCCACCCCGCCGGGGCCGTAGCCCTCGTAGCGGATCTCCTCGTAATCGGCGCCCTCGCCGGCCTGGCTCTTGTTGATGGCGCGCTGGATCACGTCCTTGGGCACCGAGTTCGAACGCGCCTCCTTGATCGCCAGACGCAGGCGGGGGTTCTTGTCCGGGTCGGGGTCGCCCATCTTGGCGGCCACGGTGATTTCCTTGGACAGCTTGGAAAACAGCTTTGCCCGGGCCGCATCCTGCCGCCCCTTGCGATGCTGGATGTTCGCCCATTTAGAATGGCCCGCCATGCGCCCGTTCCCCGAATGATTTCAGCCTTCGGGCTTCTATATGTCACCGCGCGGGCGGGCTGCAAGCCTTGGCGGCGTTGCAATTGCCCGCCGCTTCAGCTTGTGTGGCGCTGAAAGCCGGAGCACATCCATGACCAGTGACCAGATCATCCTGTTTGCCCTGTTTACCGCCGTCTTCGGCCTGCTGCTGTGGGGGAAATTCCGCTATGATCTGGTGGCCTTCGCGGCGCTCATGGCCGGGGTGGTGCTGGGGGTGATCCCCGCCAGGGAGGCCTTTGCCGGTTTCGGGCACCCGGCCACGCTGGTGGTGGCGCTGGTGCTGGTGGTCTCGGCGGGGCTGGTGCGCTCGGGGGTGGTGTTCCTGATCACCCGCACGGTGGTGGACGCCAGCCGCAGCCTCGGCGCGCATATCGCGCTCATGGGCGCGGTCGGGGGCATCCTTTCGGCCTTCATGAACAACGTCGCGGCGCTGGCGCTGCTGATGCCGGTAGACATCCAGACCGCGCGCAAGGCCGGCCGGACCCCGGCGCTGAGCCTGATGCCGCTGTCGTTCGCCACCATTCTCGGCGGCATGGTGACCCTGATCGGCACACCGCCCAACATCATCATCGCCACGATCCGCGAGGATGCCCTGGGCGCGCCCTTCGCTATGTTCGATTTCGCCCCGGTAGGCGGGATCACGGCCATTGCCGGGCTGGCCTTCGTGGCGCTGGTGGGCTGGCGGCTGATCCCGGCCCGGCACACCGGCGGCAAGAGCCGCGGCCCTCTTGACGAAATCGGAGATTACATTGCCGAACTGACGGTGCCGGGAGGCAGCAAGGCGATCGGCAAGCGGGTGCGCGAGCTGAGCGAGGTGGCCGAGAAGAACGACGTGGCGATTCTGGGGCTGGTGCGCGACGGCAAGCGCCGCTACGGCACCCAGCGCAATACCGTCATCCGCGAGGGCGACGCGCTGGTGCTGGAGGCCACACCCGAGGCGCTGGACGAGTTCCGCTCGGCCCTGGCACTGGGCTTCGTCGAGCGCGAGCGCGAAGAGCGGCTGCGCGCCGAGGGCGAGGGGCTGAGCGTGATCGAGGTGGTGGTCACGGAAGATTCGCGCATCCGCGGCAAGACGGCCCAGGCGATCGGGTTGAGCTGGCGCCAGCAGACGGTTCTGCTGGGCATCTCGCGCCGCGGCCGGCGGATCACCCGGCAGGTGCGCAAGACGCCGATCCGGGCCGGCGACATCCTGCTGCTGCTGGTGCCGCAGGAAAGGGCCGACGAGGTGGTGGAATGGCTGGGCTGCCTGCCGCTGGCCGAACGCGGGCTGGCGGTGACCGACAGCAGCAAGGTGTGGCTGGCCACGGGGCTGTTCGGCGCGGCGGTGGCGGCGGCCAGCTTCGGGCTGCTCTATCTGCCGGTGGCGCTGGGGCTGGTGGTGATCGCCTTCGTGCTGGCCCGCATCGTGCCGCTGTCGGAGATCTACCGCCATATCGAATGGCCGGTGGTGGTGCTCCTGGGTTCGATGATACCGCTGGGAGCGGCACTGGAGGCCTCGGGCGGCACCGAACTGATCGCCGGGGCGCTGGTCGGCCTCACCGAGGGGCTGCCGGCATGGGTTATCCTCACGGTGCTGATGGCGGTGACGATGACGCTCTCGGACGTGCTCAACAACACCGCCACCACCATCGTGGCCGCCCCGGTGGGCATCCAGATGGCGCAATCGCTCGGGGTTTCTCCCGACCCGTTCCTGATGGCGGTGGCGGTGGCGGCCTCCTGCGCCTTCCTCACGCCCATCGGACACAAGAACAACACCCTCATCCTCGGGCCCGGCGGCTATGGTTTCGGCGATTACTGGCGCATGGGCCTGCCGCTGGAAATCATCGTGGTGGCGGTCTCGATCCCGGCAATCCTGGTGTTCTGGCCGCTTTGAAGAATGGCGCGAAGGGAGGGGGCCGTCTGCCCCCTCTTTGCCCTGCGGGCAAATTCACCCCCGAGAGTATTTCGTGGCAAGATGAAAGGGGCGGCGCCGGGCTCACAGCGGCCAGATGAACGGGATCAGCGCCGAGGCCAGCAGCCCCACCGACAGGTTGAGCGGAATACCGACCCGCAGGAAATCGGTGAAACGGTAACCTCCGGGGCCATAGACCAGCATGTTGGTCTGATAACCGATGGGTGTGGCGAAGCTGGCCGAGGCGGCCACCATCACCGCCACCACCAGCGGGCGCGGATCCACGCCCAGGGTGCTGCCCAGCCCGATGGCGATGGGGGTGATCACCACCGCCACCGCGTTGTTGGAGACCAGTTCGGTGAGCACCGATGTCAGCAGATAGACGGCCCAGACGATCAGGAAGGGGGACAACTGGCCGAACAGGGGGGCAAGGGCCTGCACGATCAGCCCCACCGCGCCCGAGCTTTCCAGCGCCGCGCCCACGGCCAGCATGGCGAAGATCAGCGCCAGCAGGCGACCGTCGATGAAGGAGAACGCCTCGTCGGCGTCGATGCAGCCGGTGACCAGCACCAGCGCCACTGCAGCTACCGCCAGCAGCAGGATTGGTGCCACGCCAAGGGCGGCCAGCACCACCACCCCCAGCAGCGCAGCCAGGGCGACCGGCGCATGTTTGCGGCGAAAGGCGCGCGCCGTGGGGCGCGAGACATCGACCATGTTCATGTCGGCCGCCAGACGCTGAATGTCGGCCGGCGCGCCTTCCAGCAGCAGCGTATCGCCCACCCGCACCACAAGATCGTCGAGCTGACCCGAGATGTTCTGGTTGCGCCGGTGCACCGCCAGCGGGTAGACGCCGTAGCGCCGCCGCAGCCGCAGCTCTCCCAGTGATCGGCCGATCATCCGGCAGCCCGGGCTGATCAGCACCTCCACCGTTTCGGTCTGCACCGAGGAGAGCTTCTCGACGCTGGCCAGATGGCCGCTTTTCTGCAACTCCAGCAGTTCGGCCATCTCGGTGCGCAGCACCACCCTGTCGCCCGCCTCCAGCACCACCGAATCGAGATCGCGGCGCAGCGAGGCATCGCCGCGCAGCACGTCGACGAGCCGCACCCCGTCGCGCCTGAAACGCGCCACCTCGGTGACCTTGCGCCCGATCAGCTCGCTGCCTTCGGGGATCACCACCTCGGTGAAGAACTTCATCTTCGAACGCCCCGACAGCAACGTCGCCATGGAGGCGCGCTCGGGCAGCAGGCGCGGCGCGATGAAGCGCAGGTAGATCATCCCCCAGCCCACCAGCGCCAGGCCCAGCGGGGTGATCTCGAAGATGGTGAAGGGGCGCAGGCCCTCGGCCCGGGCCATCCCATCGACCAGCAGGTTGGTGGAGGTGCCGATCAGCGTCAGGGTGCCGCCGAGGATTGCCGCATAGGACAGCGGAATCAGCAGCTTGGAAGCGGCCACCCCCATCTTGCGCGCCAGCTGCACGAAGACCGGAATCATCACCACCACCACCGGGGTATTCGACACGAAGGCCGAGGCGACGACGACGAACATCATCAGCGCTCCCACCGCCAGCGCCGGGCGGGCCTCGGCATGGCTTTCGGCCAGGTGGGTGAAGCGGTCGAGCGCGCCGGTACGCACCAGCGCCCCCATGACGATGAACATCGCCGCGATCGTCCAGGGCGCGGGGTTGGAAAGCACCTCCAGCGCGCGCTCGTAGGGCAGCACCCCCAGCACCAGCATCAGCGCCGCCCCGGCAATCGCCACCACCTCGGCCGGGTAGCGTTCGCGCAGGAACATCGCGAACATCAGCGCCACCACGCCGAGCGTGAGGATGGCCTGGGCGGTGGGGCTGAGGGAGATGAGCTGTGCCATGGTCCTGCCGTCCGGTCAGCGGGCATTGTCGCCCGGATGGGGTCGGGCATCAAGCGGCGGATCGCCTCACGGCATCTCCGGGCGCAACAGCCCGCCCAGCCGCACCGGGGCAACCCGCAGGGCCTTGCCGCTGCGCTCGTCCGCCTCGACGAACAGGCCCGCAAGCGTGGCCTCTCCGGCGGCCGGCGAAAACCGCCCCTTCCCCATGCCGGTGACGAAGCGGCGCATCGGCTCTTCCTTGTCCATACCGATCACCGAGTTGTAATCGCCGCACATGCCGGCATCGGTCAGGTAGGCGGTGCCGCGCGGCAGGATCATCGCATCGGCCGTGGGAACATGGGTATGGCTGCCCACCACCACGCTGGCGCGGCCATCGCAGAAATGGCCCATGCCCATCTTCTCGGAGGTCGCCTCGCAGTGGATGTCCACCAGGCTGGCGCTGACCATCCCGCCCAGCGGATGCGCCCGAAGCACCGCATCGATGGCCGAGAACGGATCATCGAAGGGGCGCTTCATGAACACCTGCCCCAGCACCTGCGCCACCAGCACCTTGCGCCCGCCGGGAGCGGCGAAGACGCGCGCCCCCTTGCCCGGCGCTGTCTTTGCATAGTTGATCGGGCGCAGGATCCGCGGCTCCTGCTCGATGAACTGCAGCATGTCCTTCTGGTCGAAAGCATGATCGCCCAGGGTCAGGCAATCGACCCCCGCCTCCAGAAGCTGTGCCGCATGTGCCGCCGTCAGTCCGGCGCCGTTGGAGGCGTTCTCGCCGTTGACCACGACAAAATCCGCCCGCAGCTCCTCGCGAAGCTTGGGCAGGCGCTCGATGACGGCCTTGCGGCCGGAACGGCCGACGATATCGCCCAGATAAAGAAGTTTCATGCCCGAGTGCTATGGCCCTGCCCCGCCCGTGACAAGAGCGGAAAGCCCGGTGTGCGCGATCTCTCTTCTTCTGTCCGGAAATACTCCCGTGCAGCGGATGGGGTTCATGCCTCCGGCGGGGATATTTGCAAGGCATCGAAGATCGAGACCGAAAGGAATGGCCCGGCGGCCGTTTCAGGAGAAACGGCGCGCACCCTTTTCGGTCACCACCGCATCGAGGCGCTGGTCGGTGGGCTCCACCGGCAACGGGCGTTCGGCCTCCTGGGCGGCGTAGGCCAGCCCCACCGCCAGAACCGGGCCGGCGCGGCGCAGCTTCTCCAGCGTCCGGTCGTAGAAGCCGCCGCCGTAGCCCAGCCGGTATCCGGCCGCATCAAAGGCCACCAGCGGCACGATGAGCACACGGGGAACGATCTCTTCGCCCTCCACCGGCACATCGGCGCCGAAGGGGCCCGGTTTCATCGCCGCGCCGGGGTGCCAGCGGTGAAAGGCCAGCGGCCGCCCCGCACCGAGGATCACCGGCACGCCGACCGGGCCGTGGTGGCTGATCTGCGCCATTGCCGGCAGGGGGTTGATCTCGGAGCGCATGGGCATGTAGCCGGCCACCGGCCGCCCCGTCAGCGGGGCGAGGAGCGTCAGCAGATGGCGATTCGCCTCCGCGTCGCCGCCGGCCGCCTGCGCCGCCTTGCGCCGTTCCAGCGCCGCCTTGCGGGCCTGCTGCTTGAGCGTGGCGATATCCTCCCCGGTCATGCCGGCCTCACATCAGGAACATGGCCGCGAGACCGAGGAAGGCGAAGAAGCCGACCACATCGGTAACGGTGGTCACGAAGGCGCCGGAGGCCAGGGCCGGGTCAATGTCGAGCTTTTCGAGAACTACCGGGATCAGGATCCCGGCCAGCCCGGCGATGACCAGGTTGATCACCATTGCCGCGGCGATCACCAGCCCCAGGGCAGGCGAGCCGAACCAGATGATCCCGACCCCGCCCATGATCACCGCAAACAGCAGGCCATTCACCAGCCCCACCAGCACCTCGCGGCGAATCACCCGCCAGACGTTGGAGCCGGTGAGGTCGCGCGTGGCGATGGCGCGCACCGCCACCGTCAGGGACTGGGTGCCGGCATTGCCGCCCATGGAGGCCACGATCGGCATCAGCACAGCCAGGGCCACGAAACGCGCGATGGTGTCCTCGAACAGGGCGATCACCAGCGAGGCGATGATCGCGGTCACCAGATTGACCGCCAGCCAGGGAAACCGCTGGCGGGTGGTTTCCAGCACGTTGTCGGACATGGAGCTCTCGCCCACCCCGGCCAGGCGCAGGATGTCCTCCTCATGCTCCTCGTCGAGCACGTTCATGGCGTCATCGATGGTGATCACCCCCACCAGCCGGCCCTGCTCGTCGACCACGGGCGCGGAAATGAGGTGATACTGGTTGAAGGCATAGGCCACGTCGGCCTCGTCCTCGTTCACCTGGAAGGTACGGAAACTGTCCTCGGTGATGTCCTTGAGCTTCATGTCGCGGCGGCTCGAAAGCAGCCGGCCGAGGGTGACGTAGCCCACCGGCTCGTGCCGGGGGTTGACCAGGATGACGTGGTAGAACTGCTCGGGCAGGTCCTCGGCGGTGCGCAGGAAATCGATCGCCTCGCCCACCGTCCAGTGCTCGGGCGCGGTGACCGTCTCGCGCTGCATCAGACGGCCGGCGGAGAACTCCGGATAGGTGAGCGCCTGCTCGACGGCGACCCTGTCGGCATCCTCCAGCGCGTCGAGAATCGCCTCCTGCTGAGGCTCGTCGAGGTCTTCGATGATGTCGACGACATCGTCCGATTCCAGCTCGCGCACCGCTCCGGCCAGAACCTCGGGGCTGAGCGTCTCGACCACGTCCTCGCGCACGCCCTCGTCAAGCTCGGCCAGCACGTCGCCGTCGAACTCACGCCCGTAGAGGCGGATCAGTTCGCGGCGGTCCGCCTCGCCGATCTGCTCCAGAAGGTCGGCGATATCGGCCGGGTGCAGCGGCTCCGTCAGTTCGGCCAGGCGCCTGGAATCGCGCTGTTCGACAGCCTCGAGGACAGCCGCCACCGTGCCCTTGTCGAGCACATAGGCGTCATCGTCGCGCTCTTCCTCGATTGCGGTGCTCTCTGTCATCGGCCTGCCCCCGTTTGCGCGCACATTAGGGAAAACAGCTTCAGGAAAACAGAGGCAATGAGCGATTTACCGGCACGATCCCGGGCTTTAGGATGCGTCTTCGGCATGTCCCTGGCGGATCGGAGCAACCATGGGCGAAAAGCAACTTCTTCTGGGCCAGACGCTGGCCTTCGAGGCGGATCCCTTCAAGGTGCCGGTGGACGAGGCCGCGCGCTGGCGTCGGCGTGGCGCGGTGCTGGTAGCGGAGGGGCGGATTGCCGCGGTGGGCGAGGCCGATGCGCTGCGCGAGATCCATCCCGATGCGGAAATCACCGATTTCGGCGACGGGCTGATCACCGCAGGGTTCATCGATGCCCACGCGCACTACCCGCAGACCGGGATCATCGCCAGCTGGGGCAAGCGGCTGATCGACTGGCTCGACAGCTATACCTTTCCCGAAGAGGTGCGCTTTGGCGATCCCGACCACGCAGCACGGGTTGCCGCCACCTATTTTGACCTCACCCTGGCCCACGGCACCACCACGGTCTGCAGCTTCTGCACCATCCATCCGCAAAGCGTGGAGGCCTTCTTCGCCGAGGCGCAGCGGCGCGGACTGCGTGCAGTGGGCGGGCGCACCTGCATGGACCGCAACGCCCCCGAGGGGCTGAGGGATACCGCCCGAACGGCCCATGACGAAAGCAGGGCCCTGATCGAGAAATGGCACGGGCGCGGGCGGCTGGGTTATGCGATCACACCGCGCTTCTCGCCCACCTCCAGCCCCGAACAGCTGGAAGCGCTGGGCACGCTGTGGGCCGAGCATCCCGACTGCCTGATGCAGACGCACCTGTCCGAGCAGACCGAAGAGGTGGAATGGGTGGCCCGCCTCTTCCCGCAGGCCCGCGATTACCTGGACACCTATGAACGCTTCGGCCTGCTGGGCGCGGGCGCCCTGTTCGGCCATGCCATCCACCTCAAGCCGCGCGAACGGGCCCGGCTGCGCGAGGCGGGCGCGGCGGTGGTTCACTGCCCCACCTCCAACACCTTCATCGGCTCGGGCCTGTTCGACATGGCCGGTCTGAAGGCGGAAGGCCAGCTGGTGGGGCTGGCCACCGATACCGGCGGGGGCTCCTCGTTTTCGATGCTGCGCACCATGGCCGCGGCCTACGAGGTGGGGCAGCTGCGCGGCACGGCGCTGCACCCGGCGCAGCTCTACTGGCTGGCCACCCGGGGCTCGGCGCAGGCGATGCGGCTGGACGGCAGGATCGGCAATCTCGCGCCGGGGCTGGAGGCCGATCTGGTGGTGCTCGATCTGGCCTCGACACCGGCCATCGCCCAGCGCGCCGCCCGCGCCGAGAACTTCTGGGAGGCGCTGTTCCCGACCATCATGATGGGTGACGACCGCGCCATCCGCGCGGTGTGGGTGAACGGGCGCGCGCTGCCCGGGGGCAAGGGCGGGGCGAGGGGCGGCGCCCGCTGATCGCCAGCGCCACGCGGGGGCGCATCTCTGGCGCCCTTTTCAGTTGCCGTCTTCAGTTGCCGGCCAGTTTCCGGGCCAGGGCGTTATGGCGTTCGATTGCCCGGGGCAGGTCGATGGTGGTCAGCTGCCCGTCACGCACCACCTGCCGGCCCTCCACGAACAGATCGCGCACCCGCTGCGGCCCGGCCAGCAGCAGCGCGGCCGGATCCCAGCTGCCGGCGCTCTCGATGCCCGAGACATCCCAGACGGCGATGTCGGCCCGCATCCCCGGCGCGATCTGGCCGCAGTCGTCGCGGCCCAGCACCTTGGCCCCGCCGCGGGTGGCGATCTCCAGCGCCTCTCGCGCACTCATCGCATCGGCCCCGCCGGCCACCCTTTGCAGCAGCATCGCCTGACGGGCCTCGGCCATCAGGTTGCCAGCATCATTCGAGGCCGAGCCATCGACGCCCAGCCCCACCCCAACCCCCGCATCCCGCATCATCCGGACGGGTGCAATGCCCGACCCGAGGCGACAATTCGAACATGGACAATGGGCAATCCCGGTGCCGGATCGGGAAAACATTTCGATTTCCGAACAATCCAGCTTCACGCAATGGGCATGCCACACATCCGACCCGGTCCAACCCAGATCTTCGGCATACTGCCCCGGACGGCAGCCGAAGGTCTCAAGAGAATAGGCGATGTCCTCGTCATTCTCGGCCAGGTGGGTATGCAGCATCACCCCCTTGTCGCGGGCCAGCAGGGCAGCGTCGCGCATCAGCTCGCGGCTCACCGAAAAGGGCGAGCAGGGGGCCACGCCCACGCGCACCATGGCGCCGGGCGCTGCGTCGTGGAAAGCATCGATCACCCGGATGCAGTCCTGAAGGATGTCGTCTTCGCGTTCCACCAGGCTGTCGGGCGGCAGGCCGCCGGCGCTTTCCCCGATCGACATCGCGCCGCGCGTGGGGTGAAAGCGCAGCCCGATCTCGGCGGCGGCCTCGATGGTGTCGTCCAGCCGGGCGCCGTTGGGGTAGAGATAGAGGTGGTCGGAGCTCAACGAGCAGCCCGAAAGCGCCAGCTCCGCCAGGCCGACCAGTGCGGAGATGCGCATCTCTTCGGGGCCGAAACGCGCCCAGACGGGATAGAGCACCCCAAGCCAGCCGAACAGCAGCGCATCCTGCGCCCCGGGCACAGCGCGGGTCAGCGTCTGGTAGAGATGATGATGGGTGTTCACCAGCCCTGGCGTCACGACGCAGCCACGCGCCAGCACCTGCTCTCCGGCGCTTTCCAGCCCCTCGCCCACCTCGGCGATCAGGCCATCGCGGATCAGGATGTCGGCGCGCGAAAGCTCCTGACGCGCATCGTTCATGGTCACGATGCACTCGGCATCACGGATGAGGATTTCCCGGCTCATGCAGCCCTCCACACTTCATTCGGCCCCTTTCGGATGAAGTGTGGGCGGGCACCGACAGAAAGGGGCGAAGGACTCGGGGCCAGCGGCGCGCAGGATAACCGCGCCGCCGCCCGCCGGGCAAGCCCCGGCGCGATCAGCCTTCGGGGGCGCGGGAAAGAATCTCAAGCGCCGCCTCGTGCAGCTCCCGGCTGGCCGCCGCCAGCACCCGCCCGCCCTCGTGCACCGGACGGCCGCGCCAGTCGGTGACGATGCCGCCGGCCGCCTCGATCACCGCGATCGGGGCCTGGACATCATAGGCGAACAGCCCCGCCTCGACCACAAGGTCGATATTGCCGGCCGCCAGCAGCGCATAGGCATAGCAATCCATGCCATAGCGGGTAAGCATCACCTCTTGCGACAGCGCGGCGAAGGCTGCGGCCTCGGCGGGGGTGCCGATCTCGGGGAAGGTGCTGAAGAGAATGGCCTCGTCAAGTCCCGGCGCCGGGCGCACCGTCAGCGGCACCCTCCTGCCGTGGCGGAGCAGCTCGGCCCGGCCGAAGCCGCCGACGAAACGCTCGTCGGTCCAGGGCTGATCGATCAGGCCGAACAGCGGACCGCCGGCATCGCGCACCGAGATCAGCGTACCCCAGGTGGGCGTGCCCGAGATGAAGCCGCGGGTACCGTCGATCGGGTCGAGCACCCATGTCAGGCCGGAGGTGCCCGGCGTTTCGCCGTGCTCCTCGCCCAGCACCGCATCATCCGGGCGCAGCCGCTGCAGAACGGCGCGCATCGTCTCTTCCGCCTCGCGGTCGGCCCGGGTGACCGGATCGAAGCCGCGGCGGGCCTTGTTGCTGGTGCCCAGCTGGCCGTTGCGGAAGTAGGAGAGCGTGACATGGCGCGCGGCGTCAGCGGCCTCATGGGCCGCTATCGCCAGCGCATCTTTTTCGGATTGATCCATTTTCGACATTCGGGCCCGTCCTGCCTCTTCACCCTCGTGTTAGCAGGGCGCCCGGTGAATGTCAGGCCTCAGGCAACGTCGGACAGCACGCGCGCCAGGTCGAACAGGCGGCGGCGCTGGTTTTCGGGGATGGCGTAGTAGGAACGCACCAGTTCCAGCGCTTCCTTGTCGGACATGATGTCGCCAGGGATGGTCGATCCGGTATCACCGGACCGGTGCTCTTCGATCCCCTCGAAGAAGAAACTCACGGGAACTTCCAGCGCCTCGGAGATATCCCACAGGCGCGATGCGCTGACGCGGTTCATCCCGGTTTCGTATTTCTGGATCTGCTGGAACTTGATCCCGACCTTCTCGGCCAGCTGCTGCTGAGTCATGCCGACCATCCACCGCCGATGGCGAATCCGCTTGCCGACGTGTACATCCACAGGATGTTTCATGGACTGACTCCTTATTCGTTAAACGTGCAACACGATTCGTT
>Ga0256839_1004493_pt1 | contig 13570 bp, 10 predicted proteins | sample 354166metaG_FD_185968 | JGI IMG/M metagenome (GOLD analysis project Ga0256839, IMG submission 185968) | Hydrothermal vent microbial communities from Mid Atlantic Ridge, Atlantic Ocean - 354-166 | ecosystem: Environmental > Aquatic > Marine > Hydrothermal vents | place: Atlantic Ocean: Mid... | reverse complement strand
GCCAGCAGATCCAGTCAACTGCAGTTTGATAGGTTTATCAATCATGCCATAGTTACCATGATGACGTGCAATTTCACCTGAAATGCGACCACCGATTGAACGGTGGATATTACGCACTTCATAGCTAAAGAAGCCGCCCTGTTTATTGGCGATAGCTTCTTTCATATCCGCAACCATTTGCTCCGCCAACTCACCTTTATCATACGGTTCATTTTTAGGCTCACTACAATATTGTGGTTTATCAGCTGGAATACCTGCTGTTGACAATAACGGTGTTAAATCTAGTTTACGTTGCTTATCAGTTGTGCCAGGTAAAATTTCGAGTAAATCAACACGACCAATCAAATCAGCCATGCTACTCACGCCTAGTGCTGCTAACCACTCTTGCGTTTCTCGTGCTACAAATTGGAAATAATTCATTACCATTTGTGGTAAACCAATAAAGTGCTGGCTACGCAATACATCATTTTGTGTTGCAACACCGGTCGCACAATTATTCAAATGACAGATCCGTAAGAATTTACAGCCTAACGCTACCATTGGACCAGTACCAAAGGCAAAACTTTCTGCACCTAAGATTGCAGCTTTAATAACATCTAAACCAGTTTTTAAACCACCATCCGTTTGCAGGCGAACCTTGTCACGTAAATCATTGGCACGTAATGTTTGATGCGCTTCTGTTAAGCCTAACTCCCACGGACCACCCGCATATTTAACTGAAGTAAGTGGGCTTGCCGCTGTACCACCGTCATAACCTGAAATGGTGATTAGATCAGCATAGGCTTTTGCCACACCAGCTGCGATTGTACCAACACCTGCCTCTGATACTAATTTCACCGATACTAATGCATCTGGGTTCACTTGTTTCAAATCAAAAATAAGCTGAGCTAAATCTTCAATCGAATAAATATCATGATGTGGTGGTGGCGAAATAAGGGTTACACCTGGAACAGAGTGACGCAAAGTCGCAATCATTTGATTGACTTTCGTACCCGGTAATTGACCACCTTCACCCGGCTTCGCACCTTGGGCAATTTTGATTTGCAATACTTCAGCATTGACTAAATAATGCGGCGTCACACCAAAACGGCCAGAAGCAACTTGTTTGATTTTAGATACACGCTCGGTACCAAAGCGAGCAGGATCTTCTCCACCTTCGCCAGAGTTTGATCGTCCGCCTAGGCGATTCATACCCGTTGCAAGTGCTTCATGTGCCTCAGGTGACAAGGCTCCTAATGACATACCGGCACTATCAAAACGAGATAGAATATTGCCAATATCTTCAACTTGATCTAAAGCTAATGGCTTATCTGCTAGTTTCAGTTTTAGCAAATCACGCAAGCTCATCACTGGACGTTCATTGACTAAGGTTGCATATTCTTTATAGGCATCATAACTGCCACCTTGCACGGCTTTTTGCAAAGCACCGATAACATCTGGGTTATAAGCATGATATTCACCGCCATGCACATATTTAAGCAAACCACCTGCTTCACGTTTTTTACGTTTATTCCATGCTCGTGTGGCTACTGCTTGCTGATCAGCCTGTAACTCTTCAAATCCTGTTCCGCTAATTCGGCTAGTTGTGCCTTTGAAACATTTTGCAACTACATCTTCATGCAAGCCAACAATTTCATACAATTGTGCACCACGGTAGCTAGCAATGGTAGAAATCCCCATTTTTGAGGTAACTTTATATAAACCTTTATTAATGCCTTTTCGATAGTTTTGGCAAACTGTTGCATAATCGATATCTTTAATGACATTAGTTTTAATCATGTCATGCAAACATTCATAAGCAAGATAAGGGTAAATAGCTGTTGCACCGTAACCAATTAATACCGCAAAATGATGAGCATCACGTGCTGTTGCTGTTTCAACGACAATATTGGCATCACAACGTAGACCTTCTTTGATCAAACGATGATGAACAGCGCCCGTTGCCAATAAGGCATGTAATGTTTGTTTGTCTTCGGCAATACCACGATCTGATAACGTGACGATTACTGTTCCAGCACGTACTGCCGCTTCAGCTTTATCAGCAATTACATCAATCGCATCGGCTAAATCGACATCTAGATCATAATGTAAAGATAGGTTAATTGATTGATATTGATCGTCTTGCGAACCCTTTTCCATTAGTTGTTGGAAGCGATCCTCTGACAAAATAGGTGAATCAACCACTAAGCGAGCGGCATGATCTTCACTTTCTTCAAATAAGTTATGTTCACGACCAAAACACGTCTCTAATGACATGACGATACTTTCACGCAATGAATCAATCGGCGGGTTAGTTACTTGTGCAAACTGCTGGCGGAAATAATCAAATAGTGAACGCTCTTTCTGAGATAACACGGGGAAGGGTGTATCGTCACCCATTGAACCGGTTGCTTCTTGTCCTGCCTCACCCAGAACACGAATAACTTGGTCTCGCTCTTCAAAGCTAACTTGAAATAATTTTTCATAGGTAGCAAATTGATCAGCATCCATCGCCATCGGCACTTCATCGGCGGTATCATCTAAGCGTTGTAAATTATCATCGACCCATTGTTTATAAGGATGTGCATTTTTCAGTTGTTCATCAATAGTCTTTGGCAACAATAATTCACCTGTTGACGTATCAACTGCGAGCATTTCACCCGGTTTTAATCGACCTTTAGCCACCACATCTTCTGGCTTATAAGGGTAAACACCCACTTCGGAAGCAAGCGTTATATGGCGGTCACTTGTAATTATATAGCGGGCAGGACGCAAGCCGTTTCTGTCTAGTGTACAGGCGGCATAACGACCATCGGTTAATACAACACCTGCCGGACCGTCCCAAGGCTCCATATGCATGGAATTAAAATCATAAAATGCCCGTAATTCAGGGTCCATGGTGTTGGCATGTTGCCATGCTGGTGGGATCAACAATCGCATTGCACGGAACATACTTACGCCGCCCGCCATTAAGGCTTCAAGCATATTATCCATACTTGATGAGTCTGATCCTGTTATGCCCACTAAAGGTCGGACATCCATCATATTTTTAATCAAAGGCGTAGAAAATTTAGCACCACGCGCTAATGCCCAGTTACGATTACCTTCAACTGTATTAATTTCACCATTATGTGCTAGGTAACGGAATGGTTGTGCTAGACGCCATTCTGGTAAGGTGTTGGTAGAAAAACGTTGATGGAAAACACAAATTGCTGTTTCCATTCGCGCATCTTGCAAATCCTTATAAAAGATCGGCAGATATTCAGGCATGATTAAGCCCTTATATGACACTACACGCGACGAAAGCGAAGGAATATAAAAAGCATTATCATCTGTTACCGCTTTTTCAGCCAAGCGACGTGCAATATATAAGTGACGCTCAAACGTAGCCTCATCCATATCAACACCAGCATTGACAAAAACTTGTCGCATAATTGGCATGGATTTCATTGCTTGCTCACCACACGCCATCTCAGCATCAACGGGTACATCACGCCAACCTAATACTTCAAGACCCTGAGCAGTTAACTGCTCTGTCACAATGGTTTGATTAGCTGTCGCCTTAACATTGTCTTGCGATAAAAAAACCATACCAACAGCATAGTTATCTGACACGGCAAAGCCTAATTCTTTGGCAATCGTGCGGAAGAAAGTATCAGGTTTTTGCATAAGCAAGCCACAGCCATCACCCGTTTTACCATCGGCACCAATAGCACCACGATGGGTTAAATTGCCTAATGCTTCAATAGAAGTTGAAACTAGCCAATGGCTCGCTTTACCATCCATCTGCGCCATCAAGCCGAAGCCGCAGTTATCTTTTTCAAATTTCGACCGATACAGGCCTTGTTCTAATTCTTTTGGCTGACTCACGTCACACACCTTCACTTAAATTCTGTTAACGCCAAATTAACTCATGGCGAGGGCTGGTTCTGAAATTCGAACCGCAAAAATGGATCTATCATTATAGCGGGTATAGAACATAGCATCAATCCATGCTCTACAAATACTGGCCTAGCTAATGCTAAACAATCCAATTTAATACCCCATTAATTTGCGCAAAGTAATTTCTACTCATTCACAAGCCTGAAGGCATATCCCCTTTTTACGGCATTGCACTCAGTCATTTCCCCTGTTTTACGTGTAATAACCTATCTATTTGATAAATATATATTTTTACTAAAAACCCCTTGGCGATCAGATGCCAATTTTGTAGCATGGTTCACACTTTTTATTTTGCAGAGAAATTCTTACAATGAAAAATGCGGTCAAATTATTATCTATTTCACTTTTAGCTTCTTTTAGTTGTACTCCTCTTTTTGTGTATGCTGATGACTCTACTTTCAAGCTGGATTTATTGAGTGTCACTGCGACACGTGTAGATCGTTTAACCCGTGATGTTCCTGCATCAATTACAGTAATTGATGAAGATTTAATTGAAAGTACGAAAATGATGAATATAAAAGATGCGCTTCAAGGTGTGCCCGGTCTACTAATTGATTCTAAAAATGGGGGGTACGATGTTCGTTTAATTATTCGTGGTGCCGGTCAAAAAGCTAACTTTGGTGTGCGAGAAATTATGGTGCTTCGAGATGGTGTGCCCATGACCGATCCTGATAGCTTTTCTCGTTTTGACTTTATTGATACACAAGATATCGAACAAATCGAAATAACTAAAGGGCCCGGCTCTTTATTTGGTGCAGGTTCAGCCGGAGGTACAATTCAACTACTATCCAAATCACCTTTTGATGTTGATAGCAATCGACTTCGTATTGGTCTTGGCAATGAAGGTGCCGAAAATTACAACCTCCGCTATGCTACTTTACTAAATGATAATAATGCCATTTCAGTAACGGCTTCTCGCCGTGTCCTAGAAAACAGCTGGCGACATTGGAATGAGTTTGATAGCAATCAACTCAGTTTCAAACATGGTGTTAAATTTAATGACTCTGATAGTTTGGATACTGAAATCAGTTATTCTGAAGCTGATATTGAGTTACCCGGTGCAATGAGTGAGACACAATTTGAGCAATACAAGCAAACAGGAGAGCAAACCGATAATGGCAACGCATGGAAACATTCCGGCCGTTATTCAAAAATCTGGTTTTTTAATACTCGTTTAGAAAAACAGTTGACGGAAAATTTGCGCTTTAGGCCTAAAGTCTATTATACCCATTGGACTCATTATCACCCTGTAACCGGTGCAATTAATGATAATGAAGGTGATGGTGTTGCCAGTTATGGTGCAGATTTTGAGTTTGTATTTGATCACCAGTTATGGGGGGAAAGCACATTGGTATCAGGTATTACTGCTCGTCAGGAAAAAAGTGATAATAGCCGAAAATATCAATACCGTGATGTTGACACGATTCTTTTTGGACCTCAGGCTGGACGAATCCTTTCCACGTTATCGGATGAAAAAGGTGATCTATTACAAACAGAGGATTCAAACAATACACTTTATGGTTTTTATATTCAGGAAACCATGCGACCTAGCGAAAAATGGCTGATTGATATTGGCTTACGTTATGACCGTTCAAATTTTGATATTAAAACTAATGAAATAGGTAGATATGATTTTGCGCTGGGTAAATATGTAGCTGGGGCAGGCCTTAGCTTGACAGATAAAACCTTCAACTTATTCTCACCTAAAGTTGGTGCGTCTTATCAATTATCAGATACTTTAAGTGCCTTTGCTACGATTGCCCGATCGGATCAAGTGCCTTCCACAAATGAAATCAATGAAAGCACAGATTTAGACGAATCTACCGCCACTAACTTTGAAGTTGGCTTGAAAGGTCGCCATAAAAAATGGTCTTTTGATACTTCAATATATTACACGGAGGTAAAAGATGAAATTATGGCGCTGTTACTTGATTTCCACACCACCTTCCAAAACGCAGGTAAAACCAATAAAAAAGGTTTTGAGTTTGCTGGTAATTATGAGTTATTCCCCCATTTACGGGTAGGTGCCAACTATGCCTATAGTGATTATACATTTGATGAGTTTACCGAGGTAGTGGGCGGTGTAACAGAGATCAGTCATGCTGGTAATCAAATGCCCTATATACCGAAACATCAATACAGCCTATTTGCCCATTATCAACTCCCGAACGGTTTTAAAGCACGCGTGCAAACCCTTAGCTGGGGTGAGTATTACATCGACAATGCTAATACAGAAAAATATGATGGTTATGATTTTGTCACGAATATGATGCTCGGCTACGACCAAGGTCCACACTCTATTGTATTCAATATAGATAATGTATTTGATAAACACTATGCCGTTGAAGTGAAAAAAGACTCGCGTGGTACAAAATCCTATTCCGCTGCATCGCCACGTACTGCCATGGTGATCTATACCTATAATTTCTAAGGGATAGCGAATGAACGTATTGCCTAACATTCTATTTCTATTTGGTAGCTTACTTTGTCTGAATTCTATTCTAGTGTTAGCAACACCTGCCATGGCAGCCCAAGAAAAGCGTGACCATCTAGCAGAAATGGCAAAAATAGAAAAGCCGACAATGATGCACCATCATGTAGCAAAACCTATTCTAGTGCCTTTAGATGATTCAGCAACAGCGGTTTTATGGAAACCTGATTTATCAACGCTGCCTCTGACTATTACATCAGGAGAAATTAAACTGCCCAAAACGGGGGTTGATAACTACCATGTTGTCGTAGCGAAACAACAGATCGACAATTTAAAAAAGACATTCATTCATTATATCTATCGCCATGGCAAACCGAGCGGACACAGCACAAGCAAAGTAGCCCTAGCCAATAAAGCAGAATTAGAAATAATTCCAGATCCCATACCAAGAGAGCACGATCGATACTATTCGATGCAAGGTTGGTCTTTTATCGTGCATTTTCAAGGCCAACCTTTAAGTTCGCATCCTGTTGAACTAAAAACTGAAAATGGATCTCTTCTCCAACAAAATACCGACAACCGAGGCAAAGTGACTTTCGTATTACCGGATGATTTTCCTAATGTAACCCCGGGGAAGCGAGATAAACGTTCCGCCGCCATGACTATTTCAACTCAACATCAATCAGGAAGTCAACAATGGCAAACACAGCTAGCCTCCGACTACTCTATAAATGAGTCTTATTGGCGCTCTACCAACTGGGGCATAATCACCATGATTATTGGCTTAATATTTGGTGGAGTATTTATTCGCCTAAATAAAGCTAAAACAGGGATTAAAAAATGAATTATTTAACAAATCTCTCCGTTATTCGCAAAATAGTTCAAATCCTAGCGTTTATCTTTTTTGTCTATGGCGGTGCTGTAACAGGCTATTATTTGTCTGATAAAATCACCTCCGCATTGCCTGCTCTAAGTTGCGCCTATGACAAACAAGGCTCTGATTTTTGTGTGCTAATCCCTTTCCAACATCAAATGCATCACCGACTAGGCGAGGCTATTGCTAGTGGCGGCAATATCATGATGGCATTATTGCCGACCATCATTACTTTAGCTACATTTTTGATTTTATTTGTTATCTTGAACAAAGCTTTTTGTGGCTGGATTTGCCCTCTTGGGACCTTTCAAGAATTTTTGCATATGATCGGGCAAAAACTTGGCCTGCAACGAAAAGAGTCTCTTGAGCACAATGTAGTAAAAAAAATCAGGCCGATCAAATGGTTTGTATTGGTATTATTGGTCTTTACTTTCCCTCTACTTGCAGGCCTAGGTTATGCCAACCATGATTTAGGCGATTCATTTTGCCGCATTTGCCCCAGCCGAATATTAACAACCTTAGCTGTAGGCGACACCACACAATTACATGTCGATACTGCCAACACTACCACCATAGTGTTATCTATTTTTGCCGATCTAATGTTTGGGTTAATGCTTGCCTTCGCGCTGACTATCCGCCAGCCTTTCTGTCGAATTTGTCCATTATTGGCCTTGCATGCCGTATTCAAAAAATTAGGTTTACTGCGCTTAGTTAAAAATGCCGTACCTCGTTGTGACAAGTGCGGCCTTTGTGCCAAAGCTTGCCCAATGGATATTAAAGAAATTCATACCGACATGACAAGCAAAGACATTACCTTTGATGACTGTACTCTGTGTGGACGCTGTGTTGAGTTTTGCCCTGATAAAAATGTATTGCAATTAAAATATGCCACCATTCCTATTTTTTCTGCCAACCCTCAATATTTTAAAAAACGTAAAAAAGCACAAACATTATGGGAAAAAGCTAACCTTGTAGCCTATTTTCGAGAAAAAAAGCAACATAAACAAGAGCCTAAAAATTAATGGAGATCGCTTCTTTAGGGCTAGGTGCGGTATTCTTTTTAGGTCTTAGCTTTGGTGCAGGCCCATGCAATATCGCCTGTTTGCCTTATCTTGGCCCAGTATTTTTAGCCGCTAATGATAATATGCAAACGGCATGGCGTACTATTTTACCCTTTTCGTTAGGCCGTCTTGCAGGATATGCACTTTTAGGTTCAGGCGCGGGTTGGGCTGGCTTTATTATTCAAGAATGGTTGGAATCAGAATGGGCAGGTTTTGTTCTAGGTTACGCCACCATCTTAGTTGCCTTAGCGTTATTATTTCGCTCATCGAAAAAATCAAACTGCAATTCCCCACCTAAACCAAGCTCCGCTGAACACGTTATTTCTTTTCAAAAACCAGCTAAATCATTTAAACCAGGCCTGTTTTTTATGGGTATGGGTATGGCATTCAATCCCTGCACACCTTTGACTCTTGTTATTGTTGCCGCTGCGACTACAGCAAGCGCTACATTAGGATTATTATTAGGTATCGCCTTTGGGCTTGGCGCAGTTATCTTGCCTACCGCTATCTTTTCTATAGGTGTTGCTCATTTTGGTGCTGAAATCAACAAAGCCTTACTAGAATGGCGTAGCCCTCTAGAAAAAATGAGTATCGGGCTACTTTTCTTTATGGGCACAGCAACAGCACTTGGTTGGATCACACCTTAATTTCCCTAAATTCAATAAATTAGCTAAAATGAGCCGTTATTTCGAAGTAAATAATGGAAAAAACATGAACAAACCAATAATTGGTATTGTAATGGGCAGCAATAGTGACTGGCCTATTATGCAAAAAGCGGTTGAACAACTAGAGGCTTTCGGCGTAGCGTATGAGGCTAAAGTTGTCTCCGCACACCGCACCCCCGACTTACTCACGGACTATGCTATAACCGCTAAAGATAAAGGATTAGCCTGTATTATTGCTGGTGCAGGTGGCGCGGCACATTTGCCTGGCATGTTAGCTGCCAACACAACTATTCCTGTGCTTGGCGTACCTGTCCCATCCAAATACCTTAAAGGTCAAGATTCTCTATTATCGATTGTGCAAATGCCAAAAGGCATTCCTGTTGCTACATTTGCCATTGGTGAAGCTGGTGCTGCTAACGCTGCATTATTTGCCATCGCCCAATTAGCCACAACAGATAAAGAGCTTGCCACTAAACTAGAACAATTTAGAAAAGACCAGCATAAAAATGTACTAGCGATGACGCTTCCACCAGAATAGTAATTTCAGAGTAAAAATATGACGACTAAAAATCCAATACTGCCTGGCGCCACATTAGGCATGCTTGGCGGCGGTCAACTAGGCCGTATGTTCACTACCGCAGCACAAACAATGGGCTATAAAGTGATCGTGCTAGAACCCGATGTAAATAGTCCTGCTGGTATTATTGCTGATCAACATATCTGTGCAAAATACACGGATGAAGTAGCACTGGCTCAACTTGCAAAGTTATGTGATGCCGTGACCACAGAGTTTGAAAATATCCCTGCTACAGTCTTGTCTTACCTAGAAGAAAAAACAGTTGTTCACCCCTCATCAAAGGCTCTATCATCGACTCAGAACCGTTTAGTTGAAAAAGCATTTATTGAATCATTGGGTATTAATGTCGCACCTTATGCACCCATCCGCAATATGGCAGATATCGATGCTATTGCTGACTCTTTCCAGTTTCCAGCGATCATTAAAGCCGCCAGCTTTGGCTATGATGGTAAAGGTCAAGTAGTATGTGAAACGGCTGATGATGTACGCTCTGCATTTACCGCCTTAAATGAAGTTGAATGTGTACTTGAGCAACGCATCAACCTTGAACGTGAAATTTCAACCGTATTGGCTCGAAGCGAATTCGGTGATATTACCCATTTCCCTGTTGCTGAAAATGTTCATGTAAATGGTATTTTACACTCAACAACAGTACCAAGCAGCGTGCCTGAACAACAAGCTCAAAAGGCCGTTGAAATGGCAAATAAAATTGCTAATGGTCTAGATTATGTCGGCACAATGGCTGTTGAATTCTTTATCTCACAAGAAGGCGATATCTTTGCTAATGAAATTGCACCGCGACCCCATAATTCAGGTCACTTTTCATTAGATGCTTGCCAAACATCTCAATTCGAACAACAAGTTCGTATGCTGTGCGGCTTACCCTCTGGTAACTGCGAATTAGTTTCACCCGTGGTTATGATCAACCTATTAGGTGATGTGTGGGGTAATAGCCAGCCTCACTGGCAAACACTACTTTCACAACCACAAAACAAACTTCACTTATATGGTAAAAAAGAAGCACGGCCAGGTCGAAAAATGGGACATTTTAATGTGTTAGCACCCACTATTGAGCAAGCCACAGACATTGCCCTTCGATCTTTTGAAGATTTAAAGGTAGATTAACAAACTAACTATTACTTTTTTTTCTAGATTATCAACAGGGGTTTTTGATGACAACATGGTACGCACTAGATGTCGACAACACGGAAGCGGCAAAGACAAAACAACGCATTATGGATGCGTTTATGCCTAAGTATATCGGCTCAGGTCGCCCTCTAGGAATGGCTATATTTTCAAGCTACGATCAAGAGCTAAATAATACCACTTTATATTTTTCGCCAAAAGCAGCCAGTTTGGCTATACAATTTGGTGCAAGCCCGCATGATGGCCACTTTGCCGATATAGAATTAGCACTGCTTGTTGGTGATGAAAGTAGTATTGACTACCTTTTCCCCGAGGCTGATGCAAAATAATTTGTAACTACTGAATTAGCATTATCACGTTGTATAAAGCGAGATAAAACAGATCTTATAGTTCAATGCCTTTTTGTGCTCGAATACCTTGCCTGAAAGCATGTTTAACATCCTCAATTCGACTAACCGTATCTGCCGCCTCAATAATGGCATCAGGCGCACCTCGCCCCGTGATAATAACATGTTTCATTTCAGGCCTTTTAGCAAGATCAGCCAATACTGTTTCACTCTCAAGATATTTCATTTTAAGCACGATATTAAGCTCATCAAAAAGCACTACATCAATTGTCGGGTCGAGTAATAGCCTTTTACATACCTCCCAGCCCGCTTTAGCTGATGCAATATCTTGTTCTAAGTTTTGTGTATCCCAAGTAAAGCCATCCCCCATAACATGATATTCCACTTCATCAGGAAAACGACGGAAAAATGCCTCTTCGCCAGTGCTATATGCACCTTTAATAAACTGCACAACACCTACACGCATATTATGACCTAAAGCACGAGCAACCATGCCAAAGCCCGAAGAACTTTTGCCTTTACCATTACCCGTAATGACAAGTAGCAACCCCTTGTCGTCATTGGCTTGTTTTATTTTATCGTCAACAACTGCCTTATGGCGCTTCATACGCTTTTCATGGCGCTGTGTTTTTTCTATATCAGTCATAATTTAAAGATCCATTAGGCTAAATCATTACAAAGCTTATCAAGCTTATTGTTTCGAGTATTTCAAGCATTGCACCGGCTGTATCACCTGTTGTGCCATCTAAGCGTTTCATCATATGATAACGCACTAATAATAATACAAAGATAAATACCGCAAGTGGCGCAAGGCCAATAAAAATTAATGCAAGAAAGCTGACAGCGATCAACATAATACGTAATGGGCGATGAGGAAGGTTAGCCACTAACAGTGAGCCTAGCCCACCTTGACGAACATAAGGCGTAGTCAGCAATAATAAGGGTAATGCTGTACGAGCTAAAACGACAGTAGCGACAATACTTAACCATTGCTGTTGTTGAATAAGTTCAACCAACATAATAAATTTAATCAATAGAACCATTAATAAAACAATAATGGCGATAGGACCGCTCGCTGGATCTTTCATAATTCGCAATGTTTTTTCTTTATCGCCTAGGCCTCCTAGCCAAGCATCAGCACTGTCGGCTAGACCATCTAAATGCAAACCACCTGTTAAGGCTATCCACAGACTTAGAGTTAACACTGCACTCACCCAAGGTGATTGAGTGTTGAGCAGATAAATACATAACAACATTATAGAACCGATGATCATGCCTACAATTGGATAGTAGACTAAGGAGTAGCCAATATTTTTCGGCTTAACAGGTTCAAGTAATCGCACCGGAAGTGTGGTAAGAAACTGCAAGGCGACAAGAAAAGCTTGCCATTGATTATTCATTGTTCTGAAACCGATGCTTGAGCAAATGTTGCCATATTATTATGAAGAGAACAGCTTAAACGAATTAATGGTAAAGCCACAGCGGCACCACTTGCTTCGCCAAGTCTCATACCAATATCCAATAAGGCTGTTGCGTTTAATTCTTCTAATATTAATTGATGACCAGGTTCGGCTGAGCAATGGCTGAACAAAAACCATTGTTCAGCATCAGGGCTGATTCGTTGTGCTAACAGAGCGGCAACAGAGCTGATAAACCCATCAACTAATGCCGGTAGCCCCACTTTGGCACAGTGAAGATAAGCCCCCATCAGCGCAGCTATTTCAAAACCACCAAGGCAACGTAGTATGCTAAGCGGAGAATAAAGCTTTTGTTGATGGAGATTTAACGCTTGTTGAATAATAGTAGCTTTTCTTTCAACATTTTGTGTATTAAGCCCCGTTCCCGGCCCAACTAATTGTTGAACATCACGATTAAGTAAAGCACAGGCAATAGCCGTGGCAGAGCTGGTATTACCGATCCCCATTTCTCCACCAATAAACAGTTGTGCTCCTGAGTTGAACACATGCTCTATATGATCTCGTCCGACCAAAATAGCTTGTTGGCATTGCTGCTCACTCATCGCTGCCTCGTTGCTGAAATTAGCTGTACCTGATGCGATACGTGAATCGTCAACATTATCAAGCACTTCAAGTTGACCTACCGTTCCCATATTGATGACTGATAATTGAGCATTATTTTCTTTAGCCAAGACACTAATAGCTGCGCCTCCGCGTGAAAAGTTACGAATCATTTCTGCAGTTACCGATTGAGGAAAGGCTGACACACCTTCTTCTACTATGCCATGATCTGCGGCAAATACAGTGATATGAACCTTATCAATACTGGGTTGTTCACTAGACTGTAGTCCCGCTAATTGAATAGCTATCGCTTCCAGTTGTCCTAACGAGCCCGCAGGTTTGGTTAATTGTTGTTGGCGCGCAAGGGCGGCTTGCTGCATGTATTGATCAACTTCTTTGACGGATGATTCCAGCCAGAGATTAAAATCAGTCATGAATGTGTCCTTTTAAAATATGCGGCAGTCCGGCTACCGTCAGCACAACATTATCGCATTGCTGGGCTATACGTTGATGTAAAATCCCCACCTCAT
>Ga0256839_1004492_pt1 | contig 13574 bp, 10 predicted proteins | sample 354166metaG_FD_185968 | JGI IMG/M metagenome (GOLD analysis project Ga0256839, IMG submission 185968) | Hydrothermal vent microbial communities from Mid Atlantic Ridge, Atlantic Ocean - 354-166 | ecosystem: Environmental > Aquatic > Marine > Hydrothermal vents | place: Atlantic Ocean: Mid... | reverse complement strand
ACGAGGTGGTCGGGACCGTGGGGCCGCCCGACCTGCTGCTCAACTGCGCCGGGCGGGCGAGGCCCGCGCACTTCGACGAGATCCCGGAGGGGCAGGTCGAGGAGACGCTGCGGCTGAACTTCCTCGGCACCTGGTACACCGTGCGCGCGCTCCTCGAACCCCTCGTGGCACGCCGGGGCATCGTCGTCAACACCGCGTCGCTCGCGGGGCTGACCGGTGTTTTCGGCTACACCGACTACTGCGCCTCGAAGTTCGCCGTGGTGGGCTTCTCCGAGGCGCTTCGCCGGGAGCTCGGGCCCCGGGGCGTGCGGGTCCACGTGCTCTGCCCCCCGGACACCGACACCCCCGGTCTTGCCGAGGAGAACCGGCGCAAGCCCCCGGAGACCGCCGCCATCTCGGCCCGGGCCCGGGTGCTCTCGGCCGACGCGGTGGCCGAGGCGCTGGTGCGCGGCCTCGGCCGTCGGCGCCTGCTCATCGTCCCGGGCTTCGAGGGGCGGCTCGCGGTCCTGGCCCAGCGTCTCGCGCCCGGTCTCGTGGACTGGCTCAGCGATCGGACCGTAGGAGCCCTCCACCGCGGGGGTGGGTAGGGCGGGGATCCGTCACGTCGGGGTGTTAGTCTTCCCGGTACGCCTCGGGAGGGACGCCGTGCTGCTTCACGATTTCCTCGACTACCAGGCTCGTGAACATCCCGACCGCACCTTTTCGGAGCAGGGGGAGAGGCGACTTTCGTACCGCGAAGCGGCGGCGCTCTCGAACCGCCTCGCCCGGGCACTTCTCCGCGCGGGGGTGGGCCACGGGGACCGCTTCGCCTACCTGGCCAAGAACAACCTCGAGTACGCGGTCTTCTTCTTCGCGGCCTCGCGCATCGGTGCCGTCCCCGTGCCGCTGAACTACCGGCTGGCACCGGCCGAGCTCGCCTACGTCGTCTCCGATGCGGGGGCGGAGCTGGTGGTGGCCCGCGGCGAGTACGTGCAGACCATCGAGGGAATCCGGAAGGATCTTCCCCAGGCACGCACCTTCGTGGCGCAGGATGCCCCCGCGCCGCCCGGCTGGGTGGGCCTCGAGGAATTCGCCGGGGTCGAGCAGGCCGCGCCCCCCGAGGCCCGGGTCTCGCCCGACGACGACCTCTACCAGATGTACACCAGCGGCACGACCGGGCGGCCGAAGGGGGCCGTGCTCACCCAGCGTGCCGTCCTCTCGCAGTTCATGCAGCAGTTCGTCTCGGTGGAGGTGCAGCACCGCGACCGCGTGCTCGTGGTGGCCCCCCTCTACCACGCCGCCGCGGCGGTGACGGCCCTCGGGACCTCGCTCGGCGGCGGCACCCTCGTGATCCACGAGGACTTCTCCCCCGGCGAGGTGGTGCGGGCCCTCTCGGAGGATGCGATCTCCCGCACCACGCTCGTGCCCGCGATGATCCAGGCCTGCCTCGCCTTCGTTCCCGATGTCGCCGACCGCTCCTACGACGATCTCCGGCTCATCGTCTACGGGGCTTCGCCCATCGCGGCCGAGACCCTGCGCCGGGCGATGGAGGTCTTCCGCTGCGACTTCGCGCAGGGCTACGGCATGACCGAGACCACGGCCCAGCTCACCCTCCTGACGCCGGAGGACCACCGGCGGGCGCTGCGGGAGCGTCCGGAGCTGCTCCTCTCCGCGGGCCGGCCGCTCCCGGCGACGGAGATCCGCATCGTGGACGCCGAGGGGAGGGAGGTGCCGCGCGGGGGGATCGGGGAGGTCGTGGCCCGAGGACCCCAGCTCATGCGGGCCTACTGGAACCTTCCCGAGGCGACGGAGGAGGCCCTGCGCGGAGGGTGGCTGCACACCGGAGACGCCGGGCGGATGGACGCCGAGGGCTACATCACCCTCGAGGACCGGATCAAGGACATGATCGTCTCCGGGGGCGAGAACATCTACCCCCGGGAGGTCGAGAACGTCCTCTTCGAGCACCCCGCGGTGGCCGACGTGGCCGTGATCGGCGTGCCGGACGAGCGCTGGGGGGAGACGGTCAAGGCGATCGTCGTGCTCCGGCCCGGTGCGCAGGCCACGGAGGAGGAGATCGTCGAGTTCTCTCGCGGCCGCCTGGCGGGGTACAAGCGACCGCGTTCGGTGGACTTCGTGGAATCGCTCCCGCGCAACCCGAGCGGCAAGGTGCTGAAGAAGGTGCTGCGGGAGAAGTACTGGGCCGGGCGCGAGCGCCGGGTCTCCTGAAGGCCGCTCAGGGCGCGGCGGGAAGGAGGCCGAAGAGGCGGGCGAGGGCGCGGTGGTACGCCTCGAGCCACGTGCGGCTCGCCTCCGCCAGACCCCGTTCGAGCTCCCACAGCCAGAACTGGCGCCACGCCTCCTCGCGGAATGCCGCATAGGCGCGCCGGCGGGCCTCGTCGCCGGGGAGCCCGAGGCCGAGGGCGCGGTCGCCGTGGAGGAAGACCATCTCGGGTTCCGGCCCCGCGGAAAGGCAGTGCACGTGGCGGACCGCGCCCGAGGCGGGGTCCAGGTGGGCGGCCGCCCCCACCAGCGACCCGGCCTCGATCAGGCACGCGTCGCTCGGGAAGATCACCACCGCCTCGTCCCCCGCCTCCCCGACGAGCAGCGGCTCCGCCAGGATCTCGAAGCCGCCGCGCCGGGCGTAGGCCTGTTCCACCGCGAAGGCCTCGCTCCCGGCGGCTCGGCGGGCGAGCTCCCGCTCGGCCTCGGACGGCGCGGGCAGCCCCGGATCCCGCTCCGGCACCCCGGCCGGGAGCCACGGCGTGCCGCCGACTCCCTCGTAGGACGGGTTGCCCCAGCGGCACGCCGAGCAGCGCTCGCAGAAGTAGAGCCGTACCAGGGAGAACGCGTAGCGCTCGCGCCACCGCGCGGCGGCCCTGTCCGGATCCTCGCGGGCCGCCTCCTCCCGGAAGGCGGCCCAGATGGCTCGCTTGTGCTCGAGCAGGCGCAGGGTGGCCCGGTCGCCGTTCTCTCCCTCCTGCGCCTTGGGCCGGGCCATGGGCCCGCCGAGGTGCCGGAGGAGGGGGTTGGTGCCGGGGCCGGCGTGCACCGGGTGGGCGTAGAGCGTCCGGCCGGAGGAGAGATCGTGCAGCAGCACGGCGGCGACCACCTGCCCGAGCCCGAGGCCATCCGGGCCGCCCCGCACCGGAAAGAAGACGCGGAGGCGCTGATCCGGGAGGACCTTGGTGAGCAACGGGGTGGGGTCGAGCTCGGCGCCGACCCGGGCGAGCGCAGCGCGGAGGGCGGACACGGGCGGGCTCGCGTAGGCGGCCCGCAGGTGCCGCGCCAGCTCGGAGCCCGGGTCGGGCGGGATCTGCACGGCGGCCTCGTGCCACCGCATCGGGCCGGGCGGCCGCTCCGCTCCGGCTTCCGGCGGTGCCGGTGGGAGCGGCGGGGGGGTCCCGGACTCCCGGGCGGGGAGCTTCCCACCCGCGCCCCCCAGCGCCCGGGCCACCCGCTCTCGCGCCTGCAGCTCCCGCGTGGCCAGGCGGGCGTCGGTGGCCAGCTCCGCGGCGGCTGCGGCGAGCTCGCGGGCCCGAGCCCCGGCGAGGACCCGGTCCGCGAAGCCGAACAGGCAGTGCTCCTCCTTGTCGGCGTGACGCCGAAGGAAGGTGGTGTAGGCGTCTGCCTGCCGCAGCAGCTCCGGAAGGGCGGCGTCGCCCGCGTCGCGGTAGGCGTCGAAGGCCGCCCGGAAGGCCTCGAGGAGTCCCGCACCGAAGCCGTGCTCGGCCTCCACCATCGCCGGGGGGCCGCCGGCGGGATCCACGCCAGCCGCCTCGAGGCTGCCGAGGAGCAGCTCCTCCCGGGCGTGGTGCGCGCCGTGCTCGAAGTCCCGGAAGAACACGAGGCAGGCGGCCACGGCCTCCGCCGCGAGCTTCTCGCCGCGGGCGGCGCGGGCGAGGCGGTCCTCGAGCCCGGCCACGACCCGCCGGATGAGCCGGTGGTCTTCCCGGAGGGCCGCGGTTGCGGCCGGCGCCTCGCCGGGTCCGGGGGCGTCCGGGTGGGCTTCGGCGTGCATCCGGTCCTCCCTTCCGGCCGGCCACGCCCGCCCCGCGTCCCGGCCGGCCCCGAGGAGGAGTAGAAAGGCCGCCTCTCGGAATCATGAAGCCGCTCCTCGGTGCGCCCCGGTGGTCCCGACCCCATTTCGGATGGCCTACGTTTCCCGCGCCCGGCCCGAGGGGGCTCCCGGGCCGGTGGCCAGGGCCGCGCCGCGGGCGCGGGAGGTGGGAGGAAGAGGAGGAAGAACATGGCTGGCTTCTGCGAGGACCGGATCTGCATCGTGACCGGTGCCGGGCGCGGCATCGGCGCCGAGCACGCCAAGATGCTCGCCGCCCACGGGGCCCGGGTGGTGGTCAACGATCTCGGCGGCGCCCGCGATGGGAGTGGCGCATCCACCAGGCCGGCCCAACAGGTGGTCGACGAGATCCGGGCCGCCGGCGGGGAGGCGGTCGCCAACACCGACGACGTCTCCGATTGGAAGGGCGCGCAGAACCTGATCCAGCAGGCCCTCGACACCTATGGCGGCCTCGACGTGCTCGTGAACAACGCCGGCATCCTCCGCGACCGGATGCTCGTGAACATGAGCGAGGAGGAGTGGGATGCGGTGATCCGGGTGCACCTCAAGGGCACCTTCGCGCCCTCCCGCTTCGCCGCCGCCTACTTCCGGGAGCAGGCCAAGGCGGGGCAGCCCCGCGACGCCCGGATCATCAACACGACCTCCGTGTCCGGGATCTACGGAAATCCCGGACAGACCAACTACGGCACGGCCAAGGCGGGGATCGCGGCGTTCACCATCATCGCGGCGCGCGAGCTGCGGCGCTATGGCGTCACCGTCAACGCCATCGCCCCCGGCGCGCTGACCCGCATGACCGAGGATCTCGGCATGGGCCAGGCCGGCCCCGAGGATCGCGAGCGCATGCACCCCCGGTGGATCGCACCGATCTGCACCTGGCTGGCCAGCCGCGAGTCCTCCGACGTGACCGGCCGGGTCTTCGAGGCCTCCGGGCGCCTGCTCGCCGTGGCCGAGGGCTGGCACCGCGGCCCCATCCACGATCCGGTGGACGATCCGACCCGTCTCGGACCGGTGGTGCGAGAGCTGGTCTCGCGCGCCCGGAAGAACGCCGGCATGGACGGACACGACCTGGACTGATCGCCGGCCGGCGGCTGGAGGAAGGCTCAGCGGCGGGGCGCGGTCCCGTGGGTCTGGCGGCGAGCGCCTCGGCCCGCAACGCGAGCTCGGTGGCGCGGAGGCAGCGCTCCACCGGCGGAGCCTCCGAGCTGCCGGTGGCGACGTCGCGCAGGAGCAGCTCCCCGAAGCGCACCGGGGTCCCGGCGGCCTCGATCCGCCGGACCCCCTGCCGGTCCACGAGGATCAGGTGGTCCGAGCCCGGCGCGCCGCCCGGATCGACCGTCTTGCGGACCTCGAGGGTGCCCTCCGTTCCGGTGAGGAGCCGGCGCACGCCGCCCCAGGTCGGCAGCCCCTCCGGCGTGAGCCAGTCGACCCGGACGTAGGCGCTTCCGGAACCCACCCGGAGCGCGACCTCGCGGAGGTCCTCGAAGCCCGGGTGCGCCGGGTGCGCGTGGTTGGAGACCCGGGCCAGGGTGATCTCGGCCGACGCCTCGCCGAAGAGCGCGAGGACCTGCTCCATTGCGTGGGAGGCGAGGTCGGCGAGGATGCCCCCCGGAGCGCTCGCGGTCGTAGAACCAGGCGGGCCGCGGCCCGGGGCCGACCCGGTGCGGACCGAGCGCGATCACGTGCACGAGCTCGCCGAGCCGGCCGTCGCGGACCAGCGCCTCGGCGCGGAGCGGGGAGGGGCTCGCGATGTGCTCGGAGAAGAACACCCACTACCGGCGCCCCGTGTCCCCCGCCGCGGCGCGGATCCGATCGACCTCCGCCAGCCGGATTGCGCCGGGCTTGTCCATCAGCACGTCCCTGCCGGCGCGAAGCACCCGCACCGCCACGTGGGCCCGTTCCGGGGGCGGCGGGGCCCCCACGACCAGGGCGATGGCCGGGTCGGCGAGGATCTCCTCCAGACCCGGCAGCCGGGGTACCCCGGGCCGCAGGCGGCCGAGAACCTCGGAGAGGTCGCCGGGTCCCCGCGGCCGGGGACCCAGCCGGCCAGGACGCCGCCGGCGGCTTCGAGCAGCGCGACCTGGGCGAGCACGTGCGGGTGCGCGAGCCCGACCACGCCGAAGCGGACCGCGCTTTCAGCGCCCACGGGAGGTCCCCGTCACAGCTCCGCGCAACAGACGCGCCAGGAGTTCCGCTCCGGCGAGGGCGGGGTCGGCGCCGCCCCGCGGCTCGGCGCGGGCCACGCCGGACCGGCGGGGAGCACCGGCCGCGTGCGGCCCGGCGGCCGGGATCCCGGCTCACTCGGTTCCGTAGCGCTCGTTCAGCTCTTCTTCGCTCAGGATGACGTCGATCTTCCTGGCGAAGAATCCGCCCTCGTTCTCGGGATCGGGAATCCAGTACACGAGCACGCGCTTGCCGGGCGGAATGTCCTTGAGCTCGGCCTTCTTCCCGTTGATCGCCACCGAGGTCCGCTTGAGCACGGATCCCTCGGGCACCACCCGGAAGGTCACCTCCTTGCCGGGCTTGAGGAGCTTGCGGTTCGGCCCCTTGCCCTTCTTGCGGATCTTCAGGGTGACGGTCTTGGCCTCGGCGTCGTAGGAGAGGAAGTCGGCCTCGTTGGAAGTGCTCTTGGCCCGCTTGGCGGCGAGCGCCTCTTCCCCGAGGGAGACCGCCCCCACGGCCAGGGCGGTCAGCACGACAACCATGCGAAACGACAGTCGATTCACGGATGCTTTCCTCCCGGACCGGATCCTCGGCCGGCCCCCGCAGGTGGTAGCCTACCGTCTCTCGGACGTGCCCGAAACGCCGGGCATTCGATCCGGACGGGCGCCCCCCGACCCCCGTCGCGGCGATCCGGGGCCATCGACCGGGCCCGGGCGGGCTCGCGACGGGGCCGGCTCAGCCGGTCCGGCTCTCTCCCCCGAGTCCGAGGGTCTCCCGGGCGAACTCGGCCGCCCGGGCGTAGTCGGCCTTGCCGTTGGGCGCGCGGAACATCTTCGCGGTGGCGACGATGCGCTTCGGCGTCTTGTAGCCGGCGAGGCGGTCCCGCACGTGGCGGCGGAGTGCGTCCTCGTCGAGGGCGCGTCCCGGGGCGAGCTCGACCACCGCCGTCACGGCCTGGCCGAAGGTCGGGTCGGGCACGCCGACCACGAGGGCATCCTCGACGTCGGGGTGGGTCTTCAGGACCTCCTCGACCTCCTCCGGATACACCTTTTCGCCGGCGGTGTTGATGCACACCGACCCGCGCCCGAGCAGGGTGAGGGTCCCGTCCTCCTCGACCGTGCACCAGTCGCCCGGGATCGAGTAGCGGACCCCGTCGATGACGGGGAAGGTCCGGGCGGTCTTCTCCGGGTCCTTGTAGTAGCCGAGGGGAATCGGACCGGAGCGCGCGATGAAGCCCCGCTCCCCGCTGCCGGGCCGGACCTCCCGGTGGTCCTCCGTGAACACCCGGCAGTTCTCGCCGATCCGGAACCGGGCCGTCCGGGTCTCCCCGGCGGCGGTCATCACCGAGGTGCCGAAGCCGATGGCCTCGGAGGAGCCGAACATGTCGGCGAGGACGAGGTGGGGCGCATGGCGCAGCAGGCCCTTCTTCACCTCCAGGCTCCACATCACCCCGGAGGACACGATGAGCCGCAGGGAGGAGAGGTCGAAGCGCCCCGGGTTCTCGTCGAGGGCGCGCAGCATGGGGCGGGCGAAGGCGTCGCCCACGATCACCACCGAGCTCACCCGGTGGCGCTCGACGGTCTCGAAGAGCTCGATCGCATCGAAGCGCGGGGAGGAGAGGGTCACGATCGTTCCCCCGCTACTGAGCGTGCCGATCGCGGTGAAAAGGCCCGTTCCGTGCATCAGCGGGCACGCGGGCACCTGCCGGTTGGCGTCGGGAAACGCCGCACAGCGCGCGAGGTGTTCTTCGGGGGTGGCCGGGGCCTCTCCGGCGTTCGGGGGCGCGTTGCGGCCGGCGCCAAGGGCCCCCCAGAGGTCCTCCTGGCGCCACATCACCCCCTTGGGCATGCCGGTCGTGCCCCCGGTGTAGACGAAGAGCAGGTCGTCCGGCGACCGTTCGATCCCGACCGGCGAGCCATCGCCGGTGGTGCAGAGGGCCTCCAGGGATTCGCCGAGCTCCGGCGTGCCACCCGCCTGGATCCAGTGCTCGACCTTGGGGAGGCGCGGCCGGATCCGCTCGACGTGCGGGGCGAACTCTGCGCCGAAGACGGCGAAGCGGGCATCGGAGTTGTCGAGGATGTAGGCGAGCTCGTCGTCCTGGTAGCGGTAGTTGACGTTCACGTGCACGAGCCGCGCCTTGAAGCAGGCGGCCAGCGTCTCCAGATAGGCGGGCCCGTTGCGCAGGTAGAAGGCGACCTTGTCGCCCGGCCGGGCGCCGCGGGCGAGCAGGGCCCGGGCCAGCCGGTTGCTGCGGCGCCCGAACTCGCCCCACTCCGTGACGCGGTCGCCGTGGATGAGCGCCGGCCGGTCGGCCGGCAGCCGTGCTTCGAGGCCGTCGAGCAGATCGCCGAAGTTCCAGGGCATGGGCTCCCGCTCCCGCAGCCCGGAGGTCCGGGCGGCGGGCAGCATACCAGAGGCGGCCCGCCCCGCGGCGGGGGGATCAGTCCCGGGCGGCCTCGACGGCGGGGGGCGGCCAGCCCTGCCGGAGGGCCGCCCACTCGCGCACCCGGTCCGGAGTCCCGAGGAGCGCCCGGTCCACCTCCACCCGCTTGAACCAGAGGTGGAGGTCGCAGGCATCCGTGAAGCCGATCCCGCCGTGGACCTCGGTGGCCGTGCGCACGATGAAGCGGCCGACCTCGCCGAGATGGGCCTTGGCGTGCGCGGCGAGCAGCGGGGCCTCCTCGGGCAGCGCGTCCACGGCATGGGCCGCGTGCCAGACCAGCGCCCGGGCCGGCTCGAGCTCCGCCGCCATCTCCGCGCAGAGGTGTTTGACCGCCTGGAAGGAGGCGATCGCCCGGCCGAACTGTTCCCGCTGCCCGGCGTAGGCCACCGACATCTCGAGCGCGCGCTCGCAGGCCCCGAGCATGTCCGCGGCGAGCACCGCGAAGCCGGCGAGGAGCATCCGGTCGAGGGCGCGCTGCGCCGCGTGGCCGGTGGCGAGGATCTCTCCCGGGCGGGCCCCCTCGAAGAAGAGCTCGGCGAAGCGGCGGCTCCGATCGTGGGTCTCCCGCGGCTCCACCCGGAGGCCGGTGGCGTCGGGGGCGACGAGCACCACGGCGGGGCCCGGAAGGGGAAGCAGGAAGGCGTCGGCTCCCGCGCTGTCGATGGCGAACAGGGCCCGGCCGTGCAGCGCCCCACCCCGCAGCTCCACGCCGCGACCCCGGCGGCGGAGCAGGCACTCCTCGGCCGCCACCGAGATCCGGGCCTCGCCGGCGGCGAGGCGCGGGAGCCAGGCGGCCCGCAGCTCCGGACCTGCGGCCTCCTGGAGCAGGACGGGAGCGAGGACGGCGTTCGCGAGGAAGGGCGCCGGCACGGCGCCGTAGGCGAGCACTTCGGCGGCGACCGCGGCGTCGAGCACGGCGAGCCCGCTCCCGCCGTGCTCCTCGGGGATCAGGATCCCGGCCACACCGAGCTCGGCCAGCTCCCGCCAGATGCCGGGATCCGGCTCGGCCCCCTCCATCGCCTTGCGCGCCCGGGCCACCGGGAGGCTCTCGTCGAGGTAGCGGTGCAGGTTCTCCTGGAGCAGCTTCTGTTCGTCCGAGAGGCCGAAGTGCATCAGCGCCCGCCTCCGCCCCGCGGCTCCCGGGGCATCCCGAGCCCCCGCTCGGAGATGATGTTCTTCTGGATCTGCGCGGTCCCGCCCCCGATGATGAGGCCGAGGGAGAAGAAGTACGTGAAGGGCCACCGGCCATCCGCCTCCTCCTCCGGCAGGCCCCGCGGCATCATCCCGCGCTCGCCGAGGACATCCACGCCGAGGGCCGCGATCTGGTGGGCGAGCTCGCAGCCCACGAGTTTCTGCACCAGCCCGGCGACGCCGGGGCTCTCCTTCCGCATCCGGCAGGAGAGCATCCGCATGCCATGGGCCTTCTGGGCGAGCACCCGCCCCTGGAGGCGCAACAGCCGGTCGCGGTAGATCGGGTGGCGGATCGCGGGAATGCCGTCGAGGGTCTCGCGCTCCATGAGCCGCCTCAGGCGCTCGAAGCCGGCCTCGATCTGCCCGCTGGCGGAGAGGAAGTTGCGCTCGTGGGCGAGGGTGGCGTTGGCCACCTGCCATCCCTGTCCGCGCCGGCCCACGAGGTTTTCCATCGGCACGTGGACCCGATCCAAGAAGACCTCGTTGAACTCGGCGTGGCCGGTCATGGTCCGCAGCGGCCGGACCTCGATCCCCGGCGCGTCCATGGGGATCAGCAGGTAGGAGAGGCCTGCGTGCCGCGGAGCCTCGGGCTCGGTGCGCACCAGGGCGAACATCATGTGGGCCTGGTGGGCGCCGGTGGTCCAGATCTTCTGGCCCGTCACCAGGAAGGCATCGCCCGCGTCTTCGCCGCGGGTCGAGACGCTCGCGAGGTCGCTGCCCGCACCGGGTTCGCTGTATCCCTGGCACCAGATCATCTCCCCCCGGATGGTGGGCGGGATGTAGCGGCGCTTCTGCTTCTCGGTGCCGAACTCGAGCAGGGTGGGCACGAGCATGTCCGGCCCCTGCCCGCCGATGCCGCGGGAGACCCCGGCGCGGCTGAACTCCTCGTCGATGATGGCGAGCGCGAGGGGGTCGGGCTCGGCACCGTATCCGCCGTACTCGCGGGGGACGGTCCGGGCCGCGTAGCCGTGCTCGATCAGCGTGCGCTGCCAGGCGATCCGGCGCGGCTCGGGCATGCCCCCGGCGACGCCGAGCCCGGCGGGCGGGGCCTCGGAGGCGTGCTCCGCGAGAAAACGGCGCACCTCCTGTCGGAGCGCCTCGTGCTCGGGGCTGAGTCGCAGATCCATGGGGCCCTCCAGCGGAAGAGCCCCGGCAGGGTGCGAAAAAGTCGCCCCGCGGGCCACCCGGGGCCCGGCGGCGCCCCGGCAGCGGCCGCCCGGCGCGGGCCCGGGGCACCCCGGAGCCCGGAGACCTCGGGCGACCCGGGGATGCCGCCGGGCCGGCGGCCGCGCCCCGATGCGGGCCCGGCCTCAGTGCTGGGTGCGGCCCTTCCCGGAGCGGGCGGCATTCCGCTCACCGAGCAGGAAGCGGCGGAAGAGGGTCTTCGAGCGGCCCGAAAGCCCGGCCCGCTCGAGGTCCGGGAAATGCTTGCGGGCCCGCTCGCGGAGCCCGGCCTCCTCGATGGCGCGGTCCACCTCCTCCTCGCTCAGGAAGTCGAGCGCCTGCACGAAGCCGTTGAATGTGAACTGGTGGGCCATGCGGTTGCGCCACGACTGGGAGTAGGCGTCGTCCTTGCCGTAGTAGTGGTCGAGGATGTCGAAGGCCGGTTTCAGGTAGCCCTCGATGTTCACCTGGACCTTGCACCGCGAGACACAGCGGTTGTCGACGATGTCACCACAGGAGACCACCTCGGTGATGCGGTGGTCGTAGCACTTGAGCCAGTCGTCCGCGGCCGCCGTGGCCGCGGTCAGCAGCAGGGCCGCCCCGCCGAGGCCAAGGGCCAGGGCGCCGGGTCGGGTCGATCGGCGAAGCCTCATCCGGAATCCCCCATGAGCCGGTGGCCCCCCTCTCCGGGGCCGCCAGTCCGCCACCGGCCGCGACACCATAGGCCACGGCCACGGGCGCGCACGTTCGGGGGATGCATCGGCACGCGCCGGTCCGGTGCGGGTGATCCCCGTCACCCCGTCCCGTCCGAATCCCCGCCGCCGATGCCGGTCTTCACGGGGCGCTCCCGGTCCGCGGGCCCGGGCCGGCCGAGCCTCGCCTGCGCCTCGTCGACCCGCCTCCGGATCTCGCGGAGCAGGCGCGCGGCCCACGAGAACTCCAGGGCCAGGATCGCGAGGCCGAGCGGGATCACCACCATCGCGGGGCCCGGCAGCACGAGCATGAGCACGCCCGTGAGGAGCACCAGGCCGCCCGTCACCCCCACCACGACCCGGCGCACGAATCGCCAGGAGTGGGAGCCATGGCCGAGCTGGCGGATCCACTCGAGGAGGCGACCGATGCGCTCCGGCGGGGGCATCGGCAGCAGGGTACCCGGGCCGCGGCGCGGATGCGGAGCGGGTATCCTTCGCGGCGGCGCCGGTCCGCGCCCGGCCGGAATCGGGCAACGCGGGGCCCGTTCGCTGCCGCGGGCGGGCGAGGGGGTGTGATGGAGCCTTCGCTTCGCGACCGCAAACTGCTGCGCGAGCGGGCCTGGATCGACGGGCGCTTCGTCGACGCCGATGACGGCGGCCGCTTCGCGGTCCGCAATCCCGCCACCGGCGACACCATCGCCACGGTTCCCGCCTGCGGCGCGGCCGAGACCCGGCGAGCCATCGAGGCCGCGGCCGAAGCGTTCCCGGGCTGGGCGAATCGCACCGCGGCCGAGCGGGCCTCGCGGCTGCGGGACTTCCACGCCGCGGTGTGCGAGAGCCGGGAGGACCTCGCGCGCATCCTCACGGCCGAGCAGGGCAAGCCCCTCGAGGAGGCGCGGGCGGAGGTCGCCTACGGGGCCGCCTTCCTCCTCTACTACGCCGAGGAGGCGCGCCGCACCCTGGGAGAGACGATCCCGAGCCCCTGGCCCGGGAGCACTGCGCTCGTCACCCGCGAGCCGGTGGGCGTGGTCGCCGCCATCACGCCGTGGAACTTCCCCTCCGCGATGATCCTGCGAAAGGTGGCGCCGGCCCTCGCCGCGGGCTGCCCGGTGGTGCTCAAGCCGGCGGAGCAGACGCCGCTTTCCGCCCTCGCCCTGGCGGAGCTCGCCCGGCGGGCGGGCCTCGGCGGCGCGCTGCTGCAGGTGGTCACCGGTCCCCCGGAGCCGATCGGCGCCGAGCTTTCGGCCCACCCCGCGGTGCGGAAGCTCTCCTTTACGGGGTCGACGGACGTGGGGCGCAGGCTTCTCGCGGCGTGCGCGCCCACCATCAAGCGGGTCTCGCTGGAGCTCGGTGGCCACGCCCCCTTCCTGGTCTTCGACGACGCAGATCTCCCCCGTGCCCTCGAGGGGGCGATGGCGGCCAAGTTCCGCAATGCCGGCCAGACCTGTGTGTGCCCGAACCGCTTCCTGGTCCAGGAGACGCTCGCGGAACGCTTCGCCGAGGAGCTCGCGGCCCGGGCCCGGCGGCTCCGGGTGGGGCCGGGCACCGAGGAGGGGGTTCAGATCGGGCCGCTCATCGACGAGGCAGGTCTCGCGAAGGTCGAGGCACACGTGGCCGACGCCGTCGAGAAGGGCGCGCAGCTCCTCTGTGGCGGCGCGCGCCACGCCCTCGGCGGAACCTTCTACCAGCCGACGGTCCTTCTCGGCGCGACCCGCGAGATGCGCCTCGCCCGGGAGGAGACCTTCGGGCCCGTGGCGCCGGTCTTCCGCTTCCGGGACGAGGACGAGGCGGTGGCCCTGGCCAACGACACCGAGTACGGGCTGGCCGCCTACCTGTACACGCGGGATCTCGGGCGGGCCTTCCGGGTCTC
>Ga0256839_1004491_pt1 | contig 13575 bp, 13 predicted proteins | sample 354166metaG_FD_185968 | JGI IMG/M metagenome (GOLD analysis project Ga0256839, IMG submission 185968) | Hydrothermal vent microbial communities from Mid Atlantic Ridge, Atlantic Ocean - 354-166 | ecosystem: Environmental > Aquatic > Marine > Hydrothermal vents | place: Atlantic Ocean: Mid... | reverse complement strand
CTGGCCCGCGACCCCCGCCTGCAGGGGCGTCCCCTGGCCTTCTGGGGCGCCGGCCGCAAGACCCGCCGGCGCTGCAATCTACTCATCGCCCAGGGCTTCGCCCCCGTCGCCTGGGTGGACATCGACCCACGCAAGATCGGCAACCGCCTGCGCGGCGTGCCGGTGGTGCCGCCCGTGTGGCTGGCGCGCGACGATCGGCCCTTCGTGCTGTCCTACGTCGCCAATCATGGCGCGCGCGAGGATATTGCCTCGAGGCTGGAGGCGATGGGCTATCGGCGGGGGGTGGATTATCTGATGGTGGGGTGATCGTTTTGCGGCGTGGGCGTCCACTACTACATCATTTGCCACAGAGGCACAGAGGACACAGAGAAAGGGCCGGATTGTTCGCGTGGGGCTCAATCCCCCAGCTTGTTGTGAATACCGTCATTCCGGGCTGTTTTTAGCCGGAATCCAGGGCTCGCCTGCCGTTGGTGAAACCGCTGGACACCGGCCTCGGATTCAGGGACAAATCAACCACTGCGCCGCTCACCCCGCAGCAGGATCCACAGCACCGGCAGGGTGCCGATCACCAGCATCAGCGCCGCCGGTGCGGCCAGTTCCAGCATCTCTTCGCTGGCCTCGATCCAGATGCGCACCGGCAGGGTGTCGAAGCCGGTGGGGCGCAGGATCAGGGTCGCCGGCAATTCCTTCAGCGCATCGATGAACACCAGCACCCAGGCGGTGGCCATGCCGCCGCGGATCATCGGCAGGGTGACATGCCAGAGGGTCGCCAGCGGCCCGGCGCCGAGGCTGCGGCTGGCCTGTTCGAGGGAGGGCGTGAGCTGGGCCATGGCGGCGTCCTGCGACTGCACCGCCAGCGGCAGGAAGCGGATCACCAGGGCGATCACCAGCGCCGCCATGCCGCCATAGAGCAGGGGCAGCTGGGCGAGAAAGAAGCTGAGGATGCCCAGCGCCACCACCGGCCCGGGCAGCACGAAGCCGACGCTGGACAGCTGCAGCAGCACACCGCCCAGCAGGTTGCGCCGGCGCGCGTGGTAGAGGGCCACCGGCAACGCCGCCACCAGGGCCACGCTGGCGGCCAGCGCCGCCACCAGCAACGAGTTGCGCGCATAGCCCCAGAATTCCGCGTCGATGAGCCGCTCCTCCCAGGCCACCCAGCTCCAGCTCAGCATCCACGCCAGCGGCAGGCCGAAGGCCAGCAGGGTGATCACGCCCAGCCAGCCCCAGATCAGCGCCGTCTCCAGGCCATTGGCGCGGCGGCGCGGCTGACGACGCGGCTGGCGCGTCGAGTAATAGCGCTGGCGGCTGCGGAAGAAGCGCTCCAGGAGCAGAAAGGTGAGGCTCAGCAGCACCAGCACCAGCGACAGGCCGGCGGCGGCCTGGTAGTCGAAGCGGCCGCTCATCTGCAGGTAGATGCTGAGGGTGAAGGTCTGGTACTGCAACATGCTCACGGCGCCGAAGTCGGACAGCACGTGCAGCACCACCACCGCCAGGGCGGCGGCGATGGCCGGGCGCAGCAGCGGCAGGTTGATGCGCCAGAACACCTCGGCGCGCGAGGCGCCCTGGATGCGCGCGGCCTCCTCCAGGCTGCGGGTGGAGACGCCCAGCGCCGAGTGGGCGAGCAGGAACACGTAGGAAAAACCCGCCAGGGTCAGGATCAGGCCGGCGCCCCAGACGTTGAACAGGTCGGGCAGGTAACGGCCATCGCCGGCGAGGGCGATCCACAGCCTTCCCAGCCAGCCATCCTCTTCCAGCAGCACGGTGTAGATGTGGGCGAATACATAGGTGGGGATGGTCAGCGGCAGCACCATCAGCCACACCGCCAGGCGCCGGCCGGCAAACTCGCGGCGCGCGATCAGCCAGGCGCTGGAGACCCCCAGCAGCACGCTGCCGATGGCCACCAGCACCGACAGCGAGAGGGTGTTCCACAGCAGCGTCGGCAGGCGCGAGGTCCACAGCCCGGCCCACTGCGGCGCGCTCAGTTGCAGGCTGTTCCAGACCACGTACAGCAGCGGGATGGCGGCGGCCAGCACCACCACCGTGGCCAGGGTGGCGAGGGGGGAGAGACGAAAGGCGAGAAGGCGGGGGCGGGTGGCGGTGGTCATATCTGAACCCGGATGGGAATGCCCCCTCCTGTAGGAGCGCCTTCAGGCGCGAAGCAGTGCCCAACAAGGCTGTCGCGCCTGAAGGCGCTCCTACATGCTGTTTCTGCCCGGCCTCGGCGATGGTTCGAGGCAGGGACTGGCAGTGTCACACCCAAATCAGGGCATGCCCACGGCTTCGATCAGGTCGAGGGTGGCGTCGCGCTGGCGGCCCAGCTCGGCCATGGGCACGTCGGCCACCTTGTAGCTGCCGGCCGGCGGTATCTGGCTGGCGGCGGGCACGCCCTTGCGCGTGGGATATTCCATGTTCATCTCGGCGAACATCTTCTGCCCCGCCGCGGAGACCAGGAAGGCCACCAGCCTTTCCGCCTGTGCGTGTCGCTTGCTGTGCCTGCTGATGGCGATGCCGGCCACGTTCCAGGCCACGCCGATGTCGTTGGGGCCCTGGTCCGGCAGCACGATCCTGATCGGCGCCTGCGGGTGCTTGGCGAGGTGACGGTAGATGTAATAGTGGTTCACCAGGCCCACCTGCCTCCGGCCCTGCGCCACCGCCTTGACGATCTTGCTGTGCTTGTTGAACACCTTGCCGTCGACGTTGGCCTTGAGGCCCTGCAGCCACTGGCGGGTCCTTTCCTTGCCGGCGGCGAGCATGTAGACGGTGACGCCGGCGATGAAACTGCCGTTGCTGGAGTTGGTGATGCCCAGCACGCCCTTCAGGGCGGGATCGGCGAGATCGAACACGGAATCCAGCCGGTTCGCCCATTCGCCCTCGGTGTTGACCACCAGCACGCGGGCGCGCGCCGAGAGGCCGATCCAGCTGTTGTCGGCGGCGCGGTAGTTGGCGTCGATGGGGGCGGCCAGGGCGGCATCGATGGGCCGGAACAGGCCCAGGTCGCTGCCCTTCTGCAGGTTGCCGGCGTCGTTGCTGAGGTATAGATCCGCCGAGGTGGCGGCGCCTTCCAGCTTGAGCTTGTTGAGCAGGGCAGTGGACTTGCCGCTGTGCAGGGTGACCTCGATACCGGTCTGGCGGGTGAATTCCCGGATCACCGGCTTGACGAACTTGTCGCTGCGTCCGGAGTAGATCACCAGCGCCTCGCCGGCAAGGGCGGGGATGGCGCTGAACAGCAGGCTGCCCAGCAGCAGTGCGGAGAGGAGCGGGAAGGTGCGTTTGTGTGTCATCGTGGCGGAAACCCGTGGATGGAATCTTTCCAGATGATAATGATTCTCATTAAGTGCGTCAAGCCCGAGCCCGCCAGCGCGCGGCGGCCATGGCCCGGCGTGGGGAGGAATCAGGCGGGATCGAGGGTGAAATAGAAGGTCGCGCCCTGGCCCGGTTCGGACTCGGCCCAGATCCGCCCACCGTGGCGCTGGACGATGCGCTGCACCGTGGCCAGACCGATGCCGGTGCCCTCGAATTCGTTTTCCGCATGCAGGCGCTGAAAGGGGATGAACAGCTGGCTGGCGTACTGGCTGTCGAAGCCCACGCCATTGTCACGGACGAAGAAGGCCTGCACGCCACCCTGCCAGCAACGGCCGAACTCGATCCGCACGTTGTCGGACTTGCTGGTGTACTTCCAGGCGTTGCCGAGCAGGTTGACCAGCACGATGCGCAACAGGTTGAGATCACCGCGGGCCGAAACGTCGTCCTGGATCTCGAAACGCGCCTGGCGTCCGGGGTCCTGCCGTTGCAGGGTGTCGCTGACTTCCCGCGCCAGGCGGGTGAGAGAGACGGTGCTGATGTCCAGCTGATAACGGCTGATGCGGGAGAGACTGAGCAGATCGTCGATGAGCTCGCCCATGCGCGTGGTATTGGCGCACACGCGCCGCAGATAGTCCCGCCCCTCATCGTCCAGCAGCTGGCCGTAATCCTCCTGCAGGATCTGGCTGAAGCCGTGGATGGCCCGCAGCGGCGCGCGCAGGTCGTGGGAGACCGAGTAGGCGAAGGCCTCCAGTTCCTTGTTGGCCGTGAGCAGCTCGGCGGTGCGCGCCGCCACCCGCTCCTCCAGGGTGCTGCGGTAGGCCGCCAGCTCCTGCTCGACCAGGGTTCGCTCGGTGACATCCTGCACGGTGCCGATGCTACGCAGGGGGGTGCCGTCGCTGTCATAGACGGTCTCGCCGCGACCGTGGACATACTTGATGCGCCCGTCGGGCATCAGCAGGCGGTAGCGGATTTCGAACGGGGTGCGCTCCTTCACCGATTTGATGTAGGCCTCGTCGAGCAACGGCAGGTCTTCCGGGTGCACGGTGCGGCGGAGATAGTCGATGTGGGCGGCAAACAGCTGCTCGCCGGAAAGGTGGCTCAGGGAGTCCGGGTCGAGTTCGCAGATGCGGTAGGTCTCCTCGGACCAGCTCAGGCGGTCATGTCTCGGCTCCAGCTCCCAGCTGCCGACGTGGGAGATGCGCTGCGCCTCGGAGAGCATCTTCTGGCTCATGCTCAGCGCCTCACGCTGGGCATATTCATCGGTGACATCGCGGAACACCAGAATGATGCCGAGGGTATTACCGTGATCATCGATGATCGGCGCCCCGCTATCGGCGATCTGGTATTCATGGCCGTCCTTGCCGATCAGCAGCGTGTGCTCGGCGAGGGCGACGATGTGATGGCTCTCCAGCACCTTGTCCACCGGGTTGTCCATGGGCTCGCGGGTGATGGCGCTGACGATGTGGAACACCTCCGGCAGCAGGCGGCCCCGCGCCTCCTCCTCGCGCCAGCCGGTGAGCGACACGGCCACCGGGTTCATGCGTGTGATGCGGCCCTCGGCATCGGTGACGATCACCCCGTCGCCGATACTGTCGAGGGTCAGGGACAGGTGCTGTTCGCGCTCCGCCAGCCGGTCGCGCTCGATGCGGATGCTCGACACCATGCTGTCGAAGACGTGGCTGAGTTCGGCGATCTCGTCATTGCCGGTGACCCCCGAACGGGCGCCGAGATCGCCACCGGCGACGGCGCTGGCGGCCTCGGTGATGCGTCCCAGGCGGCGGGTGAGGACGTGGGCGCTGAGCAGCGAGGCCAGCAGGATCAGCATCAGGCCACCGGCGGACCAGCCCACGGCCAGCGCCTGAACCTGGTCGTGCAGGGCCAGCAGCGGCGCCTCGGAGAAGGCGATGCCCAGCATCCCCAGCGGCCCGGCGGCATTCGTCAGCACGCGCTCCTTCCACAGCAGCTGGGGATAGTTGGCATAGTCCTTCATCTCCACCAGCGACTTGGTGACCCAGCCGGGCTCGCTGGCGGCGACGATGATGCCCCATTCGTCCGCCAGCACCACCAGCTCGATGAACTCGTTGCGGGTGAGCTGTTCCAGCTGCGGCTGGATGTCATCGTACTGGCTGGTCAGCAGGGCGGTGCGGGCAAAGCCCTCGATCAGGTCGAGGGCGGCGAGCTCCTGCTGTTGCAGCTGCTCGCGGCTGCCGTCCAGATAGCTGGACAGGGCCTGCGTCAGCACCGCGCCGAGAATCGCGGCCTGGAGCAGGAATATGGTCACCGTGATGCGAAATTTAAGGGAAAGCCTGGGCATGGCGGTGGCTGGTTTCTCGGTAGCGGCGGATGGCATCGTAATCTTCCGCGCGGTAGGACACAAAGCGGCTGTCCGGGCCGATGTAGCGAAGCAGTTCACGCCCCGCCGCGCTGTCTTCCAGGGTGAGGATGAAGCGCTTCAGCTCGTTGGCCTCAACGGCCGGAAAGTCCGGACGGACGACGAACAGCATGTGCGGAAAGGGCCGGGTCTGATAGAGGGTGCGCAGTTTGACGCCCATCTTGCGCTCGAAGGAACGCAGGCCGGCGCCGCCGCCGGTGGCGCAGGCATCGACGCGATTGACCAGCAGATTGTGCAGACAGGCGGGGGTGCTGGGAAAGTGGCGGGGCTGGAAATCCCTGCCGGCCCACAGGCCGCGTTCGTCCAGGTCGACGCGAATGATCACGCTGACCAGGGAGCTGGCCGGCGGCAGGCCCAGGGTGTGGCCACGCAGGTCGCCGGGGTGCCTCAGGGGGCTGTTGATCAGCACCACGATGCGCGCGGGGGTCGACGGCCGCCGCGCCAGGGGTACATAGCCCCGCTGGTCGACCAGCGGCACCACGGCAAAGGGCGGCACCAGGGCGATATCGAAATCACCGCGCCGCAGGCGGGCGTAGAAGGCATCGAGGTCCTTCGCCGTGCCGAGGCGCAGCGGACGGCCCAGCCGCTCGGCAAAGGCGGCCGCCAGGGGGGCGTAGGCCTGCTCGATGCGGGTCGGACTCAGGTAGGGATAGACGCCGAAGCGGTAGGTCGATTCGTCGCGCCCGGCCGCCTGCGGGCCGCTGGCGAGCAGCAGCCACGATCCACCGAGCAACAGGAGCAGCCCGGCGCGGGAAAGGGTGAAATGCGGTATCACGGTTTCTGTCGGCTCTCGGCTATCGGCGCAGTGCCTTCCGATTAGCGGCCATCCGTGGCGCTACTTGATGCGGGACGAGTGGCGCGTTTCACCAGCTTGCCGATGCTCAGCCCCTGCACGCCAAGGGAGAATACGACGATCGCATAGATAATGGCCAGGATGATCTCGCTCGGCTTGGCCATGAGCTGCTAGGGGCTGAAGGCAAGCACCAGCACCCGATACCGGATTGGTGGTAGTGAGCAAGTTGATGAAACTGAAAAGGGCCGAGGTCGTGATCAGCACGGCGGCAAAATCGAAAATACCCATGGGGTGGTCAGGATGTGGCCAATGAGGCGGCGGGCAGCGCGTCGAGGCCCATGGCCCGGGCGACGATGAGATTCTTCACGGGGCCGGCATGGTCGGCCAGGTCCAGGCCCAGGTTGCGCAGCTCGCGCAGGCCCGGGGTGTCGTTGCTGAACAGGGACTTGAAGGCGCCCATGGCGTCCAGCATCAAGAGGTTGTCGCCGCGCCGCGCGCGCTCGTAGCGGCGCAGGGTCTTGAGGGCGCCGATTGGGCGCCGGGCGCGATGGGCGTCCAGCACCACCGCGGCCAGCGCTTCCACGTCGGCCAGGCCCAGGTTGACGCCCTGCCCGGCCAGCGGGTGGATGGTGTGCGCGGCGTCGCCCACCAGGGCCAGCTGCGGCTTGACGTATTGCTTCGCGTGGCGGCCCTTGAGCGGGAAGGCGCCGCGCGGGCCGAGCGCGGTAATCGCGCCCAGGCGGTGCGCGAAGGCCTCGCCCAGCTCGGCCATGAATTCGCCCGCGTCCAGCGCCAGCAGGTGCTCGGCCTGCTCCGCGGTGGTGCTCCAGACGATGGAACTGCGCCCCCCGGGCAGGGGCAGGAAGGCCAGCGGGCCGCTGGGCAGGAAGCGCTGCCAAGCGGTGTCCTGGTGATGTTTCTCGGTCTGCACGGTGGTGACCACGGCGGTCTGCCCGTAGTGGCGCTCGGCCACCGCGATGCCGGCCTGCTGGCGCAGCCAGGAGTGGGCCCCGTCGGCGCCGACCATCAGCGGCGCCTGCAGGCGGCTGCCGTCGTCCAGTTGCAGTTGGGCGCGATCGATGAGCGGCAGCAGGCCCTTGGGGTGCGCCGGACAACGGTAGTCGATGTTGTGGTGCTCGCGCAGGCGCTGCCGCAGGGCGCGGGTGATGACGCGGTTCTCGATGATGTGCCCCAGGTTGGGCTCGCCCAGCTCGGCGGCCTCGAAGTGGATGTGGCCGGGGCCGGTGGCGTCCCACACCTCCATGGCCTGATAGGGCTGCACGCGCAGGCGCTGCATCTCCTCCCAGGCGCCGAGGTGGCGGAACAGGTTTTCCGAGGCGCGGGTGATGGCGCTGACGCGGATGTCGAAGCTGTCGGCGGGCCACTCGGCGGGTGGCTCGCGGCCCTCGATCACGGCGATCTTCAGGGTGCTGTCGGCCAGCGCGCAGGCCAGGCTGGCGCCCACCATGCCGCCGCCGATGATGATGATGTCGTAGTTGGTGGTTTTCATTCAGTGACCTTTTTTCACCACAGAGGCACGGAGACAGAGGGTTTTTTTAAAGAAAAACACGCTTTTCTCCGCGTCTCCGTGCCTCTGTGGTGAATGGTTTTCACAACGGCAACCCCCGCGCCAGTCGCGGCAGGCGGCCCGCGATGCCCATGGCGTTGCGCGCCAGGGCGTGCTTCAGCGGCGGCACGACGTCGGTGGCCAGCAGGCCGAGGTTGCGGCAGATGCTCAGCGGCGGCAGGCGGTTGGAGAAGGTGTGCACCAGGGCGTTGGTGAAGCCGATGACCTTGCGGTGGTCGCCTTCGCGCCAGCGGGCGTAGTCTTGCAGCACGGTGAGTTCGCCGAGGTCGCGCCCGCCGTGATGGGCGTCGGCCAGCACCTGCGCCAGTGCCGCCACGTCGCGCAGGCCGAGGTTGAAGCCCTGCCCGGCGATGGGGTGCAGGGTGTGGGCGGCGTTGCCGATCAGCGCCAGGCGCGGGCGGATCTGTTCGCGCGCGCGCACCAGGCGCAGCGGGTAGCTGGCGCGTCGTCCCACCTTGCGTAGTCGTCCCAGGCGCCAGCCGAAGGCGTCCTGCAATGCGCCGAGGAAGGCCGCGTCGTCCAGCGCCAGCAGTTCTTCCGTGCGTTGCGGGTCGTGGGTCCACACCAGCGAACAGCGGTTGTCTGCGTCGTCGGCGTCCAGGGGCAGCAGGGCCAGGGGGCCGTGGGGGGTGAAGCGCTCGTAGGCGACGTTGGCGTGCGGCCGCTGGGGGGTGATGTTGGCGATGATGGCGGTCTGGTGGTAGTCCTTCTCCGTCACCGGGATGTCCAGCAGGCGGCGCACCGAGGAGTCGCCGCCGTCGGCGGCGACCACCAGCGCGCTGGTGATGGGCTCGCGCTTGCCGTCGCGCTCGATGACGGCGGTGGCGTGGTCCTCGCCGAGCTTGAGTTCGCACAGGCGGGCGGGGCTGAGGAGGTCGAGGTTGTGCAGTCTGCCGGCCTGTTCCACCAGGCCCTGGCCGAGGGCGCGGCCGGTGATCACGTAGCCCAGGGCCTCGACGCCTTCCTCGCGGGCGTCCAGCCGGGTGATGCCGAAGTGGCCCTGGTCGGAGACGTGGATGCGTTCGATGGGCGTGGCGGCGGGGGCCAACGTATCCCACACGCCCATGGCCGCGAAGATGCGCCGGCTGCCCTGCGACAGGGCGATGGCGCGGTCGTCGTAGCTGGGCTGGGCGGCGGCGCGGAATGGCGCCGCCTCCACCATGCCGATGCGCAGCGGCTGACCGCGCAGGGCAATGGCCAGGCTGGCGCCCACCATGCCGCCGCCGATGATCAGGATGTCGTAGTCGGTGGTCGTCATTTCATGCGAGTCTCAAAAAATCATTTCACCACAGAGACACAGAGTGCACAGAGGAAAACCTCAATCATTTAATAATCGCCGAACACCCTGTTTCATCATGGGGACATTGAAATTCAGCAGCAGCCCACATCGCTTGTTGGAAAGTTTCAGGTAGGTCAATAACTGTGCCTCATGTATGGGCTCGATGGACTGCACCGATTTCAATTCAACGATGATCTGTCGGTCGATCAACAAATCGATACGATATCCTATCTTCAGCTGTCGCCCCTTGTACCGGATGGGTATTTCCAGCTGGCGTTGAAATTTCATGCCGCGATCCTGCAGCTCGAAGGCCAGACATTCTTCGTACGTCGATTCGAGCAATCCGGGTCCGAGTAATCGGTGAACATCAATGGCAGCACCAATGATTTCTCTCGTCAGTTCATCCCTGTCTTCCACCTCTGTGCCTCCGTGCCTCTGTGGTGAGTCTTTTTGTTCGTAACGCTACCCGGCCATCAGCGCCTCGATGTCGGCGATCTCCTTGGGCACGTCGGCGGTGAGCACCTCGCAGCCGTCCTTGGTGACCAGCACGTCGTCCTCGATGCGGATGCCGATGCCCTGCCATTTCTTCGCCACTGCGCGCCTGCCCACGCGGGCGCCGGGGGCGATGTACAGGCCGGGCTCGATGGTCAGCACCATGCCGGGCTCCAGTTCGCGCCAGGCGTCGCCCAGCTTGTAGTCGCCCACGTCGTGCACGTCCATGCCCAGCCAGTGGCCGGTGCGGTGCATGTAGAAGCCGCGGTAGGCCTGTTCCTTGATCAGGGTGCGCAACTGGCCCTTGAGCAGACCGAGCCTGAGCAGGCCGCGGGTGAGCACCTTGACCGCCGCCTCGTGGGGCTCGTTCCAGTGCGCGCCGGGTTTCACCCGGGCAATGGCGGCCTTCTGCGCGTCGAGCACCACCTGGTAGAGCGCCGCCTGCTCGCGGGTAAAGCGGCCGTTGACGGGGAAGGTGCGGGTGATGTCGGCGGCGTAGCAGTCGTATTCGGCGCCGGCGTCGATCAGCAGCAGGTCGCCGTCCTTCAGCTCGGCGTCGTTTTCCGTGTAGTGCAGGATGCAGGCGTTGGCGCCGCCGCCGACGATGCTGTTGTAGGCGGGCACGCAGCCGTGGCGCTTGAAGTGGTAGAGAAATTCCGCCTCGATCTCGTATTCCATCCGGCCCGGGCGGCACACCTGCATGGCGCGCACGTGGGCGGCGGCGGAGATCTTCGCCGCGCGGCGCATGGCGGCGATCTCGCTGCGGCTCTTGTACAGGCGCATGTCGTGCAGCAGGTGGTCGAGGGCGACGAACTCGCCGGGGGTGTGCACGCCGGCGCGGGCCTGCTCCCGGAGCCGTTTGACCCAGCCGGTGACCTGGGCGTCGAAGGCGTCGTCCACGCCCATGGCGTAGTAGACCCGCTCGCAGCGCTCCAGCAGGCCGGGGAGGATGTCGTCGATGTCGCCGATGGGGAAGGCGTCGTCAGCCCCATAGTGCTCGCGCGCGCCCTCCAGGCCGGCGCGGCGGCCGTGCCAGGTCTCCATCAGCGGGTCGCGCTCGCGGCAGAACAGGATGTACTCGCCGTGCGGGCGCCCGGGGATCAGCACCGCCACGGCCTCGGGTTCGTCGAAGCCGGTGAGGTAGTGGAAGTCGCTGTCCTGGCGATAGGGATAGTCGGCATCGCGGTTGCGCATGACGACGCGCGCGGCCGGCAGCACCGCCACCGAGGCCTTGCCCATCATCTGCATCAGGCGCTTGCGGCGGCGGGCGAATTCGGTCTGTTTCATGGCGGGCGTGTCTGGCTGTGGGCTCATGGCAACATAACGCGCGGCGGCGGACGGCTCAAGGCCGCGCCGGCTGGCCGGCATTGGTCAGGCAAAGGGCAGCGGATTCTTGGTGATGGCGACGCTGACGATGTAGGCAAAGGTCAGCATGGCGGCCAGCCAGGCGGTGATGCGCACCGGCTTGCCGAACAGGGGACGGATGGCGACAACGCCGAGGAGGATGTAAACCAGCAAGGCGCCGATCTTGGCCTGCAGCCAGGGCATCTCCAGGGCGGCGAAGCCCCATTGCGAGGCGAGGATGATGGCGCTCAGCAACAGGCCGGTATCGACGAAGTGGGGCACGGTCTTGACCCAGCGCCGCTGCAGCAGGGCCGAGTCGCGAATCATCAGCACGCCGCGGGCAAAGAAGCCCGAGATGCTCAGCAGCACGAAGCTCATGTGGATGATCTTGACCAGGGTCATCGGTGGCCTTTCTCCGATCAGGTGGGTTGCGGGTGGTCTGCGGCCCGGCTCAGTGCAAGGTGGTCTCGCTGGCCGTCGCGGCAGGGTTTGGCTGCAGCTCTTCGTTGATCAGCAGCACGCCGACGCGCAGGTATTCGACCAGTTCGGCGTAGGCGTGTTCGTCTTCCTCGCTGCCGTCGAAGCTGTAGGAGCTGTCGGCGCGGGCGATCTCGACGATGTCCTCGGCGATCTCGCGGGCATCCTCGGGCAGCGCCTTGAAGTCGCTGATGCCGCCCAGGCTGAGGCCGACCAGAAAGCCCTGACACCACTCGCCGAGGGCGTGCACGCGCTGGTCGAGATCGCTGTCATCGTCGGGCAACAGCAGCCGGAATTCACAGTCGGTGGCATGCAGTCTGTCGCGCGTGACCTCATGCAGCTTTTTCAGCTCGCCGAAGGCCTCGTCGCCCAGCAGATCGCCGCGGGGCACACTGGGAAACAGGTTTTGCAGCCAGGTATCGGCCTCGGCATCGCCATTGGCGCACAGCAGGCCGGTGAGGGTGCCGTGCAGCTCGGCGGGCTCTTGCTGGGCGCCCAGCTTGCCGATGACGAGCGCAAGCGCGTCGTAGTTCATGATGTCGTATTGCATGGGGGAATCGTGTCAGTCGCAAAGAGGGGATGGCAATTCTAGCACTTCGTTGACCCCTTTTGCGCCCCGAACTATAGTGCACCATCTAGTTGCAACTCTAGTCGCGAATCCATGGCCGAGTCCGAAATCAGCAAGCTGGAGCAGCGTATCGACGATCTGATCGACCTCTGCGACCAGCTGAGCACTGAGAACACCCTGCTGCGCGAGCGGCAGAACGTGTTGGTGGAGGAGCGCGCGCGGCTGATCGAAAAGGCCGAACAGGCCCGCACCCGGGTGGAAACCATGCTGGTGCGCCTCAAGGCCATGGAGGCGGAGGCATGAGTGAAAAGACCACCACCGTGACCATTCGCCTGCTCGACAAGGACTATCAGGTGGCCTGTCCCACCGAGGAGCGCATGGCGCTGCTGGAGTCGGCGCGCTATCTCGACGAGAAGATGCGCGAGATCCGCGACAGCCGCAAGATGATCGGCAGCGAGCGGGTGGCGGTGATGGCGGCGCTGAACATCGCCCACGAGCTGCTGCAATGCCGCGAGGGCCATGGCGAATCGGCGGGCATGGACAACAGGCTCCGCCAGTTGCAGAACAAGGTCGAGGCCGCCATCACCCGTGGCCGTCAGTTGGAGTTGTAAATTTTCCTGTTTTTGGCGTCCCCTGCAGTGTTCGATACTGCGCTGAAATCCCCTGGCCCATAATTCTGCAGTCGGGGGCATGACATTGGTGCCGTGTGCATGTCCGCGCGTCGGAAAGCCTGACGCGCCAATCGTTGCCCCCACTTATCGCTCTGGTTCCAGGGGCGATGGTGCAAACGGCACAGGTGGGGGACGCCTCCTATTTATCTTGCATCCTGAATCCGCAGGTTCAGGCCAACCCCCAATCCCATGAACCCACGATCCGATCTCCGCCGTGAAATGCGTGACCGTCGCCGGGCCCTCGGCGAGGCGCGGCGCGCGCGGCTCAGCGAGTGCGCCGCTGCCTGTTTCGGCCGTCAGCGGCTGTTTCGCAGCGCGCGGCATGTGGCGGCCTACCTGCCCAACGATGGCGAGATGGATCCCACGCCGCTGATGGGCCTGGCCTGGGCCATGGGCAAACGGGTGTACCTGCCGGTGCTCAGCCATCTGCGCAGCGATCACCTGCTGTTCGCTCCCTATGCGCCGGGCGATGCGCTGCGCGAGAACCGTTTCGGCATCCCCGAGCCGGTGGTTTCACTGCGCCAGATGATCGATCCCATGGCCCTGGATCTGGTGCTGACGCCGCTGGTGGCCTTCGACGAACGGGGCCACCGCCTGGGCATGGGCGGCGGCTTTTATGACCGCAGCTTTGCCTTCCTGCGCCGCCGCCGGCACTGGCTCAAGCCGCA
>Ga0256839_1004490_pt1 | contig 13575 bp, 9 predicted proteins | sample 354166metaG_FD_185968 | JGI IMG/M metagenome (GOLD analysis project Ga0256839, IMG submission 185968) | Hydrothermal vent microbial communities from Mid Atlantic Ridge, Atlantic Ocean - 354-166 | ecosystem: Environmental > Aquatic > Marine > Hydrothermal vents | place: Atlantic Ocean: Mid... | reverse complement strand
TTTTCACGCTGGAAGGAAGAAGCTGGGAGTTGAGAAACCCAACGCGGCCAGTGTACAGAAGAATATCTCAATAACAAGGGGTAAGGGATTTTTTCAACGGGGTGTTAACTTTCGGAAAGAGCAGGCGAGGACTCCAGGGCCCCGGGGCGAAGAAATAGACGTCCTTCCCGGCGTTCCACCAGCACTGCCCCGGGCAGGTGGAAACGAAGCGGTTTTCCTTGGAGTTGCTCCGGCGGGGCGGTGGCCGCCTGGGCCAGGTGGTGCCAGTGTCGGCGGGTCATCTCCCCTTGGGGCCAGCCCCGGCGGCGCCAAAGCTCGACCAGCGCTTCGCGGACGAGTAGTTCCGGCTCCTGTTGTAGCACCCCCGCGTCCAGACACACTGTGCCTGGCTGGGGGGCAGGGCAGAGGGCCGCCTCCAGCAGCTTTTGGGCCTGGCGGTTGAGCAGCTCATAGAGCTCCCGAGCCGATTCGGCCAGGCGGACCAGGCGCTGCTGTACCCCCGGACCGTAGAGGCGTTCCAGCCGGGGCAGCACCACGCGCCGCAGCCGGTTGCGGCGGAAGCGTAGCAGGCGGTTGCTGGCATCTTCGCGCCACGGCTGGCCGCAGGCCCGCAGGTACTCTTCCAGCTCCTTGCGCCAACAGTCCAGCAAGGGGCGCACCAGCACCGTCAGGGGGTTGAGCGGTCGGCAGGGCCGGATGCCGCCCAGGCCGGCCAGTCCCGTCCCTCGCAGCAGATTGTGCAATACGGTTTCGGCCTGGTCGTTGGCCGTGTGGGCGGTGGCCACGAAGCGGGCTCCTACTTGCGCGGCCACTTGCCGCAGGAAAGCGTAACGCTGGTCCCGGGCGGCCGCTTCGCTGCGGGCCGCCTCGGGGGCCTGGCCCAAGTGGAACGGAAGCCGGAAGCGGCGGCAAAGCTCCTGGACGAAATGAGCATCCTGGGGGGCTTCTTCGCGCCAGCGGTGGTTGAAGTGGGCCACATGCAACCGCCGGCGGGCGAGCAGCTGGGGGGCCAGCTTCTCGGCCACGGTGACGGCCGCCAGCAGCAACGCCACGGAGTCGCAACCGCCGGAGACGGCCAGCACGCTGGGGCACTGGCTCCAGTGTTCCAGCGGCCATCGGGCCAGGAGGGCTTGTTCCACCGGGTGGAGCTGGCACATGGCGAGCTTGAAAGGCGCGGAGGTTCGGTCTTTTTAGAAACACATGCAGCGGCACGTGGCCTGGCAGCGGCTCAGGCCGCCGGTGAGGATCATCGTCAGCTCCTGCTCCAGTCGCCGATAGGAAAAGTGTTGCTGGGCCACTTCGTAGTTGTGTTCGACCATCCGGCGGCGGTATTCTTCGTCCTGGAGCACGTGCCGCACCTGCTGCACCACCTCCTCCAGCAGGAAGCCGTCCATGGCGATGGCCTGAAAGCCGCACGGCTCGATGTCGGTGCGGTAGATGGTGTAGCGGTTGCAGAAGATGGGCTTGCGGTAATAGACCGCCTCCAGGAAAGCGTTGCCGAACCCTTCGTAGGTGGAAGGGTAGGTAACCAGGTCGGCCTGGGCATAGGCGTCCCAAATGCTGTACTGCCGGTGGCCCTCGTCGGTCATCTGCCGCCGGTGGCTGATGCGGTCGGCGGCGAAGATCACTTCCACGCCCAGCAGCCGGGCGTAGTCGCGCACGCGGCGGGGATAGGCCTCCCCTTCGTCGTCTTGGCTGTGGGTGATGACCAGCTTGGCCCGGGGATCGTCCAGCCGCCGCACCAGCTCGATGCTGTGCTCGATGCCTTTGCGGGCCACGACGCGGGTGGGTTGCAGAAAGAGCAGATCATCCGGTTCCAGGCCCAGGTCCGCACGCAGGTGCCGGGTGTAGCCGTCGTGTTCCTCGGGCGGGTTGTCGAAATCCAGGACGTTGGGCACCACATGGCAGCTCAGCCCGGTGCGGCGGCAGAACTCTTCGGCCGCCACGGAGTTGATGACCACATGTTTGATCTGGGCCAGAGGCGGGGGGAACGCCTGGTGCAGGTAGTCCTCCACGGCGTTGAACAGGAAACGCTCGCGCTCCCAGAAAAAATCGTGATGGTGGGCCACGCAGGGGATGCCGCTTTCGATCAGCAGCTCCACCAGCGCCGCTCCCAGGGGGAGGTTCATCGGGATGGTGAGCACATTTTCGGCGATGAGCAGATCGAGATTCAAGCGGCCGATGGCCTCATAGAGCCGCTCCTTGATCAGCCAGGCCAGCTCGTGCATCTTGCTGCTCAGCTCTCGGGAACGCAGATCGCGTTGGAACGCCTGCCGGGTGATCTCCAGGATGAGCGGGTGCTGGAAATCCAGCTCGGGAATGACCACGCTGCGTTGGGCGGGCCGGTCGCAGCGGCCGGCGATGAAGTAGCACTCCAGGCCCATCCGCTCCAGCACGTCGGTCCACTTGGCGATCTCCAGGCTCACCCCGTCGGTGCCGGAGATGCGCGTGGAGATAAAGCCCACGCGGCGAAAGGGGATGTTCCAGTCCGGGCGACAGCAGGCGGAGGCGGAGCTGCTCATGGCAACCTCCTGGCGGGAGACACAGCAGCGGGCATGTCGGGAAACGCCGCGCCGAGACGAGGACTACCTTTGGTTTTAGAATCCTGCCGGGCGGAATGCCAGGGGGGGCCGGACGGGGTGCGGTTCATCGCGGCAAGACGAGCCTGTGGGGATGCCCGGATCGCGGCAGACCGGCAGAATTGCCGGCCGGGGCAGTTGCGGTGCCGGCTACGCCCCCGGACCAGGGCACCGGTACCAGGACGGGAACCGGCAGGGGGGCCGAAGAGGCGGAAGGCACTTGGGGCGGTAGCACGGGCCGGGCGGGCAAAGCCGGGGGTACTTGATCTTCGGGGCGCACTTGCCCTGGTAACAAGGTCCCGGCAGGCAGAGCCGAGGGGGGAACAAAACCGGCAGGCACTTGGGCACATAATCGGGGCAACGCCACCGGCAGCCAAGGCCATCCTGCTCCGAAGGGTGCCCGAGGGAAGGGGAAGGCGAGGGTGCCGTGTCTTCCGCCGCCAGCTCCCAGGGCGTGGCAAGCCCAAGCAGCACCAAGGCAACCGCAATGGCGAGTCGGCCAAGGGGTCGGCTTTGCATGGGGCAATTTCCAGGCAGGAGGAGCTTTTGGGGTTAGAGGCACTGGCCCAAATCATGCGGCACGATGCGTTCCACCACCGGCGGGTGTGTGTTTTCTTCCTCCAGGGGCGGCGGGGCCAGGGCTTCCGTTTGCAGGGGGTCGGGCTGGGCAGGGGCCTTCGGCAGCGGTTGCGCTTCGGGAGCAACGCGCCGCGGAAGCCGCGTCTGCCACCCTCCGCCCAGTGCCTTGTAAACGGCCACCAGTCGCAGGGCCACGGCCCCTTGGGATTGCACCAGCTGATCCTGGCGACCGGCCAGGATCTGCTGCATATAGACCACCGGCTGGAAATTGACCGTGCCGCGGCGGTACTGAATGGTGGCGATCTGGACGGCTCGCTGGGCCTGGGCGGCCGACTCCTGCAAGCGCCGCAGCCGCTGTTGTTCCTTGAGGAACGCAACGATGGCGTCTTCGACTTCCCGGGCGGCCTCCAGCACCGTTTGCTGGTATTCCAGCACGCGCTGGTAGAAGCGGGCCTGTTGCGCCCGCACGTTGTTCAACAATCGGCCGTAGTTGAGGATGTTCCACTGGAAGCTGGGGCCCACGGCCCCGATGAACGACTCGCTGCGGAACAGGTCGCTCAGCTTCTGCGAGCCGTAGCCCAGGTAGCCGTTGATGGCAATGTGCGGGTAAAACTCAGCCTCGGCCAGGCCGATGGCGGCGCTTTGCGCAGCGGCCAGGCGTTCGGCCCGGCGCACGTCGGGACGGCGCCGCAGCAGCTGGGCGGGAATGCCCACTACCACTTGCTCCGGCGCGGGGGGGATGGGGCCTTCGCCCAGCAATTGGGTGAGGTCCTGGGGCGGGATGCCCAACAGCACGCACAGGGCGTTGGCCGTTTGCCGCAGTCCGCTTTCCAGGGCGGGGACCAGGGCCTGGGTGGCAGCCAGGTTTTCCCGGGCCTGGGCCACGTCCAGCTCGGTCACCTTGCCGTTGCGGAACTGCACGTCGGCGATCTGCAGCGTGCGTTGCTGCAACTGGACGTTTTGCCGGGCCACCTGGATCCGCTGCTGGAAGGTGCGATACTGGATGTAGGCCCGGGCCACTTCGGCTTGCAGCAGCACCAGCACGTTGTCATAGTCCTCGATGGCCGCATCCAGCAGGGCCGACTCGGCCTCGATGGCCCGACGAAAACGCCCCCAGAAGTCCAGCTCCCAGGAGGCGTTGAAGCCCACGTCCCAGTGGTCGAAATCCGGCACCAGCAGCACGTTGGCTTCCGTTTGCGAGGTGTTGTTGCGCTGGAAGTTGCCGAAGGCCTGCTGCAGTTGGGGCCAGAGATTGCCTCGGGCGATGTTGAGCCGGGCTCGGGCTTCCAGGATGCGCATGCCGGCGGTGCGGAGGGTAAGGTTCTGCTGGCTGGCTTGCTCGATAAGTTGATCCAGCAGCGGGTCCTGGAACACGTGCCACCACTGGCGATAGTCGCCCGGGGCGTTGTTCACTTGGGAGTGGGTGTAGTCGATCCACTGCTCGGCCACGGGCGCGGGGGCAGGGGCGTAATCCGGACCCACGCGAAACCCCTGGCGAACCCACTGCCGCAGCGAAGTGCAGCCGACCAACGGCACCACCAGGGCCAACAGGGCCGCGGCACAGAGCCAAGCCGGCAACGCCCGCCGAAGGGGGGAGGGGGCACACCGGGCCGTGCCAGCGTCCTGAAGGGGCATGCTTGCACTCCCATGTTTCAAAGGGCGGCGCTACCGACGGCAAATCCGTTACAGGGGTGATACTGCGCAAAGACCCCAAAAAGATTCCTTGGTTCCCTATCGGAACGATGCCCCCAGGCGGCGTAATCCCTTGGGCCCGTACAACCGGCCCCGGAACGCATGCACCCGTTAAAAGACAAACGGCAGGCAAAATTCGCGCAACCGGAAAACTCCTCCTGAAAACAAAAAACCGGCAGCCGGAGGTGCCGCCGGTTCAAGGAGATGTTGGCTTTCCAGGCTGTTGCGGCTCACCAAGGACAGGGGGCCGGGCAACAAGGCACCCGCATCGGCACCATCACCGTGGTTTGACAGGGCACCCATTCCACCTTGACCACCGGCACCTTTCGGGTAACCTGCACCGGCTCCACCACGCGGCGCGTGACGGGGACTTGGACCTTCCGGTGTTCGTATTCCACGCGACACACGGGGACCTGGCAGGTGATCGTCTGGGTCTCAGGGCGCAGGTGGCAGACCCGCGTTTCCATCACCCGGGTGCGTTCTTCGGGGCGGTAGCGGACGCAGACCACTTCCTGCTCCACCAGCTTGGGCACCCACACCTTGCAGCACACAACGCGGCCGCAAGGGTCGCAGAACCTGCGCACTTCCCAGTGGCCGCGATCGACGAGGACTTTTTTGGTTTCCTTCACCGGTACGTATTCCACGTAGCGGCAGGTGCGGCGGACTGTCTGCCAAACCGGCTTGTAAACCGTGCGGGTAAACTGGCGGGTCTGCATCTCCACCACCCGGCGGGGGACGGAGATCACCTTCTCGACCATCCGCGTCTCATAACGGCAGCGATACTCGGTTACGGTGATCTCTTTCCATTCGGTGCGGCACACGGGCCGGTAGCAAGTAATCTGCTGGGACCGATACTGCACGCAGTAGGGAACACAACCCTGCCCAGCTTGAATCGGCTGCTGGGCGCATACGACAAGCAGCGTTCCGGCCACAACGATCAGGATCGCCGTTTGGTTCATAGCAGGTTCCTTTCGCTTGCCAAGTGGTTTGGGGAGGACTGCCAAGGCCGAGAAACAAGATGGCTTTCCAAGTGGGTAGTCTAGGGCAACTGGATAGAATACGCAAGCTACTGCAAAGTGGACAATGCTGGCTGTGAGTGTTTTTTAGGGTTTGATCGTGGCAGGCCTGCAAAAATAGACAAAGTTTAACGGCCGCAAGCTCGTGATTTTCCGGATTCACTGGCCGTTTTTAGCAAGGGTAGCCGAAAAACTGGGATGGCCCTGAGTTAGGCCCCTGGATAAAGTACGCGATTGTGCTTGACCGCCGGGAGGGCGGCCGGCACGAAACAACCACCAGGCGAGGGGTGCAGGATATGGATGTCCGCTCAATACGAGGACGCCCCCGAGACGGAACGCAGTTCACTTGGGCAGGGGCACTGTTGTTGGGCTTCTGGTTGCTGGTTCCCGGGTGGACGGCCCGACTCCCAGCCGCCGAGCCCCAGCAATCCAAGCCCCGAGCCCCTGGCGGACATCCCCGAGAAGGCCCCCGCATTGAGCAACTGTGGAACTGCTACCGGAACCATCCCGACTACTACCATCGCCAGGAAGCTCTCCGTCACTTGCAACACCTTGATGTCCCTTCTTGGCAGATTCGTCGCCTGGGCACTGCGGAGCCTTCGACAAGCTGGAATCCTTACTCTCGCCCGGGCCTGTTCGTTCTTGCCCAGCACCATCGCTATGCCGGCCTGGTAACCGATCCTGTAGAGGATGTTTCTCTGGAACACTCACCTGTTTGGGGCCGGCTGGAATCTCCTTCCTACCTGCAGCGGCAGCAGGCCTTCGAGCACCTGCTCCAGGCGGCCCAGGAGGCCGCCACGGCCCGGGCGGTGATGGTGCAATGCAAGCCCCGGCTGGCCGATCCGACCCTGGCCCCGCAAGCCCGGCACTTGCTGGTGGTGTTGTACCGCAAGGCCCGGCTCACCTGGCTTGCCACCGAACCGGACGGGAGCGAAGTGCCCCGGCTCTCCCACCAAGATGCCCGGCGGCTGGTGGCCCGAATGGTCGATCCCAAGCAGCCATTTGTCCGCCGTGCCGCGGCGCAGCGGGAACTGGTGGACGCGATGATGCGGGACCAGAACGTGCCGTTGATCCGCCAGGCACTGGCCTCGTGGCTGGAAACGGACCTGGACGACCACTACCGGCTGCGAGCCTTGGAAGAACTGTGGCTGTGGTGCCAGCCGGGCGTGGTGGCCGAAGTGTGGCAATCGCGCAGGCTGGTTACCGTGCAGCACCTGGCCCTGGGCGTGCCGCAATACCCGGCCGGAGCCATGACAGCCACGTTGTTCGACCGGGCCGACCAGCACAAGGCCCACTGCGTCCAGGGCAATTCGCTGGTGCGGGGGGAATATCCGTGCCGCCGGGCCATCGCCCACCCGCAGGGGATTCCCGGGGTGATGTTCCACCTGGTCTATGTTCCCACGCCCCGGAAGCGGTTCCAGTACCAGGCACGGCTGGCTCGCACTCCTTGCCAGGAATATCTGGCGGCGATCACCCGCCAGACGTGCCGGTGGTGGATCGACCAGAAACACTACCTGGAAGGCCACCAGTGGCTGCTGCTGGCCGAACTGGAGCCGCAGGCCCTGAGCCAAGGACTGGCCGAGTATCTGCTGGCCGTGCCGGATCGGCCGCTGCATCGCAACCACGGTCCGCAGGCCCTGGAGGCGGCAAGTCATCACGGCAAGCTGTGCCGCTGGCTGGCCTCTTCGGGCACTCGGGAAGTAATCCCCGCCCTGGTGCAGGCGATCCGGGAAGAACGGTTCCTTCCGCCCGATCCCCAACGCGCCCCCTACCACTGGCCGTGGATTGCCCTGCTGGCCATCGCCTCGCGGAACTTCTCCTCGGAGATCGAACCGCTGCTGGTCAATTGGGTGGAGGTACAGCAGGTGCTGGTCCATCGGGAAAATCCGACCGGGGACCGCCCCGTCCCCGACGTCGGAGCCGCGGCCGCGGCCTTGTTGCTGGATCGCTATCACGTGCCGTACCGGCAATTCGGGCTGGAAGAGGTGCGCGATCGACAGCTTTACAACGTGGGCTGTCCGGCTTTTCGCTTTCGCAGCCAGCAGGACCGCCGACGCGTGCTCCAGTGGTGCAAGCAGCTGCCCATCCGCACTACCGCCCTGGATCCCCAAGTGGCCGAACGCTAGCCGCCGCCCGGCTCGCTACGATAACCACTGGGCGGCCGAACGCACTTCCCACTGCGGCTGGACCAGCGAGCAAGCGATCCGTGTGGGCCAGTAGGCGAACACGGGACGCACCTGCCCGCGGGCTTCGGTGTAGCCGGCCAGCCCACTCGGGCCGCTGGTGGCCAGCGACGGCACCAGCCGAGCCGCTTGTTCCACCACCTCCCGCCGAGGATCGCTTGCCGCCACGCGGAGCACCACTTCGCGCTGGTCGGGCAAGGGCTGCTGCCGGCCCGGCACCGCCGCCCCCGTCCCCAGCACCTCGTAGTGAAACTCCCGCGGCAACGCCCCGGCCAGCTCCAGCCGCCGCCGGAGCAAGCTGGCGCAGTAGTGGGCTTTTTCCACCGCCTGGGGGCCGTAAACCACCAGGTAGCTGGAGGTGAACCATCCGGCTTGGTAAGCCAGCGACACCTTGTAATCCTGCGGCGGGGGAGAGCCTCGGGCGCCGCGTAGCCGAACCCGGTCGCGCCCCGCCTCTTCCAGTTCCACCGCGGTGAAATCCACCGTCACATCCGGCGTGTGGTAGGCGGACGGATCGCCCACTTCGTAGAGCAACTGCTCGCTCACTGTGTGGCGGTTGACCGCACCGCCGGTGCCTGTGGGCTTGGTGATCACCACCGTACCATCGGCGGAAAGTTCGGCCAGCGGATAACCCACCTCGGCCAGATCCAGTTGCTGCCAAAACTCCGAGTAACCGCCGGTGGCCTGGGCGCCGCATTCGATCACATGTCCGGCCACGGCCGCGGCGGCCAGCAGGTCCCAGCTGTCGGCCTTCCAGCCGAAGTGCCAGCGGGCCGGTCCCACCGTCAGCGAAGCGTCGGCCACGCGCCCCGTGACCACCACGCAAGCCCCCCGGGCCAGGCACTGCACGATCGGCTCGGCGCCCAGGTAGGCGTTTGCACAAACCACTGTGTGCTCTTGGAAGGGGAACGGCTCCCCGGTGTCGAAGTGCGGAGCCTGCCAGCCTCGGCTGCGCAGGGTGTCCAGATGCGGCAGCAGATCGTCACCCCAGACCACTCCCAGCGGCAGCTCTCCGTGGCCTGCGGCGACCAGCCGCCGGGCCGCCTCCTGCACGCAGGCCTGGGGGTTTACCCCGCCGGCGTTGGTTACGATGCGGCGTCTTTCCGACCCGGCCAGCCAGGGGGCCAGTTCCTGCACCAGCGGGGGAAAATCGCCCACGTAGCCGCGCCGGGGGGCTTTCTGCCGCTGGCGAGCCAGGATGGACATGGTCAGCTCGGCCAGATACTCCAGCGTGAGCACCTCCAGGCGGGGATCGGCCACCAGGCGGCGGGGAGCCAGGGACCAATCGCCCCAAAAACCTGCTGCGTTACCTACCACCAAAGGATCCACCGCTGGGCTCTCCGCGTGCTTTTAGCAATCCGTTGAAAAGGCCAGCCCCCGGCTTCAGCCGCGGGAGAGTCGGGATCCAGACACTCCGATGCCTGGTGTGAACTTTCGGATGCGTTTTAATCCTGGGGCCGCCAGGGCTGGGGGCCGCCGGGCCGAGGCCGCAAAAAACGCGCTCCCACCTCGCGGTACCACCGGTGGAGCATGGTCCGAAGCTGCTCGACTCTCCGCGGGCAAGCCGCAGCCAGGTCGTTAGTTTCGCCGGGGTCGTCCAGCAGGTCGTAAAGGTGCACGCGGCCGTCCTCGTACCGCTCCAGCAGCTTCCAACGCCCCAGCCGCACCACTCCGCCGGGAAAGCCCCCCTGATTGCCGTAATGGGGATAGTGCCAGAACAAGGGCCGGGTGGGGAAATCCCCCGAGCCGGATAGCAGCGGCACCAGGCTTACTCCATCGACGCGGTGGCCGGGATCCGGCTGCACTCCGGCGATTTCCAGGATGGTGGGATAGAAGTCGATGCTGCACACCACGCGGTGGCACACGCTCCCCGGTGAAGTGACCCCCGGCCAGCGAATCAGGCACGGCTCGCGGATGCCGCCTTCATAAAGCCATCCCTTGCCGCCCCGCAGCGGCACATTGCTGGTGGGGTGGCCCTCGGAGGTGGAAAGCCCCCCGTTGTCGGAAAAGAAAAACACCACCGTGTTCTCGGCCAGGCCCAGTTCTTCCAGCTTGCCCAGCACCCGGCCCACCGCTTCGTCCATGGCCTGCACCATCGCCGCATACACCGGGTGGTTTTGCACCACGCGCACGCGGCGGGGCCGATCGGTGAGGAAGTTCTGCTCCTCGGTGGCAAACACTTTTTCCCGGGGGATGCCCAGCGCTTGGGCCTTTTGGCGGTAGTGCTCGATCAGGTCCCGGCGCCCCTGTAGCGGCGTGTGCACCGAGTAAAAGGAAAGGTAGATCAAAAACGGCTCGTCCCGAAAACGCTCCAGCAACCGGCACGTCTCCTCGGCCAGGCGACTGGGCAGGTGCTCTCCCTTGGGGCCGTCGGGCAGCTTGGGGTTGTGGTAGGGGGAGAAGTAGCTGCGCGGGCTTCCGCGCCACCAGCCGCCGATGTTGATCTCAAACCCCTGGGCCTGCGGCCAGTATGCTTCGCTGGGACCCAAGTGCCACTTGCCCAGGAAGGCCGTCCGGTAGCCGGCTTTGCGCAGCGCCTCGGCCAGCGTCACCTCTTCCAGCGGCATACGATCCAGGTACTCGGCCGGTCGAAATCGCTCCACGCGACGACCCACGAAATAATTGGTACACGGCCCCCGCGCCGGATACTTCCCCGTCATGATGCTATAGCGCGTGGGACTGCACACGGGGCAAGCGGCATAGGCATTGGTAAACCGCATGCCGGAACGGGCCAGGCGGTCCAGGTGGGGCGTTTCGTAGAAGCACCGGGGGTTGTTGGCCCCGATGTCCATGTAGCCCAGGTCGTCCACCAGGATGAACAGGAAGTTGGGGCGTTTTTCGGCCGCGGGCAGTTGCGTCCCGGCCACAAGCACCAGCCAGCTCAGCACCCACGCGAAGCGCTGCATGGTCTGTTCCCTGTCTTTGGAAGAAAAACTTTTGGGAGGTAGAACGCCTTCGTCGGACCTTGCGGAACCGGATGCCTGGTCGCTTGCAGCATCCACACACTGCCGGACAGGGGCCATCTTCGGGCATCTTTTGGGGGATTGCAAGCCGCCGGCACAGGGGGGCTTGGGGGCTTGGCGAGCCGCGGGCGTAAGCCCGCGGAGAACAGCGAGCTGCCAGCGTGAGCCGGCGGAGAGCCCAAGAGCCCCCCGCGTAAGCGGGGGGAGACGTGGAGACGTGGAGGCTTGAGGGCGTGGAGGGGGTGGAGGCGCGGCGAGCCGCTGGCTTCAACCAGCGGAGAAAAATAACGCAATGCACTTATTCGGCTCTCCCCGGGCTAAAGCCCGGGGCTCGCCAACCGCGTGCTGACGCACGCGGCTCGCCGCAGCTTCCGCTCCGGTGCAAGAAAAAGCGCCAATTCTTGCAACCGGCGAGCCCGCGGCTTCAGCCGCGGGAGGCTTGGAGACGTGGAGGCCTGGAGACTTGGGGGCTTGGCGAGCCGCGCACCGTCAGGCCGCGAAGGAGCGTGCGCACGTCAGCGTCTGGGTCTTGGGTCGTGGGTCTTGCGGTAGTGCTTCCGCACCGGGGTGAGAACAAACGTCAACTTGCACAACCAAGAGCCCCCCGCGTCAGCGGGGGGAGACGTGGAGACGTGGAGGCTTGAGGGCGTGGAGGCTTGGGGGCGTGGAGGCGTGGCGAGCCGCTGGCTTTAGCCAGCGGAGAAAAATAACGCAATGCACTTATTCGGCTCTCCCCGGGCTAAAGCCTGGGGCTCGCCAACCGCGTGCTGACGCACGCGGCTCGCCGGAGAAGCATCGACTCGTTTTTGCTCTGGAAACGCTTCGTCTTATGCTGGCACGCTAAACACGTACCGCCCGAGAGTGCGGGGAGGCGGCTTGCGCCGGAGCTTCCGCTCCGGAGGTCTTGGGTCTTGGGGCTTCTTGGGTCTTGGGTCTTGCGGTGGTGCTTCCGCACCGATGCGAGAAAAAGCGTTTATTTCTCATAACCGGCGAGCCGGGAGCACGAGCTCCCGGAGTCTTGGGGCTTGGGCCGTGAGGAGCCCCGCACGTGAGTGCGGGGAGGCGGCAGGACCGCCAGCCACTGGGAGCTTCCGCTCCGAGGCGGGAATCGGCTTGCGCCGGGTGCTGCCGTACCGAGGGCTTGGAGGCTTGGAAGGGGAGCACGACGAACCCTACTTGGATTCTTCCTCTTCGCCCTTCTGGGGGCCTTTGGCCTTTTTCTTCTTCTTCAGCGTCACCTTGGGCACGCGCACCTTGGGCAGCCCGAACGGCGGATCGCCTTCTTGCCACCGCTCCTGCTCCATGAGCTTGAGCAGCCGCTCGGCCCGGGTATAGACGCTGCGGTTGACCACCGCCCCGCGACGAATCCGCAAGCTTTTGTCGATGGACATGGAAACCTCGCTTTGTGAAGCACACGCAGCACACCTTCTGCAAAACACCATAACTATCAAGATCGCCGGAGGAGGACAAGGCCCGATGCCGGACCAAAGCCGGCCTTCCCGGCCCGGGTTGCTTGTGGTCCCCGCAGCCAGGTGGTAACTTTTCCCTCGCGGTGGGTTGAAGCCGCCGCCGGGGGGCGCTATAATCCACCGAACAAATGTTCACATGGGCGGACCGGTTTCTCTCTTGTGGCACGTTCGACACGGGAGGCTCCTCATGGCCAGCTACAACCGCGTGATTTTGGTGGGCAATCTGACCCAGGACCCGGAGCTGCGCTACATCAGCACCGGCACGGCCGTGACCGATCTGCGGCTGGCCGTCAACGACCGGCGGCGCAACGCCGAAGGCCAGTGGGTGGACGAAACCACGTTTGTGGACGTGACGCTTTGGGCGCGGCAGGCCGAGGTGGCTTGCCAGTATCTATCCAAGGGCTCCAGCGTGCTGATCGAGGGACGGTTGAAGCTGGACACTTGGGAAACCCAGGACGGGCAGAAGCGTTCCAAGCTGCGGGTGGTGGGCGAGCGGATGCAGATGCTTGGCTCGCCGCGGCGGGAGTCGGGGGCGGCTCCCAGCGGGGGCGGAGGCGACGCCTACCAGGAATCCTACAGCCCCTCCAACGAAGAGGCGGCCCCGGCCCCCCCGGCCGATGACGATATTCCGTTCTAGGTGCCGGCTGCCGGAAGGCCGTTTCGTTTGCTGGGTTTCTCCCCCCACTTACGTGGGGGGCTCGCTCGGTGGGGAGCACGCCGACTGTACCAATTCGTGCAAAAAGACAAGGCGGCAGATTGACCGCAAGACTTCGCTTACCCCTTTACCACTCTACCGGCACAGGTGATCGGCCAGCAGCATTAGCCACACCACCAGCCCCAGCAGGAACAAGCAGCGTTTGAGCGTCGCACGGTTCACCTCTCCCAAGGCCCAGGCCGCCTGGGTGTGCCATAGGGGCAGAGCCACCACCAGTCCGGCCAGCCAGGTACCGGTGGCCGCCCAGTTTCCGCTCATCAGGGCTCGTTGGGTTTGTTCCGGCAGCACCATCAGCAGCCACACGCCCACGGGAATCTGCAACAGCCCGGCCACCAGCCCCAGCCGCCCCCATGCCACAGCAATTCGCTTGGCCGCAGGG
>Ga0256839_1004489_pt1 | contig 13575 bp, 9 predicted proteins | sample 354166metaG_FD_185968 | JGI IMG/M metagenome (GOLD analysis project Ga0256839, IMG submission 185968) | Hydrothermal vent microbial communities from Mid Atlantic Ridge, Atlantic Ocean - 354-166 | ecosystem: Environmental > Aquatic > Marine > Hydrothermal vents | place: Atlantic Ocean: Mid... | reverse complement strand
GGTCCCCCCATTCCGGCTCCGGCAATCGAGCGTCCTCCTCGTACAGGCAAACCCTTCGAATCCTGGCCCCTTGCTGCCCCAGCCATTCGGCGATGTAACCCGGCCCTTCGAAGGGCACGTGCTGAATGACCACCGCGTCCATCGTCGGCTCCGCGCTCTTCACACCTCGTCCTCAGCCCCGCCGAATGCAGCACCCGGTGGACACGCTGAGGGCAGGCCCTCACTTCGGCAGAAGCTGCACAGCGTCGACGATCACGTATCCATCGGCCCCCTCGTTGGAAATCTCAACGATGCAGCGATCGCCCCCGTTTAACCGGGCCGTTGCCACCGGCTGAAACGGAGGATCCGCCGGCGTCCGCCTCTGGTTCAGGCGTAGCACTTTCTCTGCACCGTTGGGCAACCGGATTCGCACGAGCACGTTGGTGGCACGGTTGCCGTGCGGGGAGTATGCAATCCGCACGACATAATCACCGGGCCGCGGCGCCGCGAGCACAAACTTCGCCGTTGACTTCACCTCGCGGCTGTTGCCGTCGTGCAGATACCACAACCCCACAAAGGGCCGTACCGATGTGCTTCGCTTCCAGGCCCCCGCGAGCTCCGCATCGGTGTCGTCCACAACCACTCCGGGAAGCTGCGCAGGATCAAGCCAAACCGCAGGGACCGCCCCAGGCGGCAAATCGAGGACCTGCCCATCCGCAAGCAGCCGTTTGCGGAGCACAGCATAGTCCAGGTCGTGAAGAGTGGTCCCTCGCTCAAGGGCCAGGCACGCAGCGGTCGCTGCCGACTGCCCCAGGATCATGAACACGGGCTCCATCCGGATCGAACCGTAAGCTGCATGCGACGCAGACAGGCACACGGGCACGAGCAGGTTCGTCGCTTCGTTCCGCTTCGGCAGTAAGGATCGATAGCTGACCACGTACGGTCCCCCCGGAGATTCCTGCACATCCCCCTCATTCTGCACCGTCCCATCTTCCGTGACGTACCGCTGCACGTTGTGGGAATCCATGTTGTAGGAACCCAGCCCAACGGAATCCGGCGCGACACGCAGCCTCCGGCAATCGTGCTCCGTCATCACATACTCGCCCACCATGCGCCGGGCCTCGCGCACGTAAATCTGGAACGGGAAGTGGTCATTGTCCACGAATTCGTCCTTCGCCCAACCCCAACGCGAGACCTGACGCCGAATCTCGACCGGCACCCGGGGATGGTTCGCCAGCACCCACATGAGCCCCCGGACGTACACTTCGTGAGCCCGTTCGATCTCGGCACGACGCGCGTAACCGGCATCCGGGTAGTCATAGTTCATCCCGATGTAGTCCGTGCTCACCGCACCGTTGTTGTTCACGTCCGTCTTGCGGTTCGGCATCATGTCGATCTTCAAAGGCAAGCGACGATCGCCTGCCTCGAAGTTGCGAAAGAGCAGCTCGTACTCGATCTCGCGAAAGCCTTCGGGCCGGGTGAACGGAACCCGGTTCTCCGGTACATCCGTCAAGCAAAGGCGATAGTTGTACGCCTGCACCCGATGATCCCCCTCGCCCTCTTTGCCTGGCCCGGTCGGGTCAATCCCGGGCAGCAGACCGCTCGACGGATCGTCCGGCCGCACGAACGGACTGACACGCACGATGAAGCGGTGGTTGTGGTAGTTGAGCCGAGTTGCCACCCCGTTGATCGTCTCACCGTACACGCGGTTGCTCTCTCGACCTACCGTGTACGTCACGCCGGCTTCGGCCATCAAATCCCCTTCGTAACTGCAGTCGATGAACATACGGCCCGACACCTCACGACCCGACTCCAGCCGAAGCGACTCGATCACCGTCCCTCGCTTTACGACGCCACCAGGCCGCTGCAACCGCTCGCCCCGAAGGACAGGCACCCCCGCCTCGCGGACCATCTCGTCAAAGATCCGTTCCGCCACGTGGGGCTCGAACGTCCACATGGCGTCGTCCTCGGGACGGTAGTACCTGTAGTCGTCGCGGTTCTCGTACCGCCAGCTCGCCGGATTGTCGTAGTGTTTCTTAATCCGGCGATAGAACTCTCGGGAAAGGCCGCCGATGACGCTCTTGTTGCCCGTGTCCGTCCAGCCCAAACCGCTGCTTGACATACCCCCCAGATGCCCACGCGGAGCGATTAACACGGCCGTATGCCCCATTCGCGCCGCCTGAACGGCGGCAACTACACCGGCGGACGTTCCACCGTAAACCACCACGTCGTACTCGGGGCCATCGCCCCCCTGCGGTTCCGGCAGCGGCTGGGCAATGAACCAGAAAGCAAGGGGAAAGAAAAAGATCAGGCCCCCAAAGGGCAGCCACGAAGAGACGTTACCGCACTTACCCACGTTGTTTGAGCCGCTCGCTCGCACGTTTGCTACTCCCATTCGGACCGGCAACCCCCGGCCATCCCGTGAGCCGTGCAGCTCATCCCGTCGATCCAGGTGCCCGGCCCCCGTAGCCCGCACGGACCATACCAGATTCGTCTACTGATCATACGGAACCCGCCGAACCGCCAGGCAACGACGGCACAGACAGGGCCTTCTGAAAGAGACACAGGGGATGCCAATGCGCTGCCGCACTTGCACCGGTTGAACCCGCAAACGCACCGTCAACCTGAGCGGAACACGATCTGTACGGCACGCGGCGACGGCATGCCCACTCCAGCCGAGCCGACCGCACGGAAGCCCCCTCCCCTGATTGGACCGCCGCATCTCATGCCGGTCAGATGCGTGCATTTCGCACCCAGTCGGCCAAGCCGACAACCGACGCCAGAAACGGTTCGCGACGATTCCAGACGTAGCTCCCCACACAAGTGGACGGGAGAAGGACGATAGGATCGCACAGAGCTACCGGGCAGCGCGGCTCCCGCACGCGAACGACCGGCCCCAGTGCGGCCCCCCTCTGCCAAGGCCGCAAGCGAACCGTACGTCACGCCGGAGAGAGCGGTGGAGTGTACCGAGCGCTCGTGTCCAACCGCGGCAGAAACTGCGGCCCCCAGTTTTCTCAGACCGACTGGCGCCGGACTCGTGCAACGCCTCGCGCCGAACCCGCCTGGGCGACCGCGCGAGTTCGCTTCGAGCGGTTCGCGCGCCCGGTTACTTTGGCGGCAACTTTGCCGGCCTGCTTCCCACCGACCCGTGCGCTACCGGAGCGCTTCTTCGTCGTCGCCTTCTTCTGGCGCGAAGCCCGAGTCTTGGCCGCGGAAGCCTTTTTCTTTGCAGCACTCGCCGAACTCTTGGCCGACCGCTTGGACGCACCGGTCGCTTTGGATGCCGCTTTTGCACGAGTCTGCCGCTTCTTGCCGGCCGAACTGGCGGAGGCGCCCTTGGTGCGCTTCGTCGAAGTTGCTGTGCGCGCGGACGGCTTTCTGGCCTGCACTTGTGCGGCTTTCTTCGCCGGCGCCTGACGTTTGCTACCACCCTTCACAGCACCCGCCTTGGCCTCGGACCGAGCCGCCCTGGTGCGGGGCTTCTGGGCCGCAGCCGAACGACGCTCCGTAGCCGCCGAGCTCTTCTTCGTGCTCTTTCCTGCCTTGTGATAGCGGATCGTTATCGAGTAATCCATGTGATGGGGCGGCATCGTGACCCCGGTCTCCTTGTTCTCTCCGGAGCACACGATCGCACCGGTCCGACGCCTCCCATGCTTGGCAATCGCCTGGCGGATGATCTCGTCCAGACTCACCGTGCAGCCTTCGATCGGACAGGGGAGCTCGAAAAGAGCGTACGCGTCACCATGGACCTCTTTGATGCGTCGCTGGATCGGCCGGCCGTCTGTATCATGGAAGACGGTTTCGAGCCGGATGCTCTCCACTTCGGGGAAGCGTTCACTCACAAGGCCAGCCGCACGCTGTCGCTCCCGGTACGCCTCGAGACGAGCCGACTGCCTGCTGTTGAAACCCACTTCGATATGCTCCTCTTACTGCTCAGAAGACACCACGCCAGGCCCACACCGTCCCGTCGAGCGTCTGCGACCGTCAGCCACCCATCGGATCCTCCGCAGACGTTGAGCTTGACTTTCGCAGCGCACACCGCTACGCTTGGGACTTATTATAGCGGTAAGCGCCTCGCTTGTGAACACCTGTGCAGGTCAAGATATCCGAAGCGCACCACCGTCGGGTTGCGCAATTGATACAGGACCAGCAACAGGTCGAAACCGAATTCCCACACCGGCCGATGGCCCGGTGACACCAGGAGCAAGCAGCAAGCACCATGCGGTACAGGCGTCGTCGAAGCTTGTGCTAACGCCGGCTCACGCGGACCATCTTGGGCACCCCCGGCTGAATGTGGTGCGCAACTGCAGCCGCAGCCTGACGTTGACATCTTCGCCTTAGCCCAAGTCGTACCAAGAAGCCCGGCGCGGTCGGCCCCGCAATCGGCGAACTGCGCACGGCGTGCGCACCGACAGTGCACCGTTAGATCACGAACCGCCCGAGCCTGTCCCGAAGGCTGGTCTCAGAAAACCGCTTCCGACCAAAGACTCACACGCACGGTGACCAACGCCGCCAACCGCCTTTGCAACCGCGGACCACGTCGCTGCTCGGCGCGGGGCATCGCAGCGCCTGCGAGCCACCCGCAGCGACACGCCTGCGCGGTCCCAACCGCATCCGCGCGAGGGCGGATCAACCGAGAACCGAGCGCACGCGTTCGACCAGCGGGCTGGTCGGCTCATCGGCGCTGCACATCTTCACAACGCTTGCGGCCAGGAAGAGAGAAGCCCAGGGTTCCTTCAAGGCGTAGTAGTCCTCCAGAACGGCCGAGCTGTACTTGTAGTCGTGCGGGTCGTTGGCCTTCAGGAACACGAGGCGCCGCGCCGCATCGATAAGCGACCGGGCGTCACCGTGTCGAAGGTAGCTCAGCGCCCGGAGCACCGCCCGCTCCGGATCCGATCGAAGACCCACGAACACGTCTTCGACCGATGTGATCGGTGGGAGCTCGGCCTCCATCAGAGTCGTGATGCGACGCTCGGCCACCGGGCCGCGGCCCGCCATCGACCGCCGGAACAAAGGCAGAAAGCTTGCGTTCTGCAGCAGAAGGAGCGCGCGAGTCTCCGGCGCAGTGGCAAGCTGGTACGCCTGATGGATGGCGTTTGTCGTTGTGACGGCGTGGAGTGCGATGATTCCGGGCTGCCGGAACACAAGTTCCACAGACGCGGCAAACAAGGCGTCCCACACCGCCGCGGGACTCAGCCCGCCGTTGAGGGCAGCGACCACCGCATCGGCAGCATCCTGCCACGACGCGTCGTGTAGCGCCGAGGTCAGGTCCTGCACAGCCCCGGCATCGTAACGCCCCGCTTGCCAGTCGGAACGGATCTTGCGGACGAGCGTTTGGTTGCGCCGCCACGGACGGTCCGCCAGGTGATCTCCTCTCACGGGATCCTCGCCGTAGGCGTTCAGCAGAGCGTAGGCGATCGATCGCACCACGGGTTCCGCATGCCGAACACCGATTACCTGGAGCGTCCGGTACGCGTTTGCAACGAAGATCGCCTTGTGCCCAATCGACCGGTAGTCTCGGGCGCCATAGCGGAAGAGGACATCGAAGACTTCGTTCACCCCAGCGGAGCGGACGAACCCTGCTGCGGCTGCATCGGCCGCCGGTTCATCCCAGCGCTCGAGCGCCTCGACGAACGCCTGGCGCGCTCGATGCGGCGGCGGCACGGCCGACTCCTCCAGCGGCCCCATCCTCCAGTCCCCCTCGCGCTCGTCCTGACGCTGGCACGACTTGAAGTAGTCCACGGCCCAAAGTACCGGCAGCCAACGATCAGAATCCGGCCCGGCTATCGCGGCAAGATGGCACGAGTTCACCACGAGCACGCCGTGGAACTTGTATCCCACGTGCGGGCGAGGCTGGATGTTGCGCACACCCGCCAGAAGCAGTGCCGCCACAAGCTCCTGATAAGAGAGCTTTCCCCGTTTAATCCGGTACGCCGTTTCCGCGACAACCCGATCGCGTGGCGTCTCCTCCAGAAACCGCACGAGCGGTTCGATCTCGGGTGCAAACCGAACAATATCAGGTGTGACCTTAGCCTCCGCCGCACTGACGGGGGGCAGATAACGCAGAAACGGCAACTGCGCCGCAAAAGCCGCGCCCGACTGGAGAAAGCGTCGACGTGAGACGGCCCGCTGCATGATAAACCTCCGCCCGGTGCCTGGTGGAAACGAGCTCCGACCGACATCCACCGCCACTGCACGATTCTACAGCTTTCCGGCGCGTATCGCCGCTCCCACAGCATGCCCGGCCCGCGACTCGTACCCGTCGCTCAACAGCAGACCGGCTCGGCCTCCGGACGAAACGGCATGCACCGCGACCGCACGCGTCCTGTCCGGCCCCCCGGAACTTCTGTGTTGTTCCCCAGAGCGGGAGTATCTGGGCCGTTGACTCCGCATGACAGCGGACGATAGAGAGATTCGAACACCGTAGCCGAGTCGGATCGGAGCAGGCTGAGCTGCTGGCTCGGCCCTGACCCGCACGGGCGTTAGGCTCGCGCCGGCTACTGGAACCTGGCCCGTACCGGCGGCTGTGCGGGTAAGCTAATGACGATATCGAGTGCCACAGGAGGAGGCGTGACCCGATCAAGGCATGGTCCATGGTAGGGGGCTTGAGGGCCCGTCCCTGGTCCATGGAACATCTGCTACGGCGGATCTCGAAAGGCCCGCTAACTACGAGAATCGCGATGCGAATTTGCCTGTACGTAGTGATTGCCCAGGTACTGGTCGGAGCGTCGACTCTGGGATCGCCCCCACAGACCAGCACCACTGACAAATCACGACGCGCCTCCCCGCTGACCGGGATCGACTCCGTCGCCACATGGCGGGAACGGGCGAAAGAGTTGCGTCACGCGTGGGGGAAGATACTGGGTAGGAGCCCAGACGAGGTGCCCCCTCCCAGGCTGGTTTCCCTGGAGGTCGAATCGGATGGCGTACTCGTCCGCCAGAAAGTGGAATACACCGTGCTTCCGGGCGAAAGGGTGCTGGCGTTTTTCCTCTGGCGCCGGGACCTGGAGCCCGCATCGACGCCGGGAGTGGTCGTGTTCCACTCGACCAATCCGGCCGCGGCCGAACAGCCCGCGGGCCGGGCCGATCGTCCTTCCCATCACCTGGGTTTGCTGCTCGCGCGGGCCGGCTTCGTGGTGCTCGCGCCCAGATGTTACATCTTTGCCCCCGGGCGGACGTACCTGCAGAACACGCAATGGCTCCTACGCCGCTACCGAAATTGGACCGGCATGGGACGAATGCTCTGGGATGGCTCGCGAGCGATCGACATCCTGAGAACCCATCCCTGCGTCGACAGGGACCGCATCGGGGTCGTCGGCCATTCGCTGGGTGCGAAAGAGGTACTCTACGTGGCCGCGTTCGACGAACGCGTAGGCGCTGCGGTTTTCTCCGAAGGCGGAATCGGGCTACACTTCTCCAACTGGGACGCCCCCTGGTACCTGGGTCCGCAGGTCAAGGCGTCTGGGTTCGAGCATGACCACGACGAACTCCTCGCCTTGATCGCGCCTCGACCGTTCCTGCTAATCGGCGGGAATTCGGCCGATGGCGAAAAAAGCCGCCCCTACGTCGAACGTGCCCGTGCGATCTATGCCCTGTACGGAGCCGGCCAGGCGTTGCAACTGATCAACCACGGCCGCGGGCACAGTTTGCCCCCGGAGGCAAGATGCGCCATCGTCTCGTTTCTTGACCGATGGCTGCGCGGGAAGGAGGCGGCGCAAGACGAGCTCCGTCCAGGGAGGACTGCGGCCGTTGACTCCCCCGGACGTCCTTCCCCACAGCACCGCCCATAGAAGCCGACCGAGGGAACGAAGGGATGTCCAGCGAACGCGTGCAAGGTCGGACCCTCACAGTCCTGCTTGTGTTGCTCGCCACCGCCCTTGTCCTGCCGAGCATCATCACCTGGCTCTACTTTGTCACCTTCGCAGGCCACCGCCTCATGGCAGTGATCTACGCCATCGGCAAGACGGTGCAGTTTTCCCTGCCGATCATCTGGTTTGTGGGGTTCGCGCGAGGTGAGCTGAATCGCTCGCTTTTTCGAGCGGCCGGCACCGCCACGGGGCTGGCTTTCGGGCTCGCCGTCGCCGTGTTGATGATCTTGCTCTATCGCTTCTTCTTCTACAAGCTTGGGCTGTTCGACGCGGTTCGTGCGCAGGCTCTGGAACGGTTAGCGGCAGTACACCTGGACAGTCCCGCCGGCTATCTGGGGGTGGCCGTGTTCTACAGCCTCGTGCACAGCTTCCTGGAGGAGTACTACTGGCGCTGGTTCGTGTATGGCCAGCTTCGAAAGCTCATCCCTGCCTGGCCTGCTATCGTGGTCTCGAGTGTGGGTTTTTCGGCGCACCACGTCATCGTCCTGATGCAGTACTTCGATGAACCGTGGTTCGTCGCCTTCTGCACAGGGGGAATTGTGATCGGCGGCGCGGTATGGTGTCTCATCTACGAGAAGACTCGCTCCCTGGTCGGCATCTGGCTCAGCCATCTAGCGGTCGACGCCGCGATCATGGCCATCGGATGGGATCTGGTATTCCGCAGCTAGGCGGCGGTGTTGGGGAGGAGCGGTCGGGTACGTGGCGTGCGGTGCGATCCCCCACAGGTGCGTTTGGCCGTTCGCGGCGGTCTCGCCGCGGTTCGAACGGAGCTCCAGGGGGCCGAGCGCACGACATCGGGCGAATGGGGCTACGGTCGAATCGTTCCTCCTGCGGTTCTCACCCTTTACGGGGGCGAGCTGCCCGTGAAGTGTGCTGTGGCAGACCGACCCCGTGTATAATGCTTTTGAAGAGCCTTCCGAGTTCGACTCCCACCGATCCCGCCGTGCGGTAGTCAAGCGTTACCCGCCGAAGCCTCTGTCCAGGACGAGGTGATGAGCCATGCTCGCACGATCGGTCTCCGCTGCCGTCCTGTCGATCATGCTTACCTGGCCCCTGTCCCCCTCGCTGTTCGCTCAGGATAAGCAGCCCGCCGCCGAGCAGTCGAAAAATCCGCCTTCAAAAGAGGCGAAGAAGACCGAGGAACAACCGAAAGCCGAACCCAAGCAGGCGGACTCTTCCGGTGAGGCCCGGCAGATCTCTTTCATGCGGGACATCGCCCCGATCCTGGTCAATCGGTGCGTCGCCTGCCACAACGGCAAGAAGGCTCAGGGAGACGTCGCACTGCACACCTGGTCGGCTATTCAGCGAGGCGCGGACGGGGAGCCGCTCGTCGAACCGGGTGACCCGGACTTCAGCCTCCTCGTCGAGGTGCTCGCTCCCGATTACCAGCCACGCATGCCGTACAAGGAAGACCCCCTGCCCGAGGAGCAGCGGAAGCTGTTCGCAGAGTGGGTGAAGCAGGGGGCCAAGTTCGACGGCCCCTCGCCGGACATCCCCCTGCAGATCCTGGTGGCGACCAGTGCTCTCTATCAACGCCCCCCTGATGTGTATCCGGCGCCCCTGCCGATCACAGCGGTGGCCTTCAGCCGCGATGGCAAGGTGCTCGCCACCGGTGGCTACCACGAGATCCTGCTCTGGAACGCTGAGGACGGGCGGCTGTTGAAGCGGATCCACGGTGTACCGGAACGAGTGTACGGGCTGGAGTTCAGCCCAAACGGATGGTGGTTGGCTTCGGCAGGGGGTACACCGGGCCAGGCGGGATGCGTACAGCTCTGGGACGCAGCAACGGGCGAGCCGATCCGGGAGCTCGTGCGGACCGAGGACGCGATCTACGGGCTGGCCTTTAGCCCCGATTCGCGCTACCTGGCCGCAGGCGGCTCGGACAACACGATCCGTGTCTGGGATCTGGCCACCGGCAAGCTGAAGTACACGTTCTCGGACCATTCCGACTGGGTGCTCGGGGTCGCTTTCTCGCCCGACGGCCAACGGCTCGCCTCCGCCAGCCGAGACAAGACGTGTAAGCTATTCGACCTGACGAAGGGGGAATTGATCGGAACCTTCCAGGGGCACAAGGACCCCGTCTATGCGGTAGCGTTCAGCGCCGACGGCAAACTGGTCTGCAGCGGGGGTGAGGACAGATTGTTACGGGTCTGGAACGTCGCAAGCGAACCGAAACAGCAGAGACAGATCGGTGGCCATTCGGCGACGATCTTCCGGATCGTGCGCTTGCCTGACGGAACGATGGCCAGTTGTTCTGCCGATCGCTCCATCCGGCTGTTCAACCCGGCGAACGGCAAGGTCTTGGGAGCCATTGCCGGGCACAAGGACTGGATCTACGCGTTGGCAATCTCGCCCGACGGGAAGCGGCTAGCAAGCGGCAGTTGGGATGGAGAGGTGCGCATCTGGAACACGGCCGACCGTAAGCTCGTGCGCTCCCTTGTAGCCGTTCCGATCAAGGAAAACACCAAGGACGTGGCGGTGATCCCCCTTGAGACGGTCCTGCAAACCACGGCGGTCGCGCTGGGGCAATAACGCTGGGCCGGCTCCTGCCAGGGAGTTAATCCTGGTTTGTGGGGGCCAGATCCCAGCCCGTGGTTACCGTTACCTGCCCCCTGTGAGTGCGGAGCATCAATTTCCCGGTCGGTGAGATCCCACAGCACAGGCCCCGGACTATTCCCTGGGGGGTAGTCAGCTTCACCCACCGGCCCACCAGGTCGCAGCGTTCTTGCCATTCACGCACGACCTCGCTGTCTTCGTGGGGAAGTTCGCGCAGGAGACGGAAGAACTCTTCGAGGATGTTCAAGAGCAGGCCGGTCAGATCGAGCTCGTAGCCAATGACGTCGCGCAGAGCGACGGCGCGGGAGCGAACGTCGGAAGGCGCTGCATCGAGCGAGTTGTTCACGTTGATTCCGATCCCAACGACGACGCAACGGCCCCGAGTGGAAGCCGTCGCTTCGCCTGCGGGCAGGACGCCTTCCACGAGAATGCCAGCCAGTTTCCTGTCGGCGAGATAGACGTCGTTCGGCCACCGTAAGCGACAGGGGCGGAGCTGGACCGGTGCGAGGGTATCCACGACGCGGCAGATGGCCACGCCGGTGGCCAGGGAGATGCGGGACCAGTTTTCGGGCTGCAGTCCGAGGGGAGTTCCACTCAGCAAGAGGGAGAAGGTCAGTGCCCCCGAGGTGGACCACCAGCGGTTCGAGCCACGTCCGCGTCCTCGGGTTTGGCGTTCGCAGATGACCAGGGCCGGCAGGGCGACATCCCCCTGGCGTCCGAGGAGCAGCGCGAGGTCGTTGGTAGATCCAGTTTGTTCGGTCCAGAGGATGGTGCCCAGGAGACCGCAGCGTCTGAGCGACCCAAGGCGGATCTGCTCGAGTGTCGAGTCCGCGTCGGTACCAGGCTCGGCACCCGCCGGCCCGGCCAGGACTAGACGTTCTTCGGGGGGCGTGGGTCTAGTCGCCCCCGGGGCTGTGTCCTCTGCCATACAGCCAGTGCCTCCGCGATACGTTGCAGGACATCAGATGTCGCCGACCGTGCCCGGCTCTGCGCGGAACCGGCTCCTGTCCGGCGGCGGCTCGCCCACCCCGAGAAGCTCACAGGCTGGCCGTGGGCCTAGCGCCCCCCCCATTCTCCGCGCCGCGCGCCCGGCTGACCGCAAACTGCCTCTGATGCCCATCCGCTACATTATCGAGCTCCCTGCGGTCGCCGGGTAGGCGCCGGTACCAGCGGTGCCCGTGCCCCCCTGGGGTGCCCATCGCGTCCGGGCCGAGCTCGCATCGTGCGGTTGTCCCGCATGCGGCTCGCCGGCAGTCCGCCGCAGCGTTCCCCGGCGCGCTTTGGGGCGGCCCCGGGACGAATGCGGTTAGCAATGCTCCGTCGACGGGACCGTGGAGCTCCGCCGCCTGCCGCATGGCGGCGGCGTGGGGCGGCAGAGTGGGGCGGCGGATACAGCGGCGCGAAGCGGCGCGGTACCGGAAGGTTGGGGCTGAGCTCCGCGACCCGGTCGAGAAGAAACCTGCGGTGGGATTGCCGGAAGCGGCGATAAGAGATATGTGGGGTCTAGGGTGAGCCAATCGGCACAAGTGCAGGAAGCACGCACAGTGCGAGGGACGCAGTCGTGCACGTGACCTGTTGCTATCTGACCTGGGACGATGGTCCGCAGGACGCGGTCGTCCGCGCAGTCCGTGACGCACTCGGCCGTCGTGACCGGCTCCGAATCGTTCCTGTACGCGGTAACCCCCGAGAAGCGGCGCGTGAGTGCGTTGATGCAGAAACGCCCTTCACGATTGTTTTAGGGGGCGACGTTGTGCCGTTCCCGGGCGCGATCCGTGCAATGGTGCGCCACTTCGCCCTGCGCGTGCTGCTCAACCCCCGCTGCTACAAGTGCGACTATCGTGTGCGCGATCCAATGACCGGCAACGCTTACCCTGGGCACCTGGCCATCTACAGGACCGACGCACTGGCTCAGGTCGGGCGCGTCGATGTCCCCACTGCCCCCATGCCCACGGAGTATCGGGCGGCCGTGTTCGGATTCCAATCGATCCAGAGTGACCGCGTACACGGGGAGCTGGTTTACCCATCGATGCGCGCCGTCTACCGCACCTGGTTCTGGGCAAGAATCCGGTATCGGCTCGGCTTCTACAAGGCCCCGATCCCGTGCGCAACCGAGCATATCTTCCTCTGGAACAACGGTGGTGGCCACGATAGTTGCCACCTGTATGCCGCTGCGGGGGTGCGTGACGCGGATGCTCTACGTCCGCGAGTAGAAGCGGTTACCTGCGACTACCTGGGCACGATTGGGTCCCATCTCACCTTCGACCCGATCCGGGATGAACCAACGCTGTGCGCGGCGTTGGGGATCGCTCCGCGCCAGCAGCCCATGCCACAACGCCGTGCCGCTTAGGCCCCCGGAAAGCCATCCTGGCTTGGTGCCGTCGCCGATATGTTGCTCGGTGGCAGGTGGCCGCCTCCGGTGTCGTCGTCCCCATCGCACTCTACCCCCTGTCGTCGGGCTCGATCGAGCACGTCTGTAAGAATTAGCGAAACTCTTGGACAGACAGGACGCAACGTCCTTGAGGAGACCGTGCATGCGCAAGATCCGCAAGCTGATGGCGGCGAACCGGGGCGAGATCGCCATCCGGGTGTTCCGGGCTGCCCATGAGCTGGGCATTCGTACGGTGGCGATCTATTCGCACGAGGATCGCTATGCCCTGCACCGGCTCAAAGCGGACGAAGCCTACCCGGTGGGCACGCCGGGAGAGCCGGTACGTGCGTACCTGGACATCGAGAGCATCGTCGGGATCGCGCGCGAGCACGACGTGGATGCGATCCACCCCGGCTACGGTTTTCTCTCCGAGAACCCCGCGTTCGCGCGCGCTTGTGAACGGGCTGGTCTGATCTTTGTAGGTCCCCGAGCGGAGCTGCTCGAGCTGCTGGGGGACAAAACGGCTGCCCGGCGGGTGGCCGAGGAAGCGGGCGTACCGGTGCTGCCCGGCACGGACACTCCGGTCGAAAAGCTGGAGGAGGCTGCCCACGCCGCCGAACGCATCGGCTATCCCGTGATCCTGAAGGCAGCCCATGGTGGCGGTGGCCGAGGCATGCGCGTGGTGCGTAGTCGAGATGATCTGGCCGCCCTCTATGAGCAAGCCAGCAACGAAGCCGCCAACGCCTTCGGAAGTGGCGCGCTTTTCGTCGAGAAATACCTCCCGCATGTCCGCCACATCGAGGT
>Ga0256839_1004488_pt1 | contig 13575 bp, 4 predicted proteins | sample 354166metaG_FD_185968 | JGI IMG/M metagenome (GOLD analysis project Ga0256839, IMG submission 185968) | Hydrothermal vent microbial communities from Mid Atlantic Ridge, Atlantic Ocean - 354-166 | ecosystem: Environmental > Aquatic > Marine > Hydrothermal vents | place: Atlantic Ocean: Mid... | reverse complement strand
AGGTATCCGCCACATACTCGTCATATTGAATGGCGGGATGGCCCTTGGGAAAATAGACCCGCGCATCCGTTTCCCACGCCAGGTCACCGAATTGGGCCAGGGCCAGCAGGGTGGCCAGAGACACCAGCCCCAGCACGGCCTTGGGAAAGCGCACCACAGTGATAAAAAAACTCTTCAGCATACTGTTTATCCTCAATCGGGTACTTGAGAGTACCGAGTTCTGTCATTCCTGCGGACGCAGGAATCCAGAACCCATTGATTTTCCTGGATTCCCGCCTTCGCGGGAATGACCATAATGCAGCACTGTATTTTACCAAGAATCAAGTAGTTGCAGAGATCTCGGTACTCTCAAGGCACTACTCGCCTAATAATGTATCTACCTGAATCCATGCCGGTAAAATCCCTGGATTCCCGTCAACACCATGCGGGAATGACTGTATCGACTATTCCGCCGTCCGGGGCGTGATTAGCAATCTAAAAACTGTACTTGAAATTCACGAATAGCCTGTCGTTCTGATCGAAATTGCCGAAGAAGCGGAAACGCTGATTCACTTCCACAATATCCGTGGCGCGCCCGCCCTCCACGACGATACCGGTCTGGGAGTTGTCACCCCAGAACAGGTTCATGCCGCCCGTCACCTGGAAACGCTCGGTGACGCTGAAGGTGATTTCCGGCGCCAGGTAGAACTCCCGCATGTTGATGGGCCAGATGCCCAGCGCCTCGAATACCGCCCCGTGCTCCGGCAGTTCCTTGCGGATAAAGAAATTGAAGGAGGTATCGAATTCGTCCTGAATGATGGCCTTATCATAATCCAGGATGATCCATTGCACGATGCCCGGTGAAAAATCCGTCTTCCAGAGATTGAAATCCAGCCCCAGGCCCCAGCGGATGTGGTTTTTCTGCACCTCGCCGTCATTGTCCACGAAACCATCCCCGTCTTCATCCACATCGTTGCTGATACCGAAATATTTCCCGGTCACATAGGCGAACTCCCCCTTGATGACCTGCCCGAACAGGGAGCGCTGAAACGTCGAGCCATACATGTGAATACGCGTGTAGGTGGGGAAGAAAACGGGGTCCTCCTGAACTTCATCGGCCCTCACCTTGCGGAAGATCACCGGGAAATCGTCCCACGTATAGAAATAGCTCAGGGTGAATTCCGTGTCCCACTGGGTGCGCGCCACCCGCGCGCCGACCTCCGTGTTTTCAAGCGTCCAGCTGTCGGGGAATGTCGTCCCCGGCACCTTCTGCAGCAACTCCCACTCCGAGCCGGGTGGTGCGGGCTTGTGAAACTTGAGATCGGGGATGACGATCAACTGGTAGGTGTTGTCGGCGCCGTAGTAGTCCACCTTCAGCGACCACAGGGGGATGCGGTAGTCCAGCAGGTCGGGGGCGAGCAGTTCACGGAAATCCATGGGATTGACTTCATCCACGATGCGCACTCCCGTCATCACCCCCCAGATGATGAACTGCTTGCCGATACGCACATCGAAATCCGCCAGGAAGGAATCCAGATACAGCTCGCGTATCTCGGCAACGGGGGTATCCTTCTCCTCGTCCAGGGCCTCGATAAAATTCAGCGGCTGTTCGTTCTCCCGCTCGGCGCGCGCCGTGATGACATCGTAGTCGAACAGGTCATAGACGAGGTCGTAATAGGCCCAGCCGCTGGCCGTCACCTCGAAGCTGTCGCTGATGAAATAGTTGGCGTCCAGGGAAAAGATGTTGCGCATTTTGGTGAAAGAGCGCGGCTCGCGGAAACGGTAGGCGGTTTCATTTTTCAGGTAACCGCTGAGGCGCAGATCCTGAGGGAGAAAATCCCACATCGCCGCCCCCGCGGGCGTCATGACAACGGTCAGCGCGCAAAAAAGGAGCGTTGCTAGTCTTACGCCATTTCTCTGCATATACAATTCACGTCATTGGCAAGGCGGCAGCTTCTACGAATAAAGGGCCGCTCCCATAGCTTTTCTGATTCCCGGAACGAGGTTTAGTTGCAAAAAGCAGACCCGGATTTTCTGTATCTATCGGCAGGTTCATGGACTATGGTGAGACGGAGGAATGCCTTCCTCCAACGCTGCGGGAAATTTCAATCAGCCGCGGATGCGGCGCGCGCGATGCCGAACCGCGCGGCGTTATACAATGTTATACAGAAAACATTGTTTCGAGTCAATGCGCAGACGGCTAGCGGATGCCTTTCTTGAGGGCGCGCTCGGTGAACAGGCGGTCCTTGAGGCCGACATTGATGGCCACGTCGGAGACACGGAAGACCGAGCTGTGCCCCGTCTTGCGGTTGTTGACCTCGACCTCGTCCCACAACCAGGCGCCATCGACCTGCTGCCAGGTCAGGGTCTGCACCTTGAGCAGGGCGCCGCCGGGATCGAAGTATTCGATTTTCGTCTTGTTGCAATCGGCCCAGCCGCCCCGCTTTTCATAATGGGCGACGAGGCGGCTGTACAGGGGTTTCTTCTCCCGCGGGCGGCTCTCGATCACATACACGGTCTTGCCGCCCCGCGCCGTTTCCCTCACCAAAGTGTGCTCGTCCCGGTCAGCAAGGCGCAGGCTGATATCCCAGTAGCTCAGGTCGGAGCCCAGGAAACGGTCGGCGGGATCGCGCACGGAGACGCGGCGGATTTTCTTCAGGGACGGCAGGTACAGCCATTGATCGACATTCCTGCCCGTCTCCGGCCTGTAGGCCCAGCGCATGAACCCGGTGCCCTTGGCGTCCAGGGGAAATTCGGTGACCAGCACCATCTTGTCGAAGACGTCTCCCTTTTCGCTGGCGTAGCTCTTCCAGTAACGGCGGTAGACGTTCTTTTTCTCATTCCCCGCCGCGTCGCGCAGGATGACCGTCAGCCTGGAGCGGTTGTCGTCACCGGCATAGGTATCCAGGTCGCAGCGCTGCACCACCATTTCAGCAGTGACTGCTTCCGCCTGCGCAGCGGCAGCCCCCAGTACCAACAAAAACCCGGCAATCAAGGAACGGCTATAGAGCATGTTTTCATGCCTCCCAGCATTAATCGAAATGAAATATTTCTGGTACTCCCGGAAATATACAGGAAAGGTGCGCCGAATTCTCCGACCAAGTGGAAATTGTGTCTGAACTGTGAAACCCTAATTCCTATGATGAAAAAAGGAGGGGTTTTGACGCCCCTCCTTTAGTCTCACAGTTGCTGTGACTGCACCTCAGATTATGGCGCGAACGGGTCGAAGGCCTCGAAGGCGTCCGTCGTGACACCCAAATCATCCGTAATGGTATTGAACGGAATGGCGGCGGAAGTGAGGGACTGTTCCTTGCCCGAGCTACCACCGTTCTTGAACTCGGTGATTCCAAAGTCGCCTGCGCCAGTGACGGACTGTCCCAGATCCATCTGGTAGATGCTGTCTCCCGCCGTGAACGTCACTGTGGGAGCGCTGCTGAACTGAGACGCACCATTACCCGTCGCCGCACCCTCACGGGTCTTGACGGAGAATTCCTGGGTAATATCGGCCGGATCCAACATCATGGTGATATCCTGCAGTTTGGCGTCGAAGGTAGCAGCCAGAGCAGTATCGCCCTCCACCACCTTATTCTGGAACTGGAATCCGCTCGTGAAGCCGTTCGCCGTATCGTTGGCGAAGTCGTCGATGCCAATCACGGCGAATTTGCTGCCCATCGCGCCATCCATCGCCATGCCATGGTCAAACTGGAAGCGGGACTGGAACTCATTGGCCGTATCCACTATTCCCTGCTGCAGCTCGACCATGGAACCGTCGCCCATGCTGCCTGCATCGGAGGTGTTCTGCATGGTCATAAACTCGTCGCCGGCATTCAGGTTGGTCTGGGCGGTGAAGACACCCTGACTTCCGGTAGCGTCCTTGAGCATGCTCTGCCCGGAAAGGCCGCCCAGGCCGTTCATCTTGATGAAGTTTTCATCACCGAAAAAGGTGTTCCCGGTCTGATTGCCGAAGCTGTCCCCGGTGGTATTGGATACATCACTGATGATGGTCTGGACATACTCGCTGCCGTCCTGTGCCCCCCCTACCTTGGTGATGGTGCGCTGCATGAACCCCGTATCGGTCACGCTCGCCGTAGCGCAGGTATAACCTGTGGGACAGTCTACGTTGAGTTGGTCAGCAGACGTATCAACCGACCAGTTACCGAACATGCTGGATGGCAGCGCGCCCGTGTGCGCTGTCGCCATTGCGTCGCCCACCATGACCATCATCATCGGGGCCGTGAGGGCGGCGCCCGTTACGGCCATCTTGATTGCTTTACGTATTTTCATATGAATCCCCTTGTAGGATGTTTTAGTAGCTAAACAGTTACAACCATCTACTAAAATCCATCTTCAAACCACACTCATTCCGTGAATACCCACTTATCCTGCATTTCTTGTTTGATGCAGTTCTTTCATGAGAGTAAGGGCAACTATACCAGTTTGCGCGAGGCGCGTCAATTATGGATAGTGGTGGTTGGGGCGTGAGGCGCGAGACGGAAAGAGGCAATATAATCTTCAAATATCATAAAGTTGCCGTCGCCCTCCTCACACACCACGCCCTCTAAAACCTGAACTGCAGCCCCAGGTTGAAGTAACTGGAAGCGAAATCACCCAGGCTTACACTCTGAAAGGCAACGGGCACGCCGTTGGGTGAATAGACAAACCCCACAGGCAGGTTGGAACTGGTGTCGCTGTAGCTGTAGCCGGCGAAGAGGGTCATGTCGTCATGGGCGCGGTAACTGAGGTTCAAGGACGCCGAGATCCTGACGTTACGGCGCGGCTCGTCCACCCCCAGAGCAAAACGGGCATTGGTGTCGGCATAGCTGTAGAGCTGGTTCTCCCAGCCCAGCGAGGCGGAACCGAACAGGCGCGGCACCCTGGGCACCGGGCGGTTGTAGGTAAGCCGGAACTGGTGAGCGGTATAGGCGTAATCGGTGCCCAGCGCCTGCTCGTTTTCCGTATTGGTGTAGTCATAGAGGAGCCCCCAGTTACCCCATTTGATGGTGGGATATGTCGCCAGCAGGTTGATCCCCCAGGTCCTGGTCTCGGTCAGGGTGACGTTTTCGGGATTGAAATCGTTGAATGTCATCCCCGCCTGAAACACCTTGGGCTGAGGCTCGGCCTTTTTCAGCTGTGGAATGGTGAGTGTTCTCAGGCGCTCCGTCTCCAGCTCCTTCAATTTCACCGCCGCCAACGCCCCCACATCCGTCTCCGCGCCCTCGCGGGCCACCGCCTCCAGGGATTCGATGGCCTTGTTGAGACGGCCGGTTTCCGCATACAGCAGGCCCAGGCGGTAGCGGGCGCTGAGATTGCGGGGATCCTTCTCCAGGATGTCGATGAACAGGACCTCCGCCTCGGCATAGCGGCCCTGCAACACATAGACAATCCCCTTGTTGAGACGCGCAAGAGGCTCTTCAGGCACGACGGACAGGACATTGTCGAACAATTCCAGGGCATCGTCGAGCCGGTTTCTGGCCATCATATCCAACCCTTCTCCCAGGCCCAGTTGATCCAGTACGCGCTGGCGGGTCACCTGGTCCGGCCCCAGATCCATGATGGCCGCGAGCTGATCGCGCGCCTTGTGGCGCATTTTCAAAGTTTCATAGAGCGCGGCCAGACGGAAACGCAGTTCCACATCGCCAGGCGTGATGGCGACGGCGCGCTGATAGTATTCCAGGGCCAGATCCGGCTGCTCCAGCAACTCATGGGCCCGGGCAATGCGGGCCAGCAGGCCGGCATCGCCGGGGTAGGCTTCCTGCATCTCGACAAGTACGGAGAGCGCCGTGGTATAGTCCCCCGCCGCCAGGAAACGATCAACCCGCATCAGCGCCACTTTCCTGCGCGCCTTCTCCACCTGGACCGGATCGCCGGAACGTTCAGCCACGACCCGGTAGGCCGCTTCCGCCTCCTCGAAGCGGGACTGGGCCTGATAGCGCTCCGCCAAAAGGAAACGATAATCCTGATTGTCCGGCGCATGGACCAGGCTCTGTTCAAGATAGGCGGTGGCCGCCTCGTCATTGCCCTCATTCAGATTGATGCGGGCCAGCCAGAAATAAGCCGGGCCGTTTTCCGGAAACCGTATCAGCAGGGCATGAAAAATCCGGCGCGCCTCGTTCAACGCGGACATTCCCACCAAATGGACGCCATCCTCGATGACGGCGGCAAGCTGGGCTTCCGTCAGCGTCTCTTGCTCCAATAGGGACATGGCGCGGCGCAGCAGCACCGCCTTCAGTCTCTCTGCCGCCTGCTCCGCCTGGGGCGTCCCTTCGGCCAGGGCCATCACTTCCTGCAGAATGGCGACAGCATCATCACCGCGGCCACCGCGGGCGTACAAATCACCCAGCAGCAGGCGTGCTTCGATATTGTCAGGATCGGAGGTGAGCACGGTGTGCAGCGCCTGCTCCGCAGCCGCAAACCGGCCCAGGGCAAGATACACCCTGGCCAGACTCAGATTGACGATGGGATTGTCCGGCAGGATTTCACTCAGTCTCTCGAGCAAGGGCAGGGCCTCCTCGCTTCTTTCCTGATCCATGAGGCTGAGGGCCCTGGCGAAATCCCCCAGATCCCTGTCCACATTTTCCCTGATCCGCCCTGCGCGGCGCGCCATCTCCTCGGGACTCAGGGCAACCAGTTCCGGAGGCAGCGAAATGAGTTCACCTTCACGCTCGATGCGCAGCACCGGCACACCGCCAATGTAGAACAGGGTAATGACGTCTCCTGGAAAGATCAGGTGCGGATTCTCGATATCAGGGTTGGTCTGCCAGATTTCAGGCCACAGGAAAGGATCGAGCAGCAAGGCCTCCGATATATCCCACAAGGTGTCGCCCTTGCGCACGATATATTGCTTGACCTCCTCCTCTTCCACGGGGATGGGGCGCTCCTTCTTATCTGGAATGAGGGCCTGATAGGCCTCGTTCAGCGCGCGGCGCAGATCTTCCGTATCCGTTTCACGCCGCCCATCCTCGGCACCGCTCTCGGGACTGCGCTCTATCTCACGCTGGCTCTGATCCTGGCGGCGGCTTTCATCCGCCACGCTGAGCAATTTTTTCAGATAGCCCAGGGGATCCTCCAGGCGCAGCCCGCCCACCATGCCCAGATTGATGCCCCGCCCGGCAAAGGTATCGAGCAGCAACCCATGGCTCTCCGTGTAGGTTGCGTTGGCGGTAAAATATTTGTCGGGAGAATTGACATTGGCGCGCAAGCCCAGGCGTGGACGCATGGAGTCGCTTTCGTTGCTGTGATTGGTGGCGTAGCTGAAGCCAGTATCCAGGGTCAGCACAATGTTCTTCCTGGGCCGGAAGCGCGTGGCCAGATTGTAGTTGAGCGTGGAGATGAAGGAACTCGTCTCGATCTCCCGCACCTCGTCGGAAACCGTGGTGTCGCCGATACTGGTGTTATACCTGAGACTGGAGGTGAATCGCCGCAGGCGGTTCTCCACCGCCGTGATATTGCGGCGCGCGCGCTCCACGTAAACGTCACCCGGCCTGCCGCGTTTCAATATCTCCCGATACTGGTTGAGGGCCAGTTGGTCCTCGTTCATGCGCTGGTAGAGAATGGCGAGATTGTAGCGCAGCGCGACATTGGCGCCGGACAGTTCGACGGCATCACGGAAAGCCGCGACGGCGCTCTCCATGTCCCCCTGCTGGCGGTAGACCACCCCCAGATAGTAATTGATCTCGGGATCATTCTGATCCCTGAAGCCCTCCAATACATTCAGCGCCGCGCCGGGACGGTTTTCCTTGAGCAACTGCCGGGCCAGGGAAACACCCAGCTTCCGCGCCGCCGATCGCGCCGCCTCCTCGTCTTCCATCAGGGAAATGGCGTAGGCATAGGATTCGGCTGCCTGTCGATAGCGACCCTGGCGGTTGTGAACAAGAGCAATATTGAGATGGGCGCCGCTGTTGGCCGGCGCCAGCCGCGCCACCGCCTGGAACTCCGCCAGGGCCTCTTCCATACGGTTCAGGTTGGTATACAACAGAGCGAGATTGTAGTGGGCCGAGGCATTATCCGGATCATAGGCGAGCAAGGCCTCGTACTCGCGAATGGCAAATTCCGTTTCTCCCGCCTTTCTCAGGCGTTCCGCGCGCCGCTTGTAGAGCTTGGCCAGTTTGTCCACAGCCTCTTTTCCAGCCTCGCTGTCACGCCCCTCCGCCACCACCTGCTCCAGCGTCTCGATGGCCTTGCTCTCCTGCATCAACTCGGAGTAGACCCGGGCCAGCCGCAAACCCGCCGCCTGATGACCGGGCCTGACATTAAGGACATGCTTGAATGCCGCTTCGGCCTCCAGCATGCGTCCCTGCTGGTGAAAAATCAAGCCAAGCTGATAATTGACCTGGGGCGCATCCGGCACGTCGGCCAGAATGCGCTGAAGAACCTGCGCTGCCTGATCCAGTTCACCATTTTCAGACAATTCCCGCCCTTCCTGGAATCCCAGGGCATCCAGCGCTTCCCGCCCCCGGGGCCCCGTCGGATCCAGGCGCGCCACCTTGACGAGCAGTTCCTTGTAGCGCTTCAGGTCGCCGCGCCGGGCGTAGACCTCGGCCATGCGCATGTTGATTTCCACATCGTCCGGGGCGAGCCCCAGCATTTTCTCAAAGATCCGGTCGGCCTCGTCCGCCTCGCCCATGCGCAGATAGGACCAGCCGATGAGCCCCATGATAATGGTGTCATCAGGGTAAGACTCCCGCAATCTCTGGTACTCCGCCAGAGCCGCCTGAAAGTCCCCCTGAAGCGTATAATCGCGCCCCCACGCCAGCGCCAGGCGCTTTCTGGCGCGCCTCACCAGCGCCCCGTCACGGCTGGACGCAATGATTTCCTCGTAGGTCCGCTTCGCCGCGTCCAGATCACCCCCACGATCGTAGAACTGCGCCAACTGGAAACGCAACTGCATGTTCCCGGGCGCCAGCGCCACACTGTTGCGCAAATATTTCCCGGCGGTTTCCCTCTCACCACGTCTCACGTAGACCTGGCCCAGCCAATAATTTGCCTGGGCATCATCGGGACGCCGCACCAGCAGTGTTTCAAGAATTTTCTGCGCGCCGTCCAGTTCGCCCTTCGCGATCAATTTTCTGGCAAAGGAACGCGCCTTGTCGATATGAGCGGCGGACACCTGCAGCTCTTTGGTCAGTTCTTCTGCATGGCGCTGGTACAATCCCTGCAAGACACGGCGCGCCTCCGCCCCTTCCCGCACATTCCCGCCCAACCCCACTACGCGTTCAAAGTGCTCGATGGCCATATCGAGCCCCCCCGTTTCCGCATGCAAACGGGCCAACTGGAAATGTGCGCCCACATGATCAGACTGCACCTGAAGCACCTTTTCCAGGGCGCTCCTGGCATCGGTAAAGCGCTTCTGTTCCAGATAGATGCGACCCGCCTCGAAGTTCACCTCCGGCACATCGGGCGCTATGGCCAGGATCCGCCTGAAGATCTCCAGGGCCTCGTCCAGCAAGCCCTGGCGCGCCAGGATGACGGCCTTCCCGAACCCAAGTTGCTCGAGCGCGGTGTCCGCCTCCTCTCCCCCGGAGGACAATTGCAGAACCCGGCTATAATGGATGTCCGCCTGGGCCATCCTGCCCGTGCGCCGGTAGGCGTCCGCGAGCATCAAGTGCAAACCGGCATTGTCAGAAAACCTGTCCATCACCGGCGCCAGGACATCGGGGATCTGACGGTATTTTTCATCTTCGTAATAGGCCCTCGCAAGCGCCTCGCGAAATACCATAACATTCGGGGCCAGCTCGACGCTCTTCTTGAACAGGGTAATCGCACTGCCATCATCCTGCTTCTGCTCAAAGACCCGTCCAAGCCAATAGAGACCCCAGGCGTTGTCTGGCTGGCGCTTGACTATTTCAGAAAAAATCCTTTTGGCGCCATCAATCCCATTGAGTTCCAGCATGATCGCGCCCTCTCCGGTCAGGCGCTCTGTCAGATGCTGGGCATCCGCCCCTGCGACATCATAAGCTGCGAGCAGCGCCTCGGCCCTGTCCACGAAGATCGGCTGCATTTTCCGTCGCGCCTCACCGGCCTCCCTGGCCGTCTTATGGCGCAGGATGATTTCATTGAATACTCGAATGGCGTCTTCGTCCCGCCCGGTATCCCGGTATAATTCCGCCAGCTTCAGAAGCACGCCCGCCCGCCCGGGATAATCTTCCGCGGAGGCCGCCTTGACATAGGCGTTCTCCGCAGCCTCCTGGTTCTCCAGTTCAGCATAGAGGTCGCCCAGCAACACATTGGGTAATGGATCATCAGGCGCAAGGGACGATACACGCTCCAACGCCGCCTGGGCCTCATCCAGTTTCCCTTCCTGTAAATAACGCCTTCCTTGCCGGAGCCCGATCAGGTCCAGGGCCTCCCGCCGCACGCCGGGCATGGGGTCAAGGTCAAGCAGGCGCGATATCTGTTGATCGGCCTTGCGCCGCTGCCCCCTCTGTTCATAGATTCTGGCAAGACTGAGGCGGACCCCGGCATGATAGGGCGTTATTTCCAGGATCCTCAGGTATGTCTGCTCAGCAGACTCAAGCCGCCCTGCATCGAGATAAACATCACCCAGCGATTTCAGAAGGCGTATATTGCCCGGGGAAAGCGCGCTGCTCTTCTCGATCAGCTCCAGGGCCCTGTCAAAATCCTTGCGTTTCATGTAGGTCTGACCCAGCCAGTAATACCAGCGGGGATCATCTGGCTGCTGCTGCAGCAACGCCTCGTAGATCTCTTGCGCGGCATCCAGCTCTCCCTTCTTGAGCAATGACTGCCCCTTCCCGACCATCACTTCAACCAAACCCGACAGGCTGTTTCTGGCCTGCTGGACCGCCCCCTGATCAGCCCCCTCGGCAATGATACGCCTGTAGATTTCAACAGCTTCTGTATATCGGCCCATTTCCGCATAAACCAGGCCCAATTTCATTCTGGCCTTGAGATTACCAGGATCCAGGGCAAGAACCTGCTGCAAGGCCTGTTCTGATTCCGGGTATTTCCCCTGTTTCTGCAGGACCACGCCCTTATAGTAATTTGCCTCAAGCTGTTGGGGTAGGGCATCGAGCACCTGCTGGAATTTCTCCAGAGCCGCATCATATTTGAGTTGCTGGGCCAGTTTGAGGCCCGCCTCCAGCCCCAGCTTGCGCAGCGCCTCCCTGGCATGTTCACTATCAGGTTCCACACGCTCCAGAATGGCCCGGTAATGATCGTTCGCCTGCGCCTCCCGGCCGCTTTTCTCATAGCGATCGGCCAGCCAGAAACGCAGCGCGATATTATCCACATCGACCTGCAGCGCCTTTTCCACTACCTGCACCACCTCGTCCTCCCTGCCCAGCTTCTGATAACTGTTGGCCAACAGGCTCAATATCTTGAGATCACCGGGATTGCTTTCCATAAGGGAACGGTAAACTTCCACTGCTTTTTCATGCTCTCCCTGCATGGTAAACAGGCGTGCTTCCATCAACCCCAACTGTTTTGCTGCTGACCAGGACAGGGCTTCGTTTTCCGCGCGAGCGACGATTTCCTCATAAACCCGCTTGGCGTCTCCGTGCCTTGCCACGCGCTCATAGGCCTTTGCCAGCTGCATCTTGAGCTTCATGTTTCCAGGCGCTACAGAGACACTCTTTTCGACCTGTTCAAGGGCGGCGGTATATTCATGTTTTTTCATGAAAACCTGGCCAAGCCAGTAGTATCCCTGGGGGTCTTCAGGCAGGCGCTCCTGATAAGCCGCCAATACCCGCCGGGCGTTTTCCAGATCGTTCCTCCTGATCAGTTTGCGGGCGAGCTCCAAGGCCCCTGCCGTGTCCGCACCGGGCTGGCGAAGCGCATCTTCCGCAGCCTTCGCTTGAAGCCCATACACCCCCAGCAAGAGTCGGGCAGCCTCTTTCCCCTCTTCAGAACCGGGAGGCAGAAGATCAACCGCCTGCTCCAATACGGACTCGGCCTCGGACAAACGCCCCATTCTCGTATAGAGGCGCCCAGCTCCCAGCCTGGCGGTTTGAAGTTCTTTGCCCGCGGCAACGGAGGCCACCTCCTCATACAATCGCAGTGCCTCCTCCAACCGCCCTTCCTCCTCACGCTGTCTGGCCAGATTGATCATGGCCAGCAGATTCACCGAGGTTATGTCAGCAGGCTTCTGTCCTTCCACCCCTTGCCGTGGAATACTTTCCTCGGACAAGACTGGAGAGACAGGCAGCCACAGGCTAGCGCAGATGAAGGCCGTTGAAAGAAAACGGGAGACGCGCTGGTGAGTCATGAAGCTGGAGCCAGCCTGCTGCAGTCAGCCGGGGAAATCTCGTATGAATAACTGAGATCGATACTGAACATGTACAAACCTAGTGTCATCGCTAGAGATGTATTCTCATTTCACTAATCACTGATCATCCAAATGGGGAGCATAGCCTGGAATGGCGATTCTCTCGAACGACCGCGCCTAAAATAGCGCGATCCGCCCCTTTGCTTACCAGAACTACTTTGATATCCAGGGGAATATCCAGTTACAATGGAGTCAGGCCCGCTCATGCGTCATGTCAGACATGCAGGATTCGCACCAGCGAGGCTGAATGTTAGACAACCCGGCCTTGTTAGACATTATAGCACGACTTTATGTGTTTTCACGAAACCAGCGCACCTTATTACTCTCAGAGCACAACCCCACCGGGATAGTTCAATCTGCCATGGCGGGCCTTTGCGGAATCAACTGCATGCCCCATGCATGCGCCCATGACACAACGCTGCATTACAGTTATGACGAAAGACGAAGCCGCCAACACACTGCAAAAGGCGCTACACTACCACAGCACTGGCAGATTCGAATACGCGGCGCCACTGTATGCGGCGATACTCGACGAGATGCCCAACCATCCCGATGCCTTACACCTGCTCGGCATGCTCGCCCACCAGACAGGCCAGATAACACAAGCAGGCAAACTGCTTGCTGCGGTCACACGCCTGTTTCCTGAAGTCCCCCATTATCATTTCAGCTACGCCAATCTCCTGAAATCCGAGAAAAGACACCAGGAAGCCATCCGGGAATATCAAACAGCCATTTCTCTCAATCCAGATTATGCTGAGGCCTATAACAACCTGGGCACACTCTTCGTTGCCATGGGTCAGATCGACAAGGCCATCGATAACTTCCGGCAGGTTGTAAGGCATACCCCAGGTTGTGCCGAGGCATTCAGCAATCTCGGCTACTGCCTTGAAAAAGTGGAAAAACCAGACGAAGCTGTCGCAGCCTACAGAAAAGCCCTGTCCCTCGCCCCCGATAGCGCGGACACCCGATACAATGTCGCAAATCTTCTGCGCGCGCAGATGCGCCTGCGGGAGGCAGCACAATACTACCGGCAGGCCCTGGATCTGGAACCCGGCCATGCGGAGGCCCATAGCAATCTGGCAAGCACACTGACAGACATGGGCCAGTTTAGGGAGGCTTTATTTCATTACCGCCGCGCCCTGTTTCTCAGGCCCGGTTCCACACAAGCACACAACAATCTGCTCTCACTACTCAGCTACAACGTTCTGTGCACACCCCGGGAACTGCTGGAGGAAAGCCGCCAGTGGGACCGGACGCACGGCAACAACCCGCGCTTCGACCATGCGCCCAGTGGAGACCCCGGCAGGCGCCTGCGC